>Ga0210037_1000568_pt1 | contig 26536 bp, 25 predicted proteins | sample CryGey08umfilter_3_FD_185451 | JGI IMG/M metagenome (GOLD analysis project Ga0210037, IMG submission 185451) | Groundwater microbial communities from aquifer in Utah, USA - Crystal Geyser 4/9/14 0.8 um filter (SPAdes) (version 3) | ecosystem: Environmental > Aquatic > Deep subsurface >...
ATAAAATAAAACTAAATTGTGAACTATAGACCTCAACGTTATACCCCGCTTTTCGCGAAAGGCGTGACTAACCTCAGCCAGAGGCTGATCAGCCTTTGGCTGAAACTGAGCTACTGGCCATGATGTATTTATTTTTAACAAGTAGAGTATAGCAGGTTACCCTTGATTTTTCAAGTCTAATAGGGTATAATCGCTCTACCTATGAAAAACTCTAAAAATACCCAAGTTTATCCAGTACTAGAAGAAAGCCGTCATGAGCGTCTAGACGTCTTTTTGGTCGAACAAATGGCTATAAGTCGCTCACAAATTCAAAAGATGATAACTTTAGGACAGGTGACTATCGATGGTAAAATTCCCAAAAAAGCTGGAGAAAGGCTTACCTCAGCTAAAAATGTAGAAGTAGAGGCTTTGACAGAAAAGTCTGAAGCTAATAAAAAAACTGACAGAAAAAAAATGAAATTGGAAATCTTGGGGGAGTCCAAGGATTATATTGTAGTCAACAAACCAGCTGGTATTTTGGTGCATCCAACACAAGCTGGTGAGACAGACACACTTGCTAATATTCTAGTAGAAAAATATCCAGAAATAAAACAAATCGGCGATAGTGAAGTGCGACCAGGTATCGTGCATCGTCTCGACAAAGATGCTTCTGGTGTGCTCGTCGTCGCTCGTACAGCAAAAAGTTTTGCCAGTTTGAAAAAACAATTTCAAGATAGAAGTGTAGATAAAATCTACAGTGTTTTGGTTTATGGGGATGTAACTCGAGATCATGATATTATAGATTTTGAAATTGACCGTGGCGACGACGGACGTATGGTCTCTCGACCAAAGATAGACAAGATGAAACTTCGTAATATTAGTAAAATCCAAGACGGCAAAGAAGCTGTCTCAGAATATTGGGTAGAAAAAAGATACAAAAGATTTACTTTGCTAAAAGTGAAGATTCACACTGGTCGTACGCACCAAATTCGTGTGCACATGTTTGCGATTGGTCACCCTGTCGTCGGTGATAGACTTTATATAAACAAAAAACTAGTCAAAAAAAGTGATCAAGAATTGAAAAGATTGTTTCTTCATGCTAAGCATCTAGAATTTACAGATTTGCAGGGTGAACGTGTTAGTTTTGACAAAAATATTCCAGTGGAATTAAAAAATTATTTAAAAGGTTTAACTTAGAAAAATAAAAGATTTTAATAAGAAGTTCCCTTTTTAAGTTTTTGAATTATTAAAATATCCCAATTTGAAATGTGGAATGACGAAATAAGTCTGAAAGAACGAATTTCGTTATGGTGTGTGCTAACGAATTTCATTGTTACACATTCCCTGCCTGCCGGCAGGCAAGAATTCATCATTCCATTTATTAATGACAAGAGCCAGCTTGTCAAACGCGCGTTAAACAAGCTGGCGCTTGTCACTCCTTATTTTTTATTTGTACAATTAGTTATAAAAATAAAACTATGGAAAAGCCATATTCTATTGTCATTATTTCCGGACCATCGGGAGTAGGGGAAGATAGTATTATTGAAAAATTAGCCAAAGATATTGACATTGAGCGTGTCATCACGACTACTACTAGAGCTATGCGCCCAGGTGAGAGTGAAGGTCATCCTTATCACTTCGTCTCTAAGCAAGATTTCGAGGAAAAAGTGAAACAAGAAAAATTCTTTGAATATGCGGAAGAGTACAATGGACATCTCTATGGTGTGACTTTTGAAGAATTGAAAAGGGTAGAGAATAGTGGCAAAGTTGGTGTCTGGAAAATAGAATACAAGGGAGTGATCAAAGCCAAAGAACTGATCCCAAATATCGTCGCTATCTTCATCAATGCTCCTCTAGAGGTGCTAGAAAGCCGTATTCGACGTCGTGACAAGGCTGATGACGCCTATGTGGCTGAGAGAATGGAATATACCAAAGAATGGCTAAAATATCGTCATATCTACGACTACGAGGTGGAGAATACTGAGGGTAAACTAGAACAATCCGTAGTCAATATCGAGAAAATTATTAGAGAGCTCTTTCCTCTTGACAAAGAGGGTAATATTGTGTAGAATGTCTGCAAACAAAAAATTATAAATCTCGCATGTTGGGGTATATACTACCAACCTCTCGTAAACAACAAAATATATGTCACAAGAAATCAAAGACATCCGTGATGAAGTTCAGTCAGGTATGATTGTCAGAGTTCATCAAAAAATCAAAGAAACCAATGCTAAAGGTGAAGAAAAAGAACGTATCCAAATCTATGAAGGAATGGTAATCGCTGTAAAGCATGGTAAAGAATCTGGTGCTACTATGACTGTTCGTAAAGTATCTGATGGAATTGGTGTAGAAAAGATTTATCCAATATTTTCTCCAGTTATTGACAAAATAGAATTGGTTCGTAAGATGAAAGTAACAAAATCTCGTCCTTATTATCTACGTACTTACAAGAAAAAATTGAAAGAAGTAAAGGAAGAAAAGACTGTTGCTAAAAAAGAAGAAGTAAAAGAGGAAGTTAAATAATATTTTGAAAAACTCGTCTGCCTTGGGCGGATTAAAAAAACCACTTGGGTGGTTTTTTATTTTATATTGACAAGTGCTTCTTCCCAGCCAAACATTGTTTCTTTGTTTTTTAATTTTTTGAATGCTTTTGAACAATTTTTATCAATAAAATAATATTCCAAAAGTATCTGTACGGTTTGTTCTATAAAAGTTCCAACTGTGCCATCGGAGTCATCCACTGCATTTAGTAGTTTTCTATCCAAGCGAAGTAATATATCTACCAAGATTTTCGCGGTCTGTTCGCTTACTGGTAATTGAGAAATAATAGATGCGAGTCTAGCACAGCCTTCGCTGAGAGAATTTTGGTAACGAAACCAAGTACTCGACGGTCCTCTATAGGCTTTGATATAGCGCATGGCAGTTGTTATTTCTTGTTGCATTTTTTGTAATTCATCTTTATCTAGCTCCCCAGTCTCTATATTACATACTGGTTCAGTATATTGTTTTTTGTCTTCTTGGGTCATTGGTTTGCCAGCCATGACTACATGAAGAGCCAGAGCTATTACATGTTTGCAAAGTACATCATTTTCCCCGAGGTAGCAGGTACAGGTGGCTTGGTCTAGATTTTTGTTGCTAACTGATACGTGGTAGGATTGACTACCTAAAACAGTTGCGTCAAAACCGAATGGATTTGTAGTTACATTTATTACTTTTCCTTTTCCATATAGATCGATGGCCTTGTCAAATGTTTTTGGATCTATTGAAAATTTTATTTTATCCAAATCAAATGTCTTTTCCATACATTTTTTTGATATACTTAAAATGGAATTTCGCCAATTGACAAATCATCTTTAATAATATTATTTTTTGGTGGATAATCTTTTGGTTGGGGTGTTGGTATTATGGTAGAAGGTAGTATTAGATCTTCAAAATCGCCATCATAGTCGTCCTCGTCCTCATCACAGCTACAATTGTGGTCACAATTATTATCATCAGATTTACCTTCTTCTTCCCAAAAAGTAGAATCCTCTCCATCAAAATGTATGTGATCAAATAAATCTTCTGGTACCTGCTTATATTTTTTTAGTTTGATAGAATCACGAGCAGTCTTTAGCCAGGCGCTGGTATATGAAATATCGTCTGTAAGTTCAGTCAGACGAATTTGTACTGTTGTATAATAATCTTCGCTAAAGTTGTATTCTCATTCCTCCCGTTCTTTTTTTGTGGCTGTTTTGAGTATACGTTTGTGAATATCTCTTTCAATATCCATTTTGGATAATTCAAAACGTGTAGCCCCGGCTTTGTCCATTCTATTCCAGAGCCAGCGTTCTTTTTGAATGATCATTTTTGCAAGAAAAAAATCCCTTTCTTCTTGTTTGTTATTTGGACTATAGTAAAAAAAGAGGGCTTCATCATAAGCTATCTTGGCATAGGCACATAAATCTTTGTTTGGTTCTGAAATAATAAAATCTTCCAACTTTTTGATGCCTTCATCTGTACCAGCATGTGCCCATTTTTGTAGTTGTGAGAAGAGTAAATCGGATATAGATTCAGCAGGTGTTTTGGTTTGTTTTTTTGATTGTTTTTTAGGCATAGATAAAATTGATTAAGTGTAAGTATATTTTTATTTTAGTTTTATTTATAATTTCTGTCAAATTTCACTTTTTTTGTTAACCAAATCTTATTTCCAAATTTTCTTTTATTTTTTCCCAGCCTAGATACATCTCATCTAAATATTGCCAGAATTTTTTATTATGATTCTTGTATCTTACATGGCAAAGTTCGTGAGTTATTACATAATCAATTGTTTTTGAGGAAGATTGTAGAAGTAGAGGGTTTAGTGTGATTGTCTGCCCTTTGAAACTACCCCATTTACGTTTCATCGGAGAAATGCGCAACAGAATTTTTTTCTTATAGCCAAATTTTTGATATAGCAATTCAAAACGTTCTTTGAAAATGGTTTTTGCTCTTTCTTTATACCAAATATCTAACATTTTTTTTATATACAATTTGTTTTCTTTGTCTATTGTAGTTTGTAATAAAATTTTACCGCGAGAAAGAGTAATTTTCTCTTCTTTCGCCTTTTTGATAATCAATTGATATTGTCGTCCTAGATAATAAAAACTTTCACCAGATACATATTCTTTTTTGTAAATTTTTTTATGGTATTTTTCAAAAAATTTAATTTGTTTGTCTATCCAATTCCATTTTTTTTGTAAAAAAGTTTCTATTTTTTCTTGTTTGGCTTCGGTTGGGCATAGCAAAATTACCTCCATGTTTGGTTTGATGGTTAATTTTAGACTATCCCTTTTTTGTTTGATTAGACTATATTCTAAAGTATGAGATCCATAAATTATAGTGTGTTTTTTCATACGGAAAATAGTTCATAATTTTTTCTAGCTAAATCTAGAGAATCATCAACTATTTTTTTCATGTCTTCGTGAGATAATTCAATAGCCCATTCACCACGTACCACATCATAAACAAAATCATCTATTTTATTTTTGATAATTCTTTGTATTTCTGGATTTTTTTGCCAATCAATAATAGCTTCTTTCCCAATAATATTTCTAATGCCAAGTACTACTCTCAATAAATCTTTTTCAGCTAGACCATGTAAATTTCTATATAAGACATCCGCACCTGGAGTCGAAGAAATCTCTTTTGGTAGGGAATCATCTTTTTTATTTAAAGCCTTATCTTGTAACAATTTTAACTGCTCCACAGCTTTGGCGTCGGCTAGCTTTCCATTGTGCATGTCTTCTATTAATTTTTTGATTTTATGAGAGAATTTTTTGTAAAATTCTGGATCAGCTTCTTGGTATTTTTCTTCAATAGTTTTTTCTGTTTGGGCAGCAATTGCTTCGGCTTTGGCACTATCAGTATGTAGGGTGTCAATCGCTTTTTGAAATTGTAGTGTATTGGTAATGTCAATTGGTTCTGTCAAAAGTTCGACAGAAGAAGCATCTATATATTTATCAAGTATTTTGATAAGAGACAACTTGTATTGATGTAAATCAGTTCTATCAGCATAGCGAAGACTGGCAATATTACGTAATTCTAAGAATTTTTTTAGTTCTTTTTGATAAAGATCAATGTCTGTAAACTTTTTACTAAAGTCTTGCAAAGTCATACATTCATTGAAAGTACGAACAAAAGAATTTAGATTTTCATAATATTTTTCTCTGTCAGCATTATCTTGTAATTTCAAAATAAGTGCTTCGCTATCGTCCTTTTTTACGCCATTGAAAAAATCATGGACAATACTATAGTCAGCTTCTAGATCTTTTATTTTTTCATTGACGTCAATAAGGGCATTTTTCAAATCATCTTCATCAAAATTACTAAAGAGTTGCATGGCATATTGTAGATTTTGTGCATTTTCAGAATAATCAATAATAAAACCAGCGGTTTTTGGTTTCAAGTCATTATCAAAAAGTCTATTAACGCGAGCGATAGCTTGTAAAAGATTGTGATCTTTTAGATCTTTGGCTAGATAGAGGACAGTATTGCGTGGAGCATCAAAACCGGTCAACAATTTGTCAACGACAATAATAATTTCTGTACCGCTTTCTTGATTTTTGAAACTATCAATGACATCACGCTCATAATTAGACAGACTACTATATTTTTCTTTGACAGTTTTCAAGTAATTATCCACTTCTTTTTTGTGTGTATCTTCTTCGTCTATGATTCCACTTTCATCAGAGATGACAATAGCCGTCTCAATTTTTTCTAGTTTTTCAAAATATTTTTGAAAAGTAATAGCCGCAAATTTGGAAGGGGCAACTAATTGAGCTTTTAGTCCTGTACCTTGGAAATTGGCTATATAGTGTTTGGCTACATCTTCGGCAATCTCTTCGATAAGACCTGGATTTGAACGCAAAATGTCTTTGTCTATGTTTTTTTCCAAACGTTTTTTGTCATCTTCATTAGTTACATCTGAAATAATACGTTCTGCTTTGATATCAATTTGTTTGCCTCTTTGTTCCATCTCAACATAACGACCTTCGTAGATAAGAGGTAAAATGATTTTATCACGTAGAGCATCGTCAATAGTATATTTATCAATATAACTACCAAATTTTTTCCAGCTCGCACGTTCGGCTTTCATAAGGGGAGTACCTGTAAAAGCAATATAACAAGCATTTGGGATAATGCGATTCATTTCTAGATTAGCAGAACCGCCTTGAGTACGATGAGCTTCGTCGATCAAAACAAAAATATTATCATCGTTGTCTACAAATTTCATTTTTTTGGCTGCAGCATCGAATTTGTGGATGAGAGTAGTGACAACATTCAAATTTTTCTTTTTTATTTGTGACAATAAATCAGCTCCTGTCGCTGTGCGGTAAACACCTTTTTTCAAATTGCAGTTTTTGAAAGTTTCAGAAATTTGTTTGTCCAAATCGCGACGATCGGTGACGATGATGATACGAGGATTTTTGATGTGTGGACTTTCAATAAGAGCTTTGACAAACATGACCATAGTGAGAGATTTGCCACTGCCTTGGGTGTGCCAGACCAAGCCACCACGACGGCGAATACCTGTTTCAGTTTCTTCTTTTTCTTCAATACGCTTGAGCATTTTGTGGATAGCAAAATATTGTTGGTAACGAGAGATTTTTTTGACACCAGCATCGTACAAAACATAATTTTTACAAAGATCAAGAAATCTTTCAAATTCAAATAGAGAAATCACACCATGATCTTGGACAGTAGGTGTACGGTCTAATTGTTGAGTGTGGTTGTAGTTGTAAGTATTGAGATCTGCCAAGATTTGTTGGTAAATTTTTTCATCTATCTTTTTTTCAAGATATTTTTTTACTTTTTTATTTATTTCTTCGTCGCTGACATATTCATCTATTTTGTTTTCTTTCTTCTCTTGCCAAGAAACAAAAAATTTACTTGGTGTACCAGTCGTACCATAGAGCAATTCATTACCATTGCTAGCGACAAGGAGCTGAGGATAGATGAAGAGACGAGGACATTTGTCAGTGCCTTGGTTGCGAATATGCTGATTGAGAGCTTCAGAAATATCTACGCCTTTTTTCTTGTTTTCAATAATAGCAAAAGGGATACCATTGACGAAGACGATAATATCCGGTCGGATATTGCCACGTCCACTAGCTTCGTATTCAAGAGCGACGTGAAAACTATTATTTTTGATATTTTCAAAATCTACAAAACGAAAATCTTTGGAAGTAGATTTGCCTTTGTGAAAGACTTTGATAGATTTGCCGCCAGTCGTCGGCATGAGAAGATTGAAGATTTCTTTTGAAGTATCTATCAAGCCTTCGTATTGGATGGATTCTAGACTGTCTATGGCTTCTTTGATATCTTTTGGTGAGAATTTTATTTTTTCACCATCTATCTCATAATCATTTATCCTAGATAGAGATGCAAAAGCAACATCTTGCAAAATAAATTTATCAGTACCGCCATTACGTTCTTTGATCACTTCAGAGCGGGAAATATATTGGTAACCAAGATTGACGAGTAGCTCGACAAATGGCAACTGGGTGTCGCTCGCTTCATCAAATTTGGCTTCTATTTTTGTATTTGTATTTTTCATATTTTATTAAATTTTTCCACAGAGAATCTTGACAAGCTGATTATTCTGTGGTATTATATAAGCATAAAGACGAAGGGAATCCAAACGGTTAATTACCTAAGGAGACCTTTCTTTTTTGTTTTATATTCAATTTTTCGTCTTACTCCTTCATTCCCTAAATAGTCATAATATTTTGGTTCTAGAGATTTGTAGAGTGAAGAGGCAAATTGTTTATTTGGAAAAAGGATTCTCTTGAATTTATCTTCCTCAATAAGGAAGTCTACAATCATCTTATAATCTCCATCGCCGGAAACAAGAACTACTTTATCAGATAGTTCTTTTTTGTATATTTTTTCATTATTGAGAATACTATGTCTGTATCTACATTTCCTTTCTTTTTCCCTGCCATGATATCGGTATGTTTTTTGAATACCAGAATAAATCCTGCCTCTTGAATCTTAGCATATAAATCTTGATTTTCTTCATTCAAATATCCCAAAAAATAGTAGGCCTTTTCGACATTATATTTTTTTGAGAGATAGTATCTGAATTTTGCCAAATCAATATTCCAAGGTTCTTGTTCAGACCGTGTTCCCATATACAAATTTTGTCCATCTACAAAGGCGCTATTGTTTTCTTTTTTGATCATATTAACTATTTATTTTCATATTTTTCGGAGTTCTTATTTCTCCCGTAATCAGATTATTCAACAAATATTTTTTTTGTTTTTTCCATTCGGATAGTTTGTTTTGTAATAAATCAATTTCTTCATCAGCTTTAGTTAGAATATCAGAGATGGAAGTTTGTTCGATGAATGATGGTATTTTAAATATTAAATCTTTAATATACTTGAAATGTCTATTATATCCAGTATTAGGAATATTTAAGGTCAATAAAATAAAATAAACAAATCTTAAATCAATATTATCATTTGCCGTAAAAACTTTTGTGCCGTCGTTACCTAGTATAAATTGGAAGTTCACAAATTTTACAATTCGAGTGTGGTCACCAAAAATAATAACTGGGTAAATTTTATTAACTAATTTATTATTATTTGAATAACCCGCAATCAAATTTTGAGATTGGTCAATAATTGGATATTTACCTTCATTTAAATAATCAGATTTCTTTTCGCCAGATATTTTGGTCAAGACATTGATACATCTTAAGAAATCAATACTTTGCCATTTATCACTAAACCCCGGCAAACGAATTTCTCCAGTCAGAAGTTTTTGCATCAAATCTTTTTTGAGTTGTTTTTTTAGTTTTATTTTTTTTGTTAGTTCATCAATAGCTTGATCCCATGTTTCGAGGACTGAGATGATGCGGGATTGTTCGGGGAGGGGAGGGAGGAGGAAATTTATTTTTTCTATTGTAGTTTTTGACAAACTAGGAACTCCGGATGCTTCATTATAAACTAACCAGTTTATTTTTTGAAATACAAAATTTATATATTTAGCTGTTGTATTTTTATAATTGTGAGTATAAAAAAGTGTATCAACAGTCCAAAAGTCTCCTTTATAATAAAATGGTTTGTTGATAGTTCCTTTTCTACCTATAAATACTGTTTCACCTGAATAAATTGCTTTATCTACAGACAACATATAACCACCAGTTCCAAAAACAGGGATATTACCCTTTTTGAGGTGTTTATAGTCTTTTCCACTGCCAACTTTTAAAATGTCACCAAGTTTTATTTGTTGCCAGTTTTGTGGAATTTTTGTTTTTTTGTTCATATATTATTATTTACTAACTTCTGACTTTCTTTTTTTGTATATAGGAATAATGTTATTTAATAAACATCAAAAATGAATTCTTCTTTTTTAGAGAGAAGTGGATCTTGTTCTTTTTTGTTAGCTTCACGAAATTTCTTTACAATTGGAGTTAATTCTTCAATAAAATCTAAATAAATTTCATGTTGTGTAATGTCAAACATTTTATTTGTATATTATCTTTTCTTATCCCACAAAGGATCAAGATTATCTTTTTTCTTCGGGTTTTGATTGGAACGTAAAAACTTTTTCTGACCTTTTCTTTTTACTGTATGATAACCTGGCAATTTATTTGCATCGGCTTTCTTAATTAATTCTGCATTTTTCTTTTTTTCTAAAGTTTTTTTATTTATACTTTTTACATTTCCACCTTTTAGTGTCTCTTTAATTGTTCTTAAATTTTTTTTTGGCATATTTTATATTTTTTTCTTTGTTAATCTATTTTCGTAATTTCCGAATTTACTAACAGAAATTTTATTTATTTTTCTTTTTATTATTTTTTGTTGTAATTTTTTTCTGATCAACTTTTTTTATTCTAGTTTCAGCTTTTCTTACACTATCTACTGCTGGTAGCTCTTCTGGCATCGTACCTCCAAGTTCTTCTATTGTCTGGCGTACTTTTTTGCCAACTTGATAATGTGTTATGACAGCTTCATGTTCACCGTTGATGTTTTCTCGTCTCAATTTGGCATCTGTCTGTGTCGCACGGAATAGATTGGCATCAAGCTCTTCACTTCCCATGTGGTCAAGGATTTTTTGTGATTTTTTTAGATTTTTCTTTTTAGCTATTTCTGAAGCATCTAGACCACCATAAAGACCTTTATAGCCAAAATTTTGAAATTTACCATAATTTATCACTCCTACATTTGCTGCTGCTTCTGCTAGGGAAGTATTGTGTTTTTTACTTCTTGTCTAAGCATTACTCTTTTTTGATCTTCTAGCACAGCATCATTTTCTTCTTGTCTTCGTGTTTGTATGGCAAAATAAGTTTGACCTAAGGCTACAATTTCTTTGCTAGTATCAGAGTTTTGAATTAGTAGATAACAGGCATAACGTGATAAATGGGTGGTATCAATAGGTCTTTCTGCTCCTGATCCAATAGAGACCATATCGTTGGCTTCAACGAAATGGTTGTGGATATCTTGTCCACTGTTCTCACATGCCTCTTTTGCTTTGTCTATAACTTTCAAAAAATTGCGATAGTCAGTATAATCTAGTACTTTTGCCAGTTCACGTGCTGACCAATAGTCAGAACCATATTCATTAATTTTCTTTATTTGTTCAAATTGATTTTGTGCCATATTTTTCTCCTTATTTTATAAAATTTTTGATGTCTGCCTGATGTCAGGAAAACATCTGTGGATAATTATTTTATAATATTTAGTTGTTTCAAATAACTTTGCATTTCTTTTTCTAGTTTTTGTAATTCTGGATCAATCTTTTTTATTTCTTCCAAAGTTGCTTGTATATCGACAGGCACTTCCTCTATGAAAGTATCTACATAGCGAGTGATATTCAAATTGTAATCATTTTCTTTTATTTCTTTTAGATCTACTAGACGAGAAAATTTTTCAATCTCTTTTCTTTTTTCATAAGTATCTACTATTTTGTCAGCATGTTTCTCTTCCAAGATGTTTTGGGCTTTGCCTGTAGTAAATTCTTTTGAACTTTCGATAAATAATATATCTTTTTTATTTTCATTTTTACCTCCGACTTCGCGAGATCTGTCGATGATAAGAATAGCTACTGGAATTCCTGTGGTTTGAAATAAGCCAGCTGGTAAACCAATTACTGCGTCGATAATATTTTCTTCTAATAGTGCTTGGCGGATGCGACCTTCAGCTCCACCGCGAAAAAGTACACCATGTGGTACAATGACTGCGACACGACCAGTTTTTGGTTTGGCAGTCTCTACCATGTGAGAGATGAAAGCGAAGTCGCCTTTGTCTTTTGGTGGAACACCACGAAAGAAACGATTATATTTGTCGCCCTCGGCATTTTCAATTCCCCATTTTTTTAGAGAAAAAGGTGGGTTACTGACGACGATGTCGAACTTCATCAGTTTGTCATTCTCGACAAGTAGAGGGCCATTTAAAGTGTCGCCCCATTCTAGTCTAGCACTGTCTTTGCCGTGTAGGAACATATTCATACGAGCAAGCTGATAAGTACTGCCAGTACTTTCTTGCCCATAGAGCATATAATTTTTTGAGCCTTGTTTTTCTACTTCTTCACCAGCCAAAAGTAAGAGACCACCTGAACCAATACAGGGATCACAAATGCGATCTCCTTCTTTTGGTGAGGCAAGACGTGCGAGTAATTTGGCGACTGACTTCTTAGTAAAAAATTCTCCAGCTTTTTTGCCAGCATCTGTACCAAATTTTTCAATCATGTACATGTAGCTATTGCCGATCACATCTTCATCAATCTCTGCTAAATCTATATCATGAAAATCATGAAGAAGATGACGGATCATTTTGTTTCTTTGTTCTTTTTTCCCCAAGATTGCATCTGAATTGAAATCTGCTTGGAAAACACCTTCCAATTTGTTGCTATTGGCTTCTTCTATATTGTGTAAAACTTTGTTTATTTCCTCACCAATATTGTCTTGTTCTTGAATATCATAAATATCGTCAAAAGAAGAATTTTCTGGTAAATAGAATCTGTCTAGTTTCATTTTTTCTTCGATACGTGTTTTGTCATTGCCGAATCTTTCTTGATATTTTTTGTATTGTTTTTTGGATAAATCGCTTAAGTATTTCAAAAACAATATTGTCAATACATAATCTTTGTAAACACCACCATCAAGCTGTACTCTAGTAGAGTCAGCGGCGGCATAAAGTTTTTTGTTTAGATCTTCTTGGTTTATTTTTGTCATATATTTATAGTTGGGTAGAAAAAATATTGTCTGTAAGAATATTTAATAAATTAATTTTTTGTCTGTGTAATTGTTTTTGTTTGATTAGATTTTTCATTATATCTATTAGTATTTTTTGTCTTTCTGTTTCGATTATTGGTATTTTCATTTCAGCTAATTCTTTTTTGGAGATTGTCTTTATTGTAGCTCCCATCATTATACTTTTTAGATCTTTTTGTCCGTAGAAAGAATTGAGATAATAGAGTAGATATTCCGGTAGAATTTTTTTGTTAGTTATTCTTATAATAAAGAGAGAGGACGTCGCTACAATATTTTTTTCTTCTCCATAGAAAATTCCGACTTTTAGACCTGCATTGTCAGTACCACGACTGGAAAGAAGAATATCGTTGTTTTGGAGTAGAGGACTGTGGGTTTTTTCATCAAAGTTGAGCTGTACAAGATTTTGTGTATTTATTATACTAGTATCTGATTCAATGTCTCGGACCTGTACTACTTTGTGGGATCCGTCTTTCTCATTTTTGACTGCTCCTCGAAAAGAGTATCCTGAATATATGTTGGCTAAATTGTGAAGTTTTTGGTTCATATGCCTACACTGTACTCCTTTTAAAAAAGTATGTCAATATTTATTTATACACACATTCTTTAAGTGTAATAATAGTGTAATTTGTATATAATAAAAAAACAGAACTTCTCAGCTCTGTTCTTTTTAAATTTATTTAGTTTTACACTACACCCTTCAAATACTTTCCAGTCCAACTCTTTTTTACTTTGATAACATCTTCTACTGTACCTTCTGCAACTACTTCACCCCCCGCCTTGCCACCCTCAGGACCTAAGTCAATTATCCAGTCACTGGATTTGATAATATCAAGATTGTGTTCAATGATAAGTACGGTGTTGCCTTTGTCCACTAGTTGATTGAGGACGTGTAAAAGTTTTTTGATATCCTCAAAATGTAAACCAGTACTTGGTTCATCAAGAATATATAGAGTTTTGCCAGTGGAGCGACGAGACAATTCTGTTGCGAGTTTTATTCTTTGCGCCTCACCACCAGAGAGAGTAGTGGCCGGTTGACCAAGTTGCAGATAACCAAGTCCTACATTGCGGAGGATTTGTAATTTTTCAGCAATATTTTTTTGGTGCATGAAGAATTTGTAACTTTCTTCCACTGTCATCTTGAGAATCTCCGCAATATTTTTGTCTTTGTAGTGAATTTCTAAAACATCTTTGGTATAGCGCGTGCCATGACATTCGCTACATTCAATATAGACATCGTTTAAGAAATGCATCGGAATAGTGACATAGCCTTCGCCACCACAAGCTTCACAGCGACCATCACCTTTGACATTGAAACTAAATGTTCCGGCACTGTAGGATAGCATTTTGGATTCTGGTAGCCCAGCAAAGAGATCACGGATGAGAGTAAATATTCCTGTGTAAGTAGCAGGATTACTGCGAGGTGTACGACCAATTGGGGTTTGGTCAATCGTAATGACTTTGTCAATATTGCTTAGTCCTTTGATAGATTTGTGGATGCCTGGTTCATCTTTGGCGCGATAAAATTTCTTGGCTAGTGCTTTGCTCAAAATATCTAGAATAAGGGTAGATTTACCAGAGCCAGAGACACCAGTGATACTGACGAGTTTGCCAAGCGGAATTTTGACATCAATATTTTTCAAGTTGTTGGCTTTGGCGCCTTCAATAATGATTTCTTTGCCATTGCCTTTGCGAGGTTTTTTGGGAGTTTGTATTTTTTCTTTTTTACTCAAATAGCGACCAGTCATAGATTTGTTGTCTTTTTTGACTTGGGCTGGAGTACCAGAAGCCATGACTTCGCCACCATATTCACCAGCTCCTGGACCGATGTCAATCAAATAATCAGCAGCCTCCATAATAGCTCGATCGTGTTCAACCACAATTACCGTGTTACCAGAATCGCGCAAAGATTTTAGAGTCTCAATCAGTTTGGCATTGTCTTTGGAGTGTAAACCAATAGAGGGTTCATCAAGAATATAGATAATACCAGACAGTCCTGCTGAAAGTTGAGTGGATAAACGCACTCTTTGGGATTCACCACCAGAGAGTGTACTGACTGAGCGATCAAGAGTGATATAACTCAAGCCCACTTTATCAATATGATCCAATCTTCTTCTGACTTCTTTGGCAATGGTAATAGCGACCTCTTGTTCTTTTTCTTTTAGTTTTTTGAGTAAGTCGGATTTTTTGCCTTCAATATTTTTGAAAAAAGTCAGGGCTTCAGCTATACTCATTTCAACCATGTCAGCAATCGTCATGTCTGCAATTTTGACGTAAATACTGTCTTCTTTGAGTCTTTTGCGATTACAGACTGAACAATCTTTTTCGTGCATGTAAGATTCTATTTCTTTTTTGACGTACTCTGATTTGCTAGTCAAATATTTGCTAGTCAAATTGGGAATGACACCTTCATAAATAGTTTTTTTGCCATGCAAATCATATTCTTGTCCGTCGGTACCATAGAGAATGATGTCTATGATTTTTTGTGACAATTTGTCGACAGCTTCATCAACAGAAAAACCGTGAGCTTCGGCTACTTTGGCAATCAGTTCTTGATAATATACTTGGTTACCAACCAGTCTGGTCCAAGGCTGGACTGCACCTTCGGCAATAGTTAGTTTAGGATTTGGGATTACTAGCTCTGGATAGACTTCTAGAGTTTTGCCAAGACCAGTACAACGTGGACAAGCTCCATAAGGACTGTTGAAACTAAAAGTTCGTGGTTCAATTAGTTCAAAGACGCGGGCACATTGACTACAAATTGGCACCTCGGAAAAAGTAATATATTCATTTTTTTTTTCATCCAAAAGTTTGACAAAACCATTGGCATAGTCAAGAGCCTTTTCAACATGAGTTGTCAGATCACCCAGTGGAATCGTACTAAGTTTGTCTATCAGCAAATCTATATCGTAAAGATATTCAGGGTTGAATTTGAAATTTTTCAAATTTTTTATTTTGACGTTGACGCCGTTTATTAGCAAATTACTATAACCAGTTTTTTCAATTTTCAATTTCAAATTTTTCAAACTGATTTTTTGTTGTCTAATAATAGGGGAAAGGAGTAGAAGTTCTGGATTTTTCTTTTTGGCTTTTCTCACTTCTTCAATAATTTTGCCTTTGTTCAAAAAATCTACTGGGATGTGACACTTTGGACACCATTGTTTACCAATGCGTGCAAAAAGAAGGCGCAAATAATCATAAATCTCTGTTGTTGTTCCGATAGTTGATCGAGGATTTTTGGCGAAGTTTCTTTGATTTATTGCAATAGTAGGGGATAGACCTTGAATCTCGTCAACATCTGGCTTATCTTGCATATCCATGAATTGACGAGCATAGGCATTCAAACTTTCGGCATAGCGACGTTGGCCTTCGGCGTAAATAGTGTCAAAAGCCAGAGAGGACTTTCCTGAGCCGGAAAGTCCTGTAATAATAGTTAGTTTATTTTTTGGTATTTCAACTGAGACGTTTTTCAAGTTGTGTACTCGGGCGTTGATTACTTTTATTTTGTCGTGCATAGATTATTTTTATTTGTGTCTGTCAAAATTTTAAATTTATTTAAGATTATTATTTAACCTCCACCCCATTTGTCTGTATAGTGGTCATTAGCCTTCTCTTCTTGGGGATAGTTTATGAATATATTACTTACATTTATATTAAAAACAAAGCCTTGTAGTAGTTGTTCTTTGGTTATTAAAAGATCATGTGGTATACCTGGTTTTAGGATAAATAAATTATAGTTGCACCATTCCCAATTATCACCATCAGCTACATTCTTAGCAGCACAAAGGTCAATCATATTACCTTCTTTGTCTCTACCAAGGAGATGATTTTCATCTGTGGATTTTATGGGTAAATTGACATCTACATTTATAGCAAAACCAATATAAGTTGGTGTTTTGCCTGTATCGTTGTCACACTCACTAATCAAGTCATCAATATCTTGTTCTGTATAGTTTATTATATATTCTTCTTTCTTGGTATTTTTATTGACTTTATTATCAGGATCTGAATCTATAAAACGGTCAATAGTTTTGTGACTTTGATAATATGAAAGATCTGTTTTGCCATCATTACAAATAATATCTACTTCGATTTCGGTGATCCATTTCCAGCTCCAGAAGTTATTAATTGCAAACATGAGCATTTTTTTAGGTAAATCTGCATCTCCATAGTTTGTGCTAAACAAATCTGTAGCATAGATTTGTCCGATCATTTTGTCTTTTTTGCAGTTTTGGTTGGCTTCATTTACTCCTTGAAAACAGAGTGTGTCAGAATCACAATAATCTCCACGACAGAATTGGTCCTCTGATTTACCTTGGATAAAATAGTCAAAACCACATTTGGCATTATTTTTGCCTGTTTTGTCAGTATTATCAAATTGAAACCAGTCTGCTTCAGTCATAGCTATGTCTGGTCTGGTGGCAGATGATTGTTTGGCCAGGGCAATTTCGATGGGATTACCTTGCGGAGATTGTAATTTGTTGCAGGCATAGGGTACTAAGATGTCACTGTTGACAGCCCAGATACCTGGTAATTTCATATTTACTAGATAGGGGTTTACGACATTTAGCATGGTATAGGCCAGGGCCATGAGAACAAGCCCGATGACGGCACCGTAGATTCTTTTTTTGGCTTGTCCTACTGTGTCAGTATTGCCACCAGAAAAGATATACATCACTCCAGCAATGACAATGACCATGACAACTAATACACCAGCGACTACCATGCCATATTGATAAATGAATTTTATGAATTCTCCTATATTGGCAAATTTGTTACGTCCGCCAAAAGTGACAGTAGTGACAGGTTCACCAACAGGTAGGCAAAAACCAATATCTCTACCGAAGGCATCTTGACCTTTGTCGTCTGTCTCACAAGCCTTGAGAGCATCACTGTGAGTCGCAGCATCATAAAAACCGCCAATAGCATCAGTGGCACCATAATTTGTTCGGAATGTTTGGCAATCTTCCTTCACCCAGCATCTTTGGTCGGCAGTTTGACTAACTTGGGGTATGAGCAAAAAGGCAAAGATTAAGATTGTAAGTAATTTTTTCATTTTTTTATTATTGGTAAATAAAACCCCATTTTTTACCATATATATTATTTAATATGTTTAATTTTGTTTTACTAGGACAGATAGCTGAAAAACAATTTATATTTACATAGGTTATTTTACTTACGTCTATGTCCATTATAAACCCTTTTTTCAATAGCTCTGCTGTTATAAAATATGGGAAGCTCCACATACCTGGTTTAGCACTATAAATATAAGCCCAACAAGGATTATCGTTAGATTCTTCTGTTGTGTTTATACCTACATCATTATATGGACACAAATCTACCATATTGCCATTTTCATCTAAGCCTAACATATGTGTTTCGTCGGTTGGATCATTTGAGTTATTAACATCTACTTTAAAAACAAAGCCCACAACTGCAGAATTTTTACAATCACTTGCCAAATTATCTACATCAGCAGAAGTATAATTCATTAAATAATTTTCTTCCATTGTCTTTTTATTTATTTTGTCCTCTGGAGTGGAATCTTCAAGTGCACTACTGTCTTTAAATCTTCCTTCATTTTGGCATAGTGCTATTATGCTAATATTTGTTATCCATTTCCATGCCCAAAAATCAGTTGCTAATCCAAAACCTGCCTTTACAAAAAAATTTGAATCACCCACTGCTTTACTAAAAAAACCTGTGGCATAGATTTTTCCAGCTATCTTGGCTTGTATACAACTTCTATTTGTTTCATTCACTCCCTGAATACAAAGGTTTCCTGGGGTGCAGTAATCACCGCGACAAAATTGGTCTTCCTTTTCTCCTTTGATAAAATAATCAAAACCACAGACAGATTTATTTTTTAAATTGTTTTGTTCTTGCAAAAGAGATAATCCAGCTACAATCGGATTTACCGTCGGTCTACTTGGTGCTGAATTATTATTTGGTATAAACCATTGTGCTTCAGACATAGCTGTTGTTGCTTTTGCTTCTTCTGATTTTTTGGCAATAGCAATTTGGCTAGTTGCTGGTAATTTATTACAAGCATAAGGGGTGGTACCTTCGGCATTTATCGCCCAGATTCCAGGTAAACGCCAGTTTGTTAAGTAAGGATTTAGATTATTCAAAATAGTATAAGATAAAGCCATAAGTGCTAGTCCGATTAGAGCTCCAAATATTTTTTTCTTAGCTTGTCCAACTGTATCAGAATTACCACCAGAAAAAATATACATTATTCCGGCGACAATGATGACCATGACAGCTACTACTGCACCGACTATAAAACCGTATTTGTAAATAAATTTTATGAATTCTCCTATATTGGTAAATTTGTTTTGACCACCAAAGGTGATGGCTGTCACAGTTTCACCAACCGGCAGACAAAAACCTATTTCTCTACCAAAAACATCGACACCATCTCCATTTGTTTCGCAAGCTTTGCGAGCATCATCGTGAGTCGCAGCATCATAAAAACCACCTAGAGCATCAGTGGCCCCATAATTTGTTCGAAACGTTTTGCAGTCTTCTTTGACCCAGCATCTTTGGTCTACAGCCTGACTAGCTTGTGGTATAAGCAAAAAACTAAACACCAAAATAACAAATAGTTTCTTCATATTTTATTGGTTTAAATTTTTGATGATAATATTATCCCATTCCTCAGCAGATATGACACCTTCTATAATTTTGCCGTTTACTAAATATGTTGGTGTACCACGTAAACCAAGATCCACTGCATCTTTTAGATCTTGTTGGATGTCTGTTAGATTTCTTTGAGTTTTGAAACAAGTATCAAACTTGTTCATGTCTAAACCAAGACTTTGACCATAATTATAAAGTGAATCAGTATCTAATTTTTTGTTGGTAAAGACTTGGGTGTAATATTCCCAAAATTTGTTTTGTTCACTGGCACAAGTACTTGCTAGAGCGGCAGCTATAGCATCTGGATGTATATCAGTAAGTGGTAAATTTTTGAAGACAACTTGGATGACTGGTTTGTATTTTTCTATAACGTGAGAAAAAGTTGGATAACTTGTCTGACAATAAGGGCATTGAAAATCTAAGAAAGTAATAATAGTGACTTTAGCATTAGTATTACCTTGTGTGGGATTGTATTTTCTGACGAACTTTTTGTAATCTGTAGTATCTTGAGGTGCATCTTTGTTTATATCTGTACTGAAGTTTCGCTCATACTCAGAGGTTATTTTTTTTTTGGTTTCAGAATTGCCATATCTAAGTTGTGCTAGATAATAAATAAAAAAAATTAAGAAAAATGTAAAAATTAAGCCGACAATACTAGCTAAAAATATAAAAAAATATTTCCAAAATTTTGATTGTTTAGGCATAGTCGTTGTATAAATAAATGGTGTTCACATTATAACATATTTTTGCTTTTGTCAACAGAGAAACACGAAACACGAATCTTAACACGAATTGGCACGAATATAATACAAAAAAATTAAGCACAAAATTTTAGATTCGTGGTCATTGACAAAAAGCCTTTATTCTGATAAAATTAGTTTGCTTAATTGCTTTTAATCATTATTATTGTATAATAGGTATAAATTAGGAAAAATTATGTTAAAAAACATTTTACAAATAATTCAGCTAATTTTAGCTATATTACTTATTTTGGTAGTCCTTTTACAACAAAAAGGTACTGGTTTAGGAGCTGCTTTTGGTGGTTCTGGAACTATTCATACTACTAGACGTGGTATTGATAAAGTCCTTTATCAATTGACTATTGCTATTTCCACTATATTTTTTCTTTTGGCTATTGTAAATTTACTTTTTTAGTTCTGTAGTCAAAGTAAATAGTTTGAAAATTATTTTTTCAAAATTATTTTTTTCTTCTCTAATCTCGTAGTAATTTTTTTTCTGTGTTTTCTTTTTTCAAAAAAACGTGGCAGACAGTTTCAAAAAGTCTGAAACGTAACCACAATTCTAGTAATCTAGAAAAAGACGACTTAGCTCTTATGAAGAAAATGCATAAAAGTAGTTTTTTTTCGGTACGTCAGTTTTTCAATATCCACAAAGTTTTGTCAGGACCTGAGAAAACAGTCTTTTTTTCAGCGCTTACTATTTTGGTAATTAGTGCTGTCTGGGGTCTAAATGTTTTGTCAAATAAATTTGGGGTAGAAGTACCAAAAGTTGGTGGAGATTATAGTGAAGGAGTTTTGGGTTCACCTCAACTTATCAATCCACTTTTTGCTAGTCTAAATGAAGTTGATCAAGATTTGGTCAATATGATTTATACTGGTCTCATGCGCTATGACAAGGGTCGTAACTTGGTGCCAGATTTGGCTAGTAGTTATAGTGTAAGTGATGACAAAAAAGAATATACTTTTAAATTGCGTCAGGGAGTATTTTGGCACGACAAGGAAAAGTTTACAGTTGATGATGTTATTTTTACTTTTGATTCTATTCAAGATAGTATCGTTGGTTCTCCACTCAAAGTGACATTTGATAACGTGAAAGTAGAAAAGATAGATGATAATACTGTGAAGTTCACTTTGAACGAAGCCTTCCCATCTTTCTTGTCTACTTTGACTGTTGGAATTTTGCCACAACATATTTGGTCAGGAGTTGCTCCGGACAAAATGAAATTGGCAGGACGTAATTTGCAACCAATTGGGACTGGACCTTTTTTGTTTAGTAAGCTTGTCAAGAATTCTAGTGGTGTTATCAACAAAGTTACTTTGGATCGCTTTGCAGATTTCTATCGACAGCCTGCTTTTATAAAGACATTTTCTTTTGTTTTTTATAATAATTATGACGGACCAGATGGGCTAGTAACAGCTCTTCGTGAACAAAAAGTAGATGGTATGGGTTTTGTGCCTTTTGAATATAGGGACAAGGTAACACGCAAACATATAGATTTGTATACTTTGAAACTACCCCAATATACTGCTCTATTTTACAACATGGACAAAGATATTTTGGGAGAGCAAGAAGTACGTCTCGCTTTATCTGAAGCAATAGATAAAGCCAGAATCGTCAGTGATGTTTTGGACAATGAAGCCCAACTTATCAATGGACCTGTTTTGGAAGGATTCCCAGGCTACGATGTCAATTTGGCTGGAGTAAGTTTTTCAGCTGATGAAACTAATAAGTTGTTGGACAAATATTACCCTCGTATTTCGGCTGAAGATTATCGTACTTTGTTTGTGAATACTCAAGTATCAGCTTTGGAAGCTCAAAACAAAGTAGTAACAAGTACTGACGGTGCTACTGCTACTAGTACAATTTCAGACGCTACTAGTACTGTCAATATGGACGAGATGAAAAAACAAATTGCGGATCAAGTAGACAATAGCTTAGACGCTGCTCAATTATTTTATCGTTATACTGACAAAAATGATAAATCAAAAATTGTTACATTGAATTTAGTTACTTCTGGTAATCCTGAATATTCCAAAGTTGCTCAATTGATTGCTGGTTATTTGCAAGATGTGGGTATCAAAGTAAATGTCAAACTTGTGGATTCCAATGATTTTGTCAGACAAGTACTCAAGACGCATGATTATGATATGTTGCTCTATGGTGTCATCGTGGGTAGTGATCCTGATCAATATCCATTTTGGCATTCTTCCCAAATAAATTATCCGGGTCTAAACTTTTCTGGTTATGTGAAGAGAAGTGTGGATGATTTGCTCGACAAAATTAGAAGTACCAAAAATGATAGTGAATTGGCAACCGAATATAGTGATTTGCAAAAAACTATTTTGGCTGATACCCCAGCTACTTTCTTGTTTGTACCGACTTATACTTATGCTTTGTCAGACACTATCCACGGTTTTGATGTTGAGCGTATTGCGCATCCAGCTGACAGATTGGTGAATGTCGCTGAATGGTATATGAAGACCAAGAGAGTCTGGAATTTCCAAAAATAATTTTCTCGCCTAAAAAATAGAATACAGATTGGACGAATTTTTATCTCTGGTTCCTGCCTGCCGGCAGGCAGGCGTTAGATCTGTATTCTATAATCAGACAAAGTTTTTGTCTCTGAGTTTATATTTTTTATTACACAAAAAACTAATTTATTTTTTTGTGTTTTCTCTTCAAAAAATAAACCCTTTTATTGTTGTTAGATTTTCTACCAACAATTTTGTGAAGTTTCTCAACCATTTGAGAGTCTTCCTGTTTAATTCATTTATTAATCCTGATTGAGTTGGTACAGATTTTTTTCTTTGTAAATTTTTACAAAAATAATTTTTTTTGTTTCAACTTTTTGTGGGAAAGTTAATATCTTTTTAATTTTTATGATTAGAAACAATACTTCTACCTATGGTAGAAGACCGTCTTCTCCTAGTACGGGAGAAAAAAAATCGAGTGCTCAACCACCAACAAATAGAACTTTTGGTGTCCGTACTCAAGGCAGTTCGTCTATTACTGCCAATAGTGGTAGTATGCACAAACGTAAAAATGTGCAACCTACTAGATATAATAATAGACCTAAGCCTATCGTCGCTCTAAATAATACTAAGTCTAATACTAATACGATGTCAAATTCCAAGAATTTGCGTATTATTCCGATTGGTGGTTGTGAAGAAGTAGGACGCAATATGACCGTTTTTGAATACGATGGAGATATTGTGATTATTGATATGGGTATCCAATTTCCAGAGGAAGATATGCCTGGTATTGATTATATCATTCCTAACACTAAGTATTTGGAAGACAAACTAAAAAATATTCGTGGTGTGGTCTTCACTCACGGTCATCTTGATCATATAGGCGCTGCGCCTATCTTGCTAGAAAAATTGGGCAATCCTATCATTGTTGGTAAAGATTTGACACTGGCTCTTATCAAACACAAACAAGATGATTACAAGAAAGACACTGCCAAAAAACTACGTACCATTCGCGTCAATGGTTTGGAAGACGTCGTCCAACTTGGCAAATTCACTGTCAAATTTTTTCAAGTGGAACATTCTATTATGGATGCTGTGGGTATAATTTTGGAAACTCCAAATGGCACTATCATTCATCCTGGTGATTGGACTTTGGCTCGTGACAGAGATGGTATCACTCATATCAATTATGATGAACTAAGTAAATTGCCAAAACCAACAATCTTAATGCTGGAAAGTCTGGGTGCTCTCAATGATAAACGTCATGGTATTTATGAAGAAATTTACAAAAATCTTTCCAACCTTTTGGAAAACTCTCCTGGTAGAGTAGTGATTGGGACTTTTTCTTCTCAACTAGAACGTGTTCGTTGGGTAATAGAATGCGCTGAAAAATTTGGCAAAAAAGTTGCGCTCGATGGTTATAGTATGAAGATGAATGTCAAAGTTGCTCAAGAACTTGGTTATATCAAATCAGCCAAAAATGTTTTGATTGATATTAAAGACACAAGAAATTATCCAGACAACAAAGTCGTAGTCGTTTGTACTGGCGCTCAAGGCGAAAAGAATGCTGTACTTATGCGTATCGTCAGCAAACAACATCGATTTATCCAATTGAAAAAAAATGATACTGTCGTCTTTTCATCCTCCATTATTCCTGGCAATGAAAGAAGTATCCAACGCTTGAAAGATAATATGTATCGTCAATGTGATAATGTCATTCATGGCGAAATTATGGATGTCCATGTTAGTGGTCATGCGACTCGTGAAGATATTTTGACTATGATTGATCAAATCAAACCAACTTACTTCATTCCAGTCTATGCCAATTATTATTTCTTGCGTGAAGCTGAGCAATTGGCTCTTAGAAATGGTTTCAAAAAAGAAAACATTTTTGTACCAGATAACGGAAGTATTATTGAAGTCAACCAAGAAAAAGCCGTGATGCTTGATAAGAAAGTCCCAAGTGATTACGTCTTCGTGGATGGTCTAGGCGTGAGTGACAATCAAAATATCGTTTTACGTGATAGACAAGTCCTAGCGGGGGATGGTATGTTGGTGGTGATTGCTACGATTGATTCCAAGACTGGCACTCTTATCCAAAATCCAGATATTATTTCTCGTGGTTTTGTCTTCCTAAAAGATAATAAAGATTTGATAGAAGAAATTAGAAATAAAGTAAAATTATTGGTGATAAAATCTGATCCAAAAACTTGGGCTGATAGTAATCAAATTCGTAATGATATTCGTGATAAGATAGGACAATTTGTTTTGAGTAAGACAGAAAAACGTCCGATGATTTTGCCGGTGATTATTGATGTCTAGACACTGATTACACTGACTGAAAAAAGATTACACTGATTATAAAATAAAAATCGTCTTTTACAAGACGATTTTTTTATTAAAACATTAGCACTTTATTTTTTATAGCCTCTTTGTAAATATAATATCTTCGGAGTATTAGATAAACTGGCCACTTAGTAAAAAATATTTTTAGATCTTTTTTGCCATGCATTATATATCTAATGAGTAATAGGGTAATAAAAATTGGCGCTGTCAGTAAATATAGATAATCTTCTTTGTTGATAATTATATTGAATTTGATTGGTGGACCAAATAGTAAATAATGTTTGGGATATTTTTTCTTTAGTATTGGCCAGACAGAAGCATTTCTAGCTGATCGCAAAATTGATTTGCTAGTCCAATTCATGGCTTGGTGATAGACAATCGCTTCAGGGGCTCGTCCAAATGAAAAGCCTTTGCTCACAACCCGAATCGCCATTTCCGAATCTTCGTTATTGTATTTGAAGAAAAAACTATCAAAATCACTACAAGTGGCAAAAACTTTTTTTTGATAGGCAATATTACAACCCATTGGCCATTTGGCATTTTTGTTGGAGACCAGACGTTCGGGGAAATATCCTTGGTAGTTTTTGCTGATATAAAAAGTCTGTCCAATGACAAAGCCTACTTGTTTATCATTAAAACCTTTTGACAATTTTGTCAGCCAATTTTTGTCCACTTCACAATCATCATCTGTGAAAGCAATAATGTCAAAGTTGGTATTTTTTATACCAGTATTTCTGGAAGCGCTTAGACCTTGGTTGTGTTGATTATGGATTACCTTAATTTTTTCATTTTTTAGATTGTCTAAAAAATTTTGTGTGTCATCGGTTGAGCCATCGTTTATAATAATAATTTCGTATTGGGGGAAATCTATTTTTAGCAAAGAAGTGATGCACTTTTTCAAATAATCAAGTCTGTTGTAGGTGCAGACGACAATAGAGAATTGGCTGGTGCTCATAAGTGAAAAATAGATTTTAGATAATACTTACAAATTTAGTTTAACTCCCAATCTACTGGTAAGGTTCCGGTAAAAGGAAAAGATCCAAATAAGACATCGGACACCCCTTGACCTTCACTCCCAGGGAGCCAAGATGCGACGACAGCATCCCAATCGTTGACATATTTTTTGATATCTAGTGGTCGGCCTGAGACTATGACGACAACTAATTTTTTGCTTTTTGCTTCTACTTTTTTTATAGTGGTGATGTCTTCAGGGCTCAAACTAGGATTAGCAATGTCGCCCCAACCTTCAGCATAGGGTTTTTCACCTACAATAGCAATGCCGACATCGGCTAGACTTTCGTCTAGAGTAAAATCTCCAGTTCTGTTATAATCTACTTTTGTATCTTTGGAAACTGTATTTTTTATACCTTCTAGAATGGTTGTCCCTACAATGCCGGCATTACCATCTATGCCTTGCCATTCTGTTGTCCAGCCACCAGCTTGGCGACCAAGATTGTCGGCTGATTCGCCACCGATTACAATTTTTTTGATTTCAGTAGATAGTGGCAAGAGAGAATCTCTGTTTTTCAATAATACCTGAGATTTGCGAACTGCTTCGCGAGCCAACTCACGGTGCTCGGTGCTACCAATAACGGCACTGTCGCCAAACTAACTTTTT
>Ga0210037_1000572_pt1 | contig 26289 bp, 25 predicted proteins | sample CryGey08umfilter_3_FD_185451 | JGI IMG/M metagenome (GOLD analysis project Ga0210037, IMG submission 185451) | Groundwater microbial communities from aquifer in Utah, USA - Crystal Geyser 4/9/14 0.8 um filter (SPAdes) (version 3) | ecosystem: Environmental > Aquatic > Deep subsurface >...
GAAGATGATATAGAAAGGATATTTACAATCAGGAATTTTTAACGAGTTTAGGTTTAAATGAAAGGCAGGTTAAAGCAGTGCTTTTTACTAAAGAAAAAGGCAAAATTACGAATAGTGATTATCAAGAATTAAATAATATAACCGACAGGACTGCATTAAGAGATTTAGAAAAACTGCTGGATTTAGATGTTTTTAAGAAATTAGGAGAAAAAAAAGGTACTTATTATGAAATCAAATCTTAAATGTCGGATATGTCGGATAAATGTCGGATAAATAAATAACACCAGAGCAATGGAATCACTAAGGGCTCAAATAGTACAAATAATGCTTGCCGAAAAGGTAGGAGTCATTGTTTATCAATAGGTTGAAGATTTTGCAAAGGGCTCAAAGAATTTTAGACAATGAAGGAAAAAGACTTAAAACATAGATTACAGCAATCATTCGACTTCTAGATTTGGAAGGAGATTTTGCCCTTTTTTTTCAAAAAGATTGACTATTTCAGTCATCCAGAAAATTTGTTCACTGAAAACGATAAAGTAATTGACGGGAAACAAATTGGAATTATAAAACTGGATGATGGAAAGCAATTGGCTATTTTCACAGTGGAAGTAGCAGACAATATTAGCATTGTTCGCAACCGCCAAAGTCCGAGAAATAGAAAATTGAAATAAACCGTCGCATAACACACGTAACCGAAATTGCCAAATATTTAGTAGCGAGAACATTAGTTTTCACGAATAAAATCTATCTTGGTGGAGAATTCTCAGCTCGCTATCATTGGCAACTTCGGTTAGCGCGGGAACGTCAAACTGTCAAAAAACCTATTTCTTTACAAAATAATCAACAATCTGATTGTTAATAATTTAACATTATTTTATTTGCTTAATAAATTGATTATCAGTATTTTTATACTGTTTTTAAATGGATGCTTTATGAAGTTTATTAGAGCACGTAAGCAACAAAACCACAACCGTTTACACACAACTTACCACAAAAAGCACCAATTAGCTAAAAGCCCTTTTGATGATTTGTAGGAAAAAAATTAATCCATTTGATGTAAATAAAGTTTGAAGGTTGTCATACCTATCAACCCAAATTTGGAGTGTTAGGTATGATGGAGTTATACCTATAAGTTAATTAACGGTCATTATAACGGACGACACACAATGCAGTAATGAAACTTACGAGCAGACATAGAAACGGGCGACACGCAAGCCGACCCGAAAAAGATTTAATTTTTGCCCCACCGCACTTTTTAAAAAGGACAAAAAACAAAAAAGAATTGCCACCGCTCAATTTTTTGTCACGGTTTTTGTCCAGCCCTTCGTTTAGCACATTTGCTGTTTATTTTTTATTATGCGTAGAATAAAATACGCATAATAAAAAATTGGCGAAAGCCACCAACAGCAAAAGAGCTAAACCCCACCCGCAAAACAAAAACACGTGCCAAAAAATCTGCTTTGCTCTTTGCCCCATAGAATGTTTGCTTTGCTTTTTAAGTCTTTAGATAATCGCTTTAGAAAAACAACGACATACTGATGTTAATAACCTTATGAATAACTAATTTCAATTTCTCTTTTTTGCATTATATAACTTTCATAATTTAGCCTCAAGTTTTTTACTTAGCTATTATCAAAATGGTCTTACTTTGAGTATTAAAGGGAATCGTGTGTAAATCACGAACTGTTGCGCAACTGTAAGTTCTTTCATAGTAATTGTTTTACTATGAGTTTTCTAAAAAAAACCACTGTAGTTTCTCCAAATTATGGGAAGGTTTAGAAAACGGAACAAGTCAGGATACCTGCCTTTTTGATTTTAACAATGCTTTCGCAATTAAAAGCACTTGTTAAATGTGATATTCTTTTATCCTTTTAAAAGCATATTTCTTTTAACTTTCTTTTTTTGTAAAGCTATACGTTTAATTTAAAAAAAGAAATTTATGAGCATTTTTGATTCAAGAAAGAATTACAAACCATTTGAATACCCAAGTGTATTAAAATTTACTGAAGCCATCAATAAGTCTTTTTGGGTTCATTCAGAAGTTGACTTTACTGCAGATGTACAAGATTTTCATGTACATTTAAACGCCAACGAAAAAGTTGTTATAAAAAAAAGTTTACTGGCAATTGCCCAAATTGAAGTTGCAGTAAAAACTTTTTGGGGCAATTTATATCAACACCTCCCAAAACCAGAATTTAATGGACTGGGAAGTACTTTTGCTGAATGTGAATTTCGTCACTCAGAGGCGTATTCTAAATTATTGGAGGTTTTAGGATACAACAATGAATTTGAAGAACTAATTGAAGTTCCTGTAATTAAAAATAGAATAGATTACTTATCAAGAGCATTATCAGAAACTAAATCAACCGACCCTAATAAATATATCTATTCATTGATTTTGTTTTCCATTCTTATTGAAAACGTATCGTTATTTAGCCAATTTGCTATCATTTTAGCATTTACCAGATTTAATGGTTTAATGAAAAATGTAAGTAACATTATTGCTTGGACATCTATCGATGAACAAATTCATGCAAATGCGGGTGTTTATCTAATAAATCAAATTCGAGAAGAATTTCCTGAGTATTTTAACGAAAAAACAATTCAAGAAATTAATGCAATAATAACCGAATCGATAAATGTTGAAGCATCAATTCTAGAATGGATTTTTGCCGACGGAGAATTGGAATTTATAAAAAAAGAACATCTACTCAACTTCATGAAATACAGAGTAGATGATAGTTTGGTTCAAATTGGGCTAAAGAAAATATTTAATGTTTCGGAGCAAGATTATAAATTAATGGCTTGGTTTGAAGAAGAAGTATTTGCTAATAGTTTAGACGATTTTTTTGCAAAACGACCTACAGAATATACCAAACACGATAAAAGCATAACTTCTGCAGACATATTTTAAAACAATGGAAAAGAAAATCACAAATGAAATTGAATTTAATAATCAAAAAGATTATGAATTAGGAAAGTACTTATACTAGGGTATGGCATTAAAAAATAATAAAAAAGTCTGCATCTCTGTGGCTTATAAATTAACGTATTGTGTTAAAAAAATTGATGAATTTATACAACAAGATGCTGATTTGAAACTTCTTCATTTAAGTAAAATTAAAACTGGAGAACTAAAAGCATGTGAAAAATTTCAATTTAAAAACCCTTTAACAAACTACTACTTATGAATAGATTATGGTGGCTCAATGAAGAAAGTGAGCAAATATTAAACCGAGGTTATCTTTTAAAAGGCGAAACAGTTGAAGGTGCTATTGACCGAGTAGCTAATGCTGCTGCAAAACGATTATACAAGCCCGAATTAAAAGAAGCTTTTCAGGAATTAATTGAGCGTGGTTGGATGAGCTTAAGTTCGCCTATTTGGGCAAATATGGGAACTGAAAGAGGTTTGCCAATATCCTGCTTTAATGTTCATGTACCCGATTATATTGAAGGTATTACGCATAAATTAGGCGAAGTTATTATGCAAACAAAAATTGGTGGTGGCACGTCTGGTTATTTTGGAGAATTACGCGAACGAGGAAGTGCAGTTACTGATAATGGAAAAAGTAGTGGTGCAGTATCATTTATGAAATTGTTTGATGCGGCTATGGATACCATCTCACAAGGAGGAGTTAGGCGTGGTGCTTTTGCAACCTATATCGACATAGATCATCCAGATATTGAAGAATTTTTAAACATTAAAAATATAGGAAGCCCTATTCAAAACCTTTTTTTTGGCGTTTGTGTATCAGATTACTGGATGAAAGAAATGATTGATGGAAACGAAGAAAAAAGAAGCATCTGGGCAAAAGTTCTTGAATCACGACAACAAAAAGGTTTACCTTATATTTTCTTTACAGACAATGTAAACCGAAATAAACCACAAGTATATAAAGATTTGAAATTAAGCATTAAATCAAGTAATTTATGTTCTGAAATAATGCTACCATCTACTTTTGATGAGTCGTTTATTTGTTGTTTATCTTCTATGAATTTAGAATTATATGATGAATGGAAAGACACGGAAGCAGTAAAGTTAGCGGTATTTTTTTTAGATGCTGTTTTACAAGAATTTATTGCTAAAACCGAAGGGAATTATTATTTGGCTTCAGCTAATAAATTTGCTAAAAGACATCGTGCTTTAGGTTTAGGAGTATTGGGTTGGCATTCTTATTTGCAAAAAAACATGATGGCTTTTGAGGGGTTTGAAGCAAAACAGCTAACAACTAAAATTTTTAAAGATATAAGCGAAAAAGCTGATAAAGCAACCAAAGATTTGGCAAGAATTTACGGTGAACCTGAAATTTTAACTGGATACGGAAAACGAAATACAACTGTTATGGCAATAGCCCCTACAACATCTTCCTCTGCAATATTGGGTCAGACTTCTCCTGGTATAGAGCCGTTTAGTAGTAATTATTACAAGGCAGGGTTGTCTAAAGGAAATTTTATGCGTAAAAACAAATACCTTAATCAATTGTTAACTCAAAAAGGAATAAATAACGAAGAAATATGGAGAGGAATACTTCTTCAACAAGGTAGCGTTCAACATATTACTGAACTTGATGAGCATGAAAAAAATGTGTTTAAAACATTTAAGGAAATTAGTCAGTTGGAAATCATTCAGCAAGCGGCTATTCGACAGAAATATATTGATCAAGCACAAAGCCTGAATATAAATATTCCAGCCGAGTTACCTATAAAAGAAGTAAATAAATTAATTATTGAAGCATGGAAGCTTGGTATAAAAACTTTATATTATCAAAGAAGCCAAAGTGTATCTAAAGAATTGGTGAATAATTTACTTACTTGTAGTAGTTGTGAATCTTAAACTAAATTGAATATAAGAAATTAACAAAAAAATGTTATGAAAGAAAAAATAAATCTTCGGTTCAGTATATTGGTGCTGATGATTGTGCTAGCTGCTTTCAGTCGTATTATTCCGCACATGCCTAACTTTTCACCGTTGGGAGCAATTGGGCTATTTGGTGCTGCATATTTTTCTAAAAAGTGGCAGGCATTTTTAATTCCCGTAGTAGCTACATGGTTAAGTGATTTGTTCATTAACAATATAATTTACGCACAGTATTACCCTCAATTCACTTGGTTTTATCAGGGGTTCTATTGGCAATACGGAAGCTACCTTTTAATCACGTTTGCGGGCATTTTCATTTTAAAGAAAACAAATCCGCAAAGAGTAATCGCAGGAGCGTTAGCATCAATAGCCATTTTCTTTTTAGTTTCAAATTTTGGTTGCTGGATTGGCAGCACAACCTATCCGCAAAACATTGGTGGGCTTATAACTTGTTATTTAGCAGGTATTCCGTTTTTGAAAGGAACGCTGTTCGGTGATTTATTTTATTCAAGCGTGTTGTTCGGAGCATTCGCATTGGCACAAAAACGATTTTCTGTATTACGGTTAAGTAATGTGCAGTCATGAAGAAAAATATTGTCCGAGTTGTAATGCCGTCTTTGAATGTAAAGTCGGCTCAATATTGATATGTGTATCATCTGAGACAGCTATCGAAGCATTTTTCATAGGCAAAGGACAGACAAAAACTAAACAATGGAAACGACTGCACAATGGACAAGTAGGCAATCCATATGACGTAACACTTATGACCTACATTAGAAATACAATTCATCATCTTGATAACATCAACAATTTACCATATACAGAAACAGAATTGGACAACTCAATTAAGATAATGATTAACATATTACAAACTCCATAGAAACGATGCTCCAACAGACGGAAGAAAACAACGAACCGCCATCAGCCGTTTTTCAAAAGCGGGGGTTTCGTTCTTCTATAACCGTGAAATGCTAAATTCAAGTTTTGTGCAACTAATGAAGTTTTGTGCTGAAAATCCCCGCCTTCGCAAAGTGCCAAACCGTTAGCGCCAAGTGAATGTATAGCCAAAAACCCATCGCCTTATAAACCAGCAGCAGGAATTATTGGCGTTTATTACCGAATAACTGAAAACGATTCAGCATTTGAATCTATTTATTTAAGACCAAAAGTTGGGAAAGCAAATAATCAATTTGCACGAAATCATGCCGTTCAGTATTTTTTCTTATCCCAACTATAAATTTGATACACTTCGCAAAAAAATATCCGGCAGGTTCATACGAAGGATCTGCACCTGATTCTTTAAACAAGTGGATTACGATGCGTATTGAAGTAAATGGAGCATCAGCCAAAATTTTTATTGACGGTTTAAAATATTCAAGTTTTGTAGTTGATGAAATGTTGGGCAATACAAAAAAAAATCTGTAGGGCTATATGTGGATATGGCTACCATAGGCTATTTTAAAGACTTGAAAGTAACCAAAAAACCATTGAAAGTAAAACAAACTCAACGAGAAAACAAGGGTTCAATATAGCTTTTAACATTAAAAAAAAACAACTTTAAAAAATGAATAAAAAAGTATTTCTATTGAGTTAGGAATGCTTTTTTTGTATCTAATTAACCATGCATAGTTAACTGAATTGTTTTGATTATTTTGTGTTTTAAGAGTAATTTTTTAGGCTAGAACTGATCAGAAATGGCAGTTAAAATTATGTTTTTTAATAAGTTAGTGAAATGTCGAGGTCTAAAAAGTGCCACTTGACAACTATTTTTAATTTAACTTTTCTTCCTTTTTTTGGAAGTAAAAAGCAGGCAATAAAATAAGTACAAAAAGTGGGTGTATTAAAAACCTTCGAATGTAAAATGCCAATAAATATCCATTGTCAAAGCCACTTTGCAAGAGGGTATAAAAAACCAAAGTCAAAATAATAAATGAAATGGTATAAAATTTAATAGAAAACACAATTACCGACCACTTTTGAAAGGCCACATATAAAATGGCTAATGAAAAAACAAGGTTCAATGAATATCTAAAAAAAATGTTTAAAAACAATTTTGACGTTACAAAAACAGGAATGGCTTTATACAAATAGTCATTTTTAAAATACTGAATAAAAGGATCATAAAACAGCCAAGGTTCTAATGCACGAATCAACATCAGCATTAAAAATAGACCAATAATAATAACTATTTTAACTGGCTTTGTCATTTTTTATCTTTTTATGATGTGAAAATTGGCGTACCCAAACAATCCATAAAACAAATACCAATCCGTAAATAATTGCCGGAAAAATTAAGGCGTGTAACACCTCTTGGTATTCGGGATATTTGTAAAGCAACAAGGTTAGCGCGACAATGCGCAAGATATTGATACTGTAAATTAAAAAACTGCCAAACAAACCAAATAAAAGTGTCGCTTTAAAACTTCCTGAAAAGGCAATTATAAAAGCTAAAAACAAGATGATAACACTAACCGAATTACAACCTTCAATAACCCTTGCTGTATAATTTCCGCCAACTATTAATTTAACAGATAACTCCTTGTCGTGCTGTTCGCTATAAATATGATAGCCCATCCATTTGGCAACAATTTTGGTGTGGTTTGCTACTGTATTTGTAATTTTATCACAAGAAAATAAAGGAACTTTAACCTGATATTTATGTAAATATGATGAATAGATAGAAAATAGCACAAAATAAGTAACAAAAAATTTTACTAAAAATATTATAACGGGCTTATTGTTTTTCACGTTTAAAAGATTGGTATTTTTGCACTATTAACAGTTCAAAATTACAAGATTACTATGAATTTTACACTACTTGAATCTAAAATTATTAACATCCTTGCCAACAATGTTGCCCTTTCACAAAAATTGCAAGCCATTTGCAAGCTCTTAAAAGAAAGCATTCCTTATTATGACTGGGTTGGATTTTATTTTAAAAATGGCGCTGAAAACGAACTCATACTTGGTCCCTTTGCAGGCGCACCAACCGAACACACCATTATTCCCTTTGGAAAAGGCATTTGCGGACAGGTGGCGGTTAGCAATAAAAATTTTGTTGTACAGGACGTAACGGCACAAGAAAATTACATTTCGTGTGGATTTAAGGTTAAGAGTGAAATTGTAGTTCCTATTTTTGTGAATGGCAAAAATATTGGCCAAATAGATATTGATTCACACAGCACCGCCCCATTCACCGATGCCGATGAGCGCTTTTTAGAATTTGTTTGCGCCGAAGTTTCTAAACAAAATTTAGCAGCCTTTTTGTAAAGAAAACCCTTTTTAAAAGTCTAAAACTCAAAAACAAATACTACGCTTATGAACAATCCCCAGCCAATCAGCATCCAACAACCCTGTACCGAAATGACTATTTTAGTAACACCCGAAATGGCAAATTTTAGCGGGCGCATGCACGGCGGTGAACTCCTAAAAATGTTGGATAAAGTAGCTTATACCTGTGCAAGTAGGTACTGTGGCGAATATGTTGTTACCATTTCGGTTGATAAAGTAACCTTTAAACAACCCATTTTTATGGGTGAACTGCTCACCTTTTTGGCTTCGGTTAATTATACCGGAAAATCCTCTTTAGAAGTCGGCATTAAAGTGATTGCCGAAGATATAAAAAAACGTACCGTTAGACATAGCAATACCAGCTATTTTACTATGGTTGCCATAGACGAAAATGGCAAAAAATTTGAAGTCCCACAACTAGAACTCATCACCGAGGTGCAAAAAGAACGTTTTCATCAAGCCGAAAATAGGCGATTAAAGCGATTAACCAAGGATTAATTATTTTGTTATCGGCTTTCATTTTTTTTTGTAATTGACAATCTATTAGTATATTGCAGCACTAAAAATCAAAAAAAATGCTATCAAAAAATTCAAATGCCCTAATTTTTGGCTTGGCCATTATAATCGCTTCCTTTTTATTGGGGAATGCCTATGTTAACCGCTTAAAATCGTCAGGTGATATTAGCGTTACCGGATTGGGCGTTCAAAATTTTACCTCCGATTTAATTGTTTGGGATGGTAGTTTTTCAACTGAAAGTAAAGATTTAAAAACTGCTTTTTTACAACTTAAAAAAGACAAAATCTTAATTCTAGACTATTTTAAAAGTAAGGGTGTAAACCCCGAAAACATTGTGTTTAATGCGGTAACAACCACAAAAAATACAACAGAAAAATACTCGGCTGATGACAAATATATTGGTACTGAATTTTTGAATTATACCCTGACTCAAAATTTGAGTATTGAATCAAAAGAGGTTGAAAAAATTACTAAAATAGCACGTGAAATTACCGAATTATTAAATTCAGGAATTCAATTTAACTCCGAAAATCCGCGCTATTATTACACAAAATTGGCGGATTTAAAAATTGAAATGATTTCAAAAGCTACCGAAGATGCCAAAATTCGCGCCGAAAAAATTGCTGAAAATTCAGGTGGAACCTTAGGAAAATTAAAATCGGCTTCGATGGGTATTTTTCAAATAACCGGCGAAAATTCGGCCGAAGATTATTCTTGGGGCGGCACTTTTAACACCTCTTCAATTAAAAAAACGGCTTCAATTACCGTAAAACTAAATTATGTTCCAAAATAATGAAAACGGCGCTCCTTAAACTTTTTGACTTACAGCTCACAAAATTGAGTACTGAAATTTCGCTTTACGCGGATGAAGACGCTTTGTGGAAGTCAACTTCAAGCGTACCAAATTCAGGTGGAAATTTGTGTTTGCACCTCATCGGTAACCTCAATCATTTTATTGGCGCAACGCTTGGAAACTCAGGATACATCCGCCATCGCGATGATGAATTTTCTTTAAAAGGAATTGCCATAAAGCAATTAAAAGCACAAATTGAATCTACCAAACAGGTCATTAAAAAAACAATTGAATCATTAAATGACACCGATTTTGATAAAACTTATCCCATAACTGTTTTTGGAACGGAGATGACAACCACCTATTTTCTCATCCACTTAACAGGACATTTAAATTATCATCTGGGGCAGTTAAATTACCACCGCCGTTTAATTTGTTGATAAGCCCTAAATTTTGGGTATAAATTTAACAAGCATTAAGGTTTTTAACTTTGTATTGGCTTAGGCTTTTTGTAGTTTTGCACAAAATTAAAACACAAAAAATGACTTCAAAAAAACGTGCAAAATCGGCTTTAATATCGGTATTTCAAAAAGAGGGGTTAAAGCCTATTGTTGAGCAGTTAAACGCCTTAAACTTTACGCTTTATTCAACAGGTGGTACCGAAAAATTTATTGCCGATTTGGGCATTGCCGTTCAACCCGTTGAAGACTTAACCAATTATCCATCAATACTTGGAGGTAGGGTAAAAACACTTCACCCTAAAGTTTTTGGAGGTATTTTAGGTCGTCGTGAAAACAACAGTGACTTGGCGCAATTGGCCGAATATGAAATTCCCGAAATTGATGTGGTCATTGTCGATTTATATCCGTTTGAAAAAACGGTCGAAAGTAATGCTAGTGAACAAGCTATTATCGAAAAAATTGATATCGGTGGCATTTCACTCATTCGCGCAGCAGCTAAAAATTTTAAAGATGTTTTGTGTATCTCTGCCCGCACGCAATACGATGATTTTTTAAGGCTTTTAATTGCTCAAAAAGGCGAATTTAGTTTAGAACAACGCAAAATTTACGCTGCTAAAGCTTTTGCCATTTCAAGCCATTACGACACCGCAATTTTTAACTATTTAAACACAACCGAAACAAACTTTAGAGCGAGCTTTGATGTGATAAACCCTTTGCGATATGGTGAAAACCCTCATCAAAAGGGCTATTTTTATGGTGATTTAGAGGCTATGTTCGACAAATTACACGGCAAAGAATTATCTTATAACAATTTATTAGATGTAGATGCCTCAGTAAATTTGATGAGCGAATTCATGAATGATAAGCCCACCTTTATCATATTAAAACACAATAACGCTTGTGGTTTGGCACAACGCGAAACTCTTTGTCAAGCCTATTTAGATGCCTTGGCAGGCGATCCAACTTCGGCTTTTGGAGGTGTTTTAAATTCAAATAAACCCATTGATTTAGCAACCGCTCAACAAATAAATAACCTGTTTTGCGAGGTTGTTATCGCGCCTGGTTATGATGACGCTGCTTTAACGATTTTAAAAAGTAAAAAAAATCGCGTTATTTTAACACAAAAGCTTTTTGAATTGCCAAAAACGCAATACCGAACGGCTTTAAACGGTGTGCTGTATCAAGATCGGGATTTAAAAACGGATGGAATTACCGATTTAACAACCGCCACCATTTTAAGCCCTACAAAAACCCAGTTAAGCGATTTAATATTTGCATCCAAAATTTGTAAACACACCAAGTCTAACACCATTGTTTTGGCAAAAAACAATCAATTATTTGCCAGTGGAACGGGTCAAACAAGTCGTGTTGACGCTTTAAATCAGGCAATTGTAAAAGCACAACATTTTAATTTTGATTTAACCGATGCGGTTATGGCAAGCGATGCCTTTTTCCCTTTTCCCGACTGTGTAGAAATTGCAAAAAACGCCGGTATCAATGCTGTAATTCAACCTGGGGGTTCTATTAAAGACCAATTATCTATCGATTATTGCAATGCCAATAAAATGAGTATGGTATTTACTAATATCCGACATTTTAAACATTAATTTTATTAACTTTGTGAACTAAATTTTCAAAAAAACAAACTAAAGAATGGGATTTTTCGATTTCTTAACAGAAGATATAGCAATAGATTTAGGAACTGCTAACACTTTGATTATTCATAATGATAAAGTGGTTATTGACAGTCCTTCAGTTGTAGCTAGGGATAGAACTACCGGCAAAATTATAGCCATCGGAAAAAAAGCCGATTTAATGCAAGGCAAAACCCACGAAAATATTAGAACAATTCGCCCTTTGAAAGATGGTGTTATTGCCGATTTTGAGGCATCGGAACAGATGATAAAAGAATTTATCAAATGCATTCCATCTATAAAAAAACGCTTTTTTGCACCGTCTTTACGGATGGTTATTTGCATTCCATCAGGTATTACCGAAGTTGAAAAAAGAGCCGTACGCGATTCGGCTGAGCACATGAATGCTAAAGAAATTTATTTAATTCACGAACCAATGGCAGCAGCCATAGGAATTGGCATTGATATTATGCAACCAAAAGGCAATATGATTATTGATATTGGAGGTGGCACAACCGAAATTGCAGTCATTGCCTTAGGCGGTATTGTTTGTGATAAATCGGTTAAAGTTGCCGGTGATGTTTTTACAAATGATATTGCGTATTATATGCGCACCCAACACAATTTATATGTGGGCGAACGCACTGCCGAAAAAGTGAAAATTCAAATCGGTGCAGCTACCGAAGATTTGGAAGTTCCACCCGAAGATATGTTGGTTCAAGGGAGAGATTTGCTATCGGGCAAACCAAAACAGGTACAGGTTTCGTATAGAGAAATTGCCAAAGCCCTTGATAAATCAATTTTAAGAATTGAAGATGCCGTTATGGAAACGCTTTCAAAAACACCGCCTGAATTGGCTGCAGATATTTATAACACAGGTATTTATATGGCTGGTGGTGGCTCTATGTTAAGAGGTTTAGACAAGCGTTTATCAAGAAAAACCGACTTGCCAGTTTACGTAGCCGAAGACCCTTTAAGAGCAGTTGTTAGGGGCACGGGGACAGCTTTAAAAAATATTGAAAAATATAAAATAGTTTTGATGAAATAGAATGAGCTTATATGCAACATTTTTTTAATTTTATAGTAAAGTATCAATACTTTCTGCTGTTTTTGTTGCTTGAAACCTTTGCTTTTTCTTTAACAATCTATAACAACTCCTACCATAAAAGTGTTTTTATAAATTCAACAAATCAAATTGCGGGTGGTGTTTTAAAGCACCTAAACAATTTTGAATCATATATTGACCTCAAATTAAATAACCAACTCCTTTTAAAAGAAAATACGGAGCTTAAAAATAAATTAGAATTTTTAAAAACGCAAAAAGCCACAGTCTTAGACTCAAGTTATTTACCATTCGATCAAAAATATAAATACCTTTCGGCCACAGTTATAAGAAATGAATTTACAAAGCTAAACAACTACCTCACCATAGATAAGGGCACTTTAGACAGTGTGAAAATTGATTTAGGCGTTATTAATGAAAAGGGAATTATTGGCGTTGTAAACAATACTTCAAAAAAATATGCCACTGTAATTTCTATTCTCAATCAAAAATCAAAAATTAATGTCAAGCTCAAAAAAACTGATTATTTTGGTTCACTTGTTTGGGATGGGCAGCATTATAACATTTTACAATTAATTGATTTGCCCAGACAAGCCCTTATACATGTTGGAGATACAGTTGTTACCGGCGGACAATCAACAATTTTTCCATTAGGAATTCCGGTTGGTCGCATTCAATATATTAAAACCAATAATAATTATTATACTAAAATTGATATAAAACTGTTTAATGATATGAGCGCCATTGGCCATGTTTATCTTATCATTAATAAAGATTCCAATGAAATAAAAACCTTAGAAAACACAGATAACATTGAACACCATTAGTTTAAAATTAGGATTTTTGTTTTTTATTTTAATACTTGTTCAAATAACGCTATTTAACAATATGAGTTTATTTGGATATGCACAACCTATGATTTATATATTATTTATATTAATCTACCCTATTACCAACAACCGATTTGTCTTTTTAATCTTGTCTTTTTTGTTAGGATTAAGCATCGATTTTTTTTCAAATTCGGGAGGTATTAATGCGGCAGCTTCACTTTTTATTGCCTATCTAAGACTTCCAATACTAAAAATGATTTCGGGCAGAACCGAATTTGATCCCGTTTTATTTAATATAAAAAGCATGGTTTTTAGCCGACAAGTGAGTTATTTATTTATCTTAATACTCATTCACCATTACATTATTTTTCAACTCACCTATTTTAAATTTAGTGCGCTGCAAAGTGTGTTTACTTTTACCCTATTTTCGAGTGTTTTTACCTTTATTTTATTACTATTTTTAAGTAGCTTATTCATTAATAAAAAGCGATGAACAACAACAATCATTTGTTGCGCAACTTAACAGTTATTATAAGTATTTTATTTATAATGCGCTTGTTTTATTTGCAACTTATAGATAAGCGTTACGAGCAACTTTCAAATAATAATGCTGTAAAAATAAAATATGACTATCCCGATAGAGGTTATATTTTTGATAGAAATAACGTGCTTTTAGTAGCAAATCAGGTTTCGTTTGACATCATGGTGATACCTGGAGAAGTTAAAACTTTAGACACCCTTGAATTTTGCAATTTAACACACATTACTAAAGAAACTTTTATCAACCAAATAGCAAAAGCAACCATCTATTCGCCCAGATTACCATCGGTATTTTTAAAACAGTTGTCAAAAGAAGACTTTGGAGCATTACAAGAAGTGCTTCACAAATTTTCGGGTTTCTATATTCAGAGGCGCATTCTTAGAAATTATCCCATAAAAAGCGCTGCCAATGTTTTAGGCTATATTAGTGAAATTAATGAAGACCAACTTACGCGTTACCCCTATTATCAGCAAGGGGAATTAATGGGTACAAGTGGCATTGAATATCAGTATGAAAAAGAATTAAGAGGCATTAAAGGCATCCAATACATTCAGCATAACCGATTTAATAAAGCAATTGGCTCATATAGAAACGGGGCAATTGACAGAAAAGCTATTCCTGGAAAAGACTTAGTTTTAACAATAGATACCGAATTACAGCAATATGCCGAACTTTTAATGCAACATAAACGTGGCGGTATTATAGCTATTGAACCATCGAGTGGTGAAATTTTAGCTATGGTAACCGCGCCTAGTTACGACCCCAATATATTGGTTGGCAGAGAACGCTCCAAAAATTTTACTGGATTATACTTAGACTCTATAAATAGACCTTTATTTGACCGCGGTTTATTAGCGCAATATCCACCTGGCTCAACTTTTAAATTGGCTAATGCCTTAATTGGACTTCAAGAAAAAGTCATAACAACCGAAACTACTTTTTTGTGTATTCACGGCTATCGTTATGGCAAAAATAAAGATGCTTTTATGAAATGCCACTGTGGGGTTGTTAACACACCAATCAATTTAAATTTAGGTATTTACAGGTCTTGTAATAGTTATTTTGCCAGTGTTTACCGAAGGGTTATTGAAAAATACCCAACACCTACTCAGGGATTAGACACTTGGTATAACCACCTCATAAGTTTGGGTTTTGGCAATTATTTAGGCTCCGATTTGCCCATTGGAAAAAGAGGAAATATTCCCAATTCAGATTATTACAATAAAGTTTATCCTTCTAAAAATTGGCGTGCAACCACCATTATTTCTAATGCTATTGGGCAAGGTGAAGTATTGTCAACGCCCATTCAGTTGGCAAATTTCACAGCACTCATTGCCAATAGAGGCTATTATTTTATTCCGCATATTATCAAGCAAATTAAAGACACAATTATTAATAAAGAGTTTAACATACCACATTATTCAACTATTGATAAACAAAACTTTGAGCCTATTATTCAAGGAATGTTTGATGTTTTTGAAAAAGATGGAACGGCGCGCTTTTCTAAGTTAAGCGATATTACTATTTGTGGTAAAACCGGAACAGCCGAAAATTTTAAAAGAATACACGGCAAAAAATATCAATTTGAAGATCATTCCATATTTGTTGCTTTTGCGCCTAAAGACCATCCCAAAATTGCCATTGCTATCTTTATAGAAAATGGCGGGTTTGGAGCAAACTTAGCAGCCCCAATGGCCACTTTACTGATAGAAAAATACTTAAAAAGAAAATCGGATCGCCCTGCATTAGAACAAACTATTATTGATAAAGATTTAACACCATTATACCAACGTCAACAATTAATCGAACAACAAATTGCGCCAAAGAAATAGCAACATATTTAAAGGTTTAGATTGGCCTTTAGTGGTCTTCTATTTTTTACTGGTCAGCTTAGGCTGGTTTAGTATTTATTCGGCTTCAATGAATGAAACGCACTTCGAAATCTTAGACTTTAGTGTAAAATACGGCACGCAATTGTTATGGATTTTAATGAGTTTAATACTAATTATCTTTACGCTTTTTATAGATGCAAAGTTTTATGAACGCTTTGCGAGTTTAATTTATGCCTTTTCAATCTTATCGTTATTAGGTTTATTCGTTTTCGGAAAAACCATTTCAGGAGCGACTTCTTGGTATGTTTTTAGTGGCGCCAGTCTTCAGCCATCCGAATTTGCCAAAGTAGCCACTGCCCTAGCGCTAGCAAAGCTATTAAGCGATAAGAATTACAATTTAAAATTAGTAAAAAATCAAATTAAAGCTTTTTTTATCATCATTTTACCAGCTTTAATTATCATTCCGCAACCCGACCCCGGATCGGCATTAGTGTTTTTTTCATTAATCTTTGTGCTTTATCACGAAGGCTTACCCAAATTTTTTATCGGATTAGGTATCAGTATTATTACCTTATTTTTTTTGGCACTCCTCATCAATAAATTATTGCTAGTTGCCATATTAACAATACTGACTTTACTATTTTACTTTATTTATAAATCAAAAAAAACAAGTCTTTCGTCTTTTTTAATTTTGCTAATTGTTGCCGTAAGTTATGTTTATACCGTTGATTATGTTTTTAATCATGTATTTGAACAACGTCATCGCGATAGAATTAATATTATCATTGGAAAAGTTACCGATTTTCAAGGCATTGGTTATAACACCCACCAGTCAGAAATAGCCATTGGCTCGGGTCGATTTTTAGGTAAAGGTTATTTACAAGGCACACAAACTCAAGGAAATTTTGTACCTCAACAACATACCGACTATATCTTTAGCATTGTTGGAGAGGAATTTGGTTTTGTAGGAAGCACCCTTGTTGTATTGTTTTTTATGGGTTTTATACTGCGAATTTTATACGTTGCTAACCGGCAAAAGATTAAGTTTAGCAGGGTTTACGGATATAGTATTGCCACTCTATTTTTGATTCATTTCACCATTAATATAGGCATGGTTTTAGGAATGATTCCAACCATTGGCATTCCATTGCCCTTTTTTAGTTACGGTGGTTCTTCACTTTGGGGATTTACGTTAATGCTTTTCATTTTTATCCGTCTTGACGCCAATAAATTCTATGAATGGTAAAAAAAAAAGCAGCCCAAGGGCTGCTCTTATACTTATAAAGTGCAAATAATTTTATAATGAAGCGACGTGCTTAGTCAATTTAGACTTTAAATTAGACGCTTTATTTTTATGAATAATATTGCCTTTTGTCAATTTATCTAACATCGATATAACATTAGGAAGTAAAGCCGCAGCTTCTTCTTTAACATCTAGCGCACGTAAATTTCTTACTGCATTTCTAGCTGTTTTGCTTTGATATCTATTTACCAAACGTTTAGCTTCGTTACTTCTAATTCTTTTTAACGATGATTTATGATTTGCCATCTTATTAAATTTTATTTTTTTTGTAGTCCGTAGGGGAATCGAACCCCTGTTACCAGGATGAAAACCTGGCGTCCTAACCCCTAGACGAACGGACCAATTAATACTTTGTTATAATTGCGAGTGCAAAAATAATATAATTTTGTTTCTCCGCAAGTGCTTTTTAATCTTTTTAATAAGCTTTTGCAAAAAGTACCCGCTTATTTGATGCATTCCCAGTAAACACACAGGTTCCCTCTTCAAATATTGTTGAATTAGGGATGCATCTGATGGTAGCTTTAGTCAAATTTTTAATTTGTTCTTCGGTTTCAGGAGTTCCGTCCCAATGAGCTGAAACAAAACCTCCCTTATTTTCTAAAACTTCTTTAAATTCTTCAAAAGTATCTACCTTAGTAATGTGTTCATTTCTATAAAGTAAGGCTTTTTGAAATAATTCTATTTGAATTTTGCCTAATAAAGTTTGAATTTTTAAGGCCAAGCCTTCTTGAGGAATCACTTCTTTGGTAAGTGTATCGCGACGCGCCAATTCTACTTCTTCGTTTTCTAAATCTCTAGGTCCTATTGATAGTCGCAAAGGCACGCCTTTTAATTCATATTCGGCAAATTTCCATCCCGGTTTAAAGGTATCTCTATCATCATATTTAACACTTATGCCTAAGGCTCTCAATTCTTTACTGATGCTTTCTGCCTTTTTAGAAATGGCCTGTAATTGTTCTTCTGATTTATAAATTGGTACAATGACCACTTGAATGGGCGCTAAATTTGGAGGCAAAACCAGTCCGTTATCATCGGAATGCGTCATTATTAATGCGCCTATCAACCTTGTTGATGCGCCCCAAGAAGTTGCCCAAACATATTCTTGCGAGCCTTCTTTAGTTGCAAATTTAACATCAAAAGCTTTGGCAAAATTCTGGCCCAAAAAATGAGAAGTTCCTGCTTGCAAAGCTTTTCCATCCTGCATTAAGGCTTCAATGCAATACGTTTCAATGGCTCCTGCAAAACGTTCGCTTTCGGTTTTTGTGCCTTTAATAACTGGAATTGCCATAAAATTTTCGACAAAATCGGCATAAACACCTTGCATTTTTTCAGCTTCAACAATGGCTTCTTGTTTTGTGGCATGAGCGGTATGGCCTTCTTGCCACAAAAATTCAGAGGTTCTTAAAAACAAGCGCGTGCGCATTTCCCAACGCACCACATTCGCCCACTGGTTTATCAATAAGGGTAAATCTCTATAAGATTGAATCCACTTTCGGTAAGTGTCCCAAATAATGGTTTCGGATGTTGGTCTAACAATGAGTTCTTCTTCAAGTTTTGCCGTTTCGTCAACAACTATCTGACCCTTTTCGTCAGTTTTTAATCGGTAGTGTGTAACCACTGCACATTCTTTAGCAAAACCTTTTACATGACTTGCTTCTTTGCTAAAGTAAGATTTTGGTATAAATAACGGGAAGTAAGCGTTTTGATGTCCTGTTTCTTTGAACATTTTATCGAGTTGCGCCTGCATTTTTTCCCAAATAGCATAGCCATAAGGTTTGATGACCATACAACCACGAACACCAGAATTTTCAGCTAAATCGGCTTTAACAACTAGTTCATTATACCATTTTGAATAATCTTCGCTGCGCTTAGTTAAATTTTTACTCATTTTATTTTTTATTTTGGCACAAATATTGTTATTTATACATATCTTTAAATCTGTGCAAAACTAGCTAAAATTGCAGTTTACCACAATAAAAAAATTAAGTTATGAAAACGACTAATAACTCCGCTAAAAAAATCAGTCAAATTGCTTTTATGAGCTTGCTTTTAATAGGCTTGGCTTCTTGTGGCTCTTATAAATATGACGATAGCATTTACGCTTCATCTAAGCCTAAAGAACGCATCATTTATATTGAAAGACCTTCCGAAAACAATTATAATGCTTCTGAAAAAAAATCTAATTATTTTTTAGATCAAGCTGAACAATTTAAAGAATTAAACGATAAAGATGTTTTAGTTGATATTGACAGCCTTTCATCTGATGCAGATGATAATATATCTTATGTAAATGGAACGCCTTGGGAATATACCAATCACACCACTGTAAACATCTATACTCAACCTAATTATTATGGGGGCTATTCTGGTTATGGCTACTATAATTATTACAATCCTTATTTTAACACGCCTTATTATGGCTATTACGATTATTACAATCCCTATTATTCAAACTATTACTATTACCCTTCTGCTTATATAGGATTTGGATTTCCATTTTTTGGTGGCTATTTTAGTTACAATCCTTACAGAGGCTATTACAATCCTTATTACGGAAATTATTATGGCGGTAGAAGCTATGCTAATTACAGCAAACGCGTTACTTATAACACCCATAATATCCGACAAACTAATAATAGCAATGGCTATAATCGGAATTCTAATAATTTTTCTAACAAAAACAATTTTATAAATAATAATTCTAATAAACGAAACAATACAAATACTTACAATAGAAATACCAATAATAACAATAATAATTACAATAGGAATAACACAAATAAAAACAAACCCGTTTATAAAAATAACTCAAATAATAACAATCCGAGTTATAATAGAAATAATAATTCAGGCAATTCTAATTATAAACGTAATGGCAACAATTCTGGTAATAGCACCTATAAAAGAAATGGCAATCAAAGCTATAACAACTCTAATGATGATACTAATCAATCTGTAAACCAACCTGTTTACAAAAGAAGTAACGTGATTGTAAATACCATTAGGCGTTCCGTAAAAGTGGCGAACACTAATACTAACAACTCCTATAAAAGGAATGACAATAGTGTAAATCATACAAAAACTAACACTAATACCAATCAATATAAAAGAGCTGATGCCTCAAATTCAAATAAGAGAACATCAAATAATTCGGGTAATAATGCCAACTCGAACGATAAAAAATCATACCACCGAAACAATAACTAAAAATCTTATGAAAAAAATATTATACTTATCATTGCTGCTTATCCCATTATTTAACCAAGCGCAAATTATTAGCACATCTGATGCAGCCGTACTGTTTTCGGGAGATGAACATTATGGAACAGCTCGTTTTGAGGCTTTAAGTGGCGCTTTTGGTGCCTTGGGTGGCGATATGTCGGCAACTGAAATAAATCCTGCGGGTTTGGGAATTTTTTTAAATAATGAATCCGCTTTGAGTCTGGCTTATCGAGAAACCAAAATTAATACGTCATTTTACAATAACACTATTAAAAATAGTGATCAGTATCTAAATTTTAGTCAAGCTGGAGGTGTTTTAGTGTTTAATATTGATGATAATTCCAATTGGCGACATGTGGCTCTTGGCTTTAACTATTCAATTGTAAATGATTTTTCAAACAGTTTTATAATGGAGGGAAATAGTGGCATTCCTGATTTTTTAGAAGACCCATTTTTAAATAGCGATTCAAATAATTCAAACGATGTGTTTTACAATCAAGTTGATGGACAATCTTTTATAAACACTACATCTGGTTTAAACGACAAGTTTACTTTTAGTTTAGCTGCCAATTACAATGATAAATTGTATTACGGCTTTTCTATTTCAACCTATAATTTAGATTACAATCAAATAGCCGATTTAGCAGAATCAAACCACGATGGCTTTGGCAATACGCTTGACGCTTCTTTAATTCAAAATTTGTTTACAACTGGCACAGGGTTTTCAGTGGGATTTGGAATTATTTCCAAACCCATTGACGCTGTTAGGATGGGTATTGCTTACCGCTCACCTATTTGGTATAACCTAACCGATATTTATACAGACGATTTACAAATAAATGTAAGCAACAATGCCGATGCTTTTACCGATGTTACCGATGGTATTTTTGATTACAAGCTTTCAACACCAAGTACCTTAACGGGAAGTTTTGCTTACCTTTTTGGTAAAGCGGGATTGGTGAGCATTGATTATACTTATAAAGATTATCAAAACACCAAATTGAGACCTACTGCCGTATTTATGACCGAAAATCAAGATTTGGCAACTAATTTAAGAGGTGCTTCACAATTGAAAATTGGTACCGAATGGCGTTTTGATTTAATGAGTATAAGAGGCGGTTACAGCTACGAACAAAGCCCCTATAACAACAGTTTAAGTTCTGAAAATTTAACTGGATATTCTTTAGGTTTAGGCTATTATATTGGCAAGCGTTCTAAATTAGATTTTGCCTACACCAATACCAAACACAGTCAACCTTACGCCTTTTTACAAGCGAGCGATGCAGGCAATTTAGATATTGAGAATAGCCGAATTACTGCCACTTTGGTAATTGGATTCTAAACATAAAAAGCCAAATAAAAAAGGGTGTCGAAATTTCGACACCCTTTTTTTATATAAATTCTTATCAATTATAACTCTAAAGCTTTAGCGGGATTATTGTCCATTAAAAGAGCAATCGGATTTTCTAATGCTTCTTTAACGGCAACCAAAAATCCAACCGACTCACGGCCATCAATCACGCGATGATCATACGACAAGGCCACAAACATAATTGGTCTGATTACAATTTCTCCATTTACAACCACTGCGCGCTCTACAATATTGTGCATGCCTAGAATGGCGCTTTGAGGCGGATTAATTATGGGCGTTGATAGCATTGAACCAAAAACACCGCCATTGGTAATGGTAAAAGTGCCTCCGGTCATTTCATCAATTGTAATTTGACCATCTCTAGCGCGAATAGCCAAACGCTTAACTTCATTTTCTACACCTCTAAAACTCAAATTTTCAGCATTTCTAACCACGGGAACCATCAAGCCTTTTGGACCAGAAACGGCAATAGAAATATCGGCAAAATCATAACTAATTTTATATTCCCCATCAATCATTGAATTTACATCAGGATATAATTTGAGTGCTCTGGTTACTGCTTTGGTAAAGAAACTCATAAAGCCAAGTGAAACGCCGTGTTTGTTTTTAAAGTCGTCTTTATACTGATTGCGCAAATCGAAAATAGGCTTCATATCTACCTCGTTAAAGGTCGTTAACATGGCGGTTTCATTTTTTATTGCCACCAATCGTTGCGCCAATTTTCTACGTAGCATTGATAATTTTACACGTTCTGTTCCTCTTGTTCCACCCGATGGCGTACCCATACTAGGCACGGCATTTAGGGCATCATCTTTAGTAATTCTGCCCGCAACACCTGTTCCAATAACTTGCTCAGCATCTATACCTTTTTCATCTAATAGCTTTTTAGCTGCTGGTGATGGCGCACCACTCGCATACGATTTTTTTACTGCTACCTGCACTTCTGCCGGTTTTTCAATAGGTTTTTCAACAGCTTTTATCGTTACCGGTTCTTTAATTCCAACTGGTTTTGCCGCATCGGTATCAATTAAACAAACCACAGCGCCAACAGCAACTGCATCGCCTTGATTGGCTTTTAGGCTAATCACACCGCTTTCTTCGGCAGGTAACTCTAAGGTAGCCTTATCAGAATCTACTTCGGCTATCGCTTGATCTTTTTCAACATAATCGCCGTCGCTAACAAGCCATTGTGCAATTTCTACTTCGGTTATTGACTCTCCGGGTGAGGGAATTTTCATTTCTAAAATCATGATAACTTTATTAATTTATTTTGTTAAATACTCTATTTATAACTTCTTGATGGCGCTTTTTAAAACGAGCACTCGAGCCGGCTGCTGGTGCAGCACTTAATTTTTGAGCGACAACTTCTAATTTTACTTCTTTAAAATGTTGTAGCATGTAACTCCAAGCACCCATATTTAATGGTTCTTCTTGCGCCCAAACATATTCATTTACCTGTGTATATTTGCTTATAATCTGTTTTATTTTGGCGCGATGTAAAGGAAATAATTGCTCAACGCGAATAAATGCAATATCACTGCGGTTTAAATTTTGGCGTTCGGTAACCAACTCATAAAATAATTTGCCCGAGCAAAATACCAATTTTGTTACGTTGTTTGGGTTAATAGTATCATCAATCAATTCTTGAAAACTACCATCGGTAAAATCAGATACCGACGACACGGCTAAAGGATGTCGGAGCAAACTTTTAGGTGTAAAAACAATTAAGGGTTTTCTAAAATTCCGTTTCATTTGACGCCTGAGCAAATGAAATAAATTAGCTGGTGTGGTACAATTAGCAACGGTCATATTATCAACGGCGCACAATTGCAAATAACGCTCAATACGTGCCGATGAATGTTCGGCTCCTTGCCCCTCATATCCGTGAGGCAACAACACAACAATGCCATTTTGCTGTTTCCATTTGTCTTCGGCAGCGCTAATGTATTGGTCGAACATAATTTGAGCACCATTGCTAAAATCGCCAAATTGTGCTTCCCAAATGGTCAAAGTATCGGGGTCGGCTAAGGCAAAACCATATTCAAATCCGAGAACACCATATTCTGATAATAAGGAATTGTAAATGGTTGATTTGGCAACAATGCCTTCAATTGTGTTTAATAAATTGACTCTTTTTTCCGAAATTTCATCGCGCAAAATGGCATGACGGTGCGAAAAAGTGCCCCGCTCAACATCTTGTCCCGACATACGGATGTTATAACCTTCCTGCATCAAGGAGCCATAAGCCAAAAGTTCACCCATACTCCAATCGAGTTTATCGCTTTTAAAAAACATGCTGGCGCGATCTTCGAGAATACGTTCGGCTTTTCTTAAAAATTTGGTTCCTTTTGGCACTTTTGATAGGGTATTTACAATTTGTGTTAAATGCGCTTTAGAAACCTTTGTATTGACAGTTTCAAATAATTCATCGTAACCTTTATATTCAAAATGACGCCACTTTTCATCCATAAAGGGATGAATAACAGATAAGTTATCTTGCTTTGATTTGGCATATTCATTTTCGAGTAGCGCTTTAAAACTTTCGGTAATATTTTTGACAAAAGCTGCATCTATAACACCTTCGTCTATCAATTTTTTGGCATAAATATCTTTAGGGTTTGGCTGATTTGCAATGGCTTTATACAGTTTAGGTTGGGTAAATCGCGGTTCATCACCTTCATTATGGCCATATTTTCTATAGCCTAATAAGTCGATGAATACATCGCGTTTAAAGCGCATTCTAAAATCCAATGCTAATTGAACTGCATGTGTAACTGATTCAACATCATCGGCATTAACATGTAAAACTGGTGAAAGCGTTACTTTGCCGACATCGGTACAATATGTGCTAGAGCGCGCATCGAGATAATTGGTGGTAAATCCTACTTGATTGTTAACCACAATATGAACTGTACCGCCTGTTTGATAAGCGTTTAACTGACTCATTTGAATAACTTCATAAACCACACCTTGACCCGCAATAGCCGCATCACCGTGGACGATAATTGGCAATACCTTTGAGCTGTCGCCATTGTATTTGGTTTCAATTTTTGACCTCGCAATGCCTTGTGCAACAGGTCCTGAAGTTTCGAGATGCGATGGGTTTGGCACTAAATTTAAGGTAACTTCCTTATTATTTCTTAGGGTTTTTCGATAGGTTGTGCCGAGGTGGTATTTTACGTCGCCATCAAAATCGTAATCTTCAAAATCTTTGCCTTCAAACTCATTAAATAATTCGCGTACGGGCTTTCTAAAAATATTAACCAAGGTATTTAAGCGACCTCTATGTGCCATCGCTAAAACAAAATCACCTATTTCATAATCTTCGGCTCCTATTCTAATCAATCCGGCTAGAGCGGGAATTAAAGTTTCGCCACCTTCTAATGAGAAGCGTTTTTGACCTACAAATTTTGTTTGTAAAAAATGTTCAAAAGTTACCGCTTGATTTAATTTTGACAAGAGGTATTTTTTAGTGTCAACCGAATATTTTGGATGGTTATCGTTTTGATTTAGTTTGTCTTGCCACCATTTTAGCTCATCGGGTTTGCGAATATACATATACTCAATTCCGATTGAATCGCAATAAATAGCTTCGAGATGGACAATAATTTCTTTAAGTTTTGTGGGTTGCAAGCCAATAATTTTTCCAGCATTAAACGAGGTTTCTAAATCATCATCCGTCAAGCCAAAATTATTAATAGCTAAAGTTGGCAGATAGCTTCGGCGGTCTCTAACGGGATTTGTTTTTGTAAATAAATGACCACGAATACGATAGGCGTTAATGAGGTCTATTACTTTAAACTCTTTTTGAACTTGTTCGGGGACCTTAACCTCGTCAGTATTTAGTCCATAGTTGGTATTGGCAAAATCAAAGCCCTGAAAAAAAATCCGCAAACTTGGTTCTATTGAATCGGGATTTTTTAAATAGGTATCGTATAAATTGGCATAATAATCTGTATGCGTCGCGTTTAGAAACGAGAATTTTTCCATTTAACTGTTGACTTTCTTTGTGTTATAAATAATGGCTTCAAAAATACAATTTTTAAAAAGATGACCTTAAAAAATGATATTAAATATTTGGTAAATTATTTCAATTTAAGGCTTGCTAAAAATATAAAAACATTTATATTTGCACTCGCTAAAGCAAAATTCCTCCTTAGCTCAGTTGGTTAGAGCATCTGACTGTTAATCAGAGGGTCCTTGGTTCGAGCCCAAGAGGAGGAGCATAAGCAAAAAGGCTATCAGAAATGACAGCCTTTTTTGGTTTCAGTTAGTTACCTGCAATTGGATAGTGAACTTATAAAGAAATTAATCAGCAGGTCTTTAGTTTGAGCTCAAGAGGGCCTGTCCCGAATGCGAAGCGATTCGGGAAGGAGCATAAGCAAAAAGGCTATCAGAAATGACAGCCTTTTTTGGTTTCAGTTAGTTACCTGCAATTGGATAGCGAACTTAAAAAGGAATTAATCAGCAGGTCTTTAGTTTGAGCTCAAGAGGGCCTGTCCCGAAAGCGAAGCGATTCGGGAAGGAGCCTAAGCAAAAAGGCTATCAGAAATGACAGCCTTTTTTTTATAC
>Ga0210037_1000576_pt1 | contig 26160 bp, 25 predicted proteins | sample CryGey08umfilter_3_FD_185451 | JGI IMG/M metagenome (GOLD analysis project Ga0210037, IMG submission 185451) | Groundwater microbial communities from aquifer in Utah, USA - Crystal Geyser 4/9/14 0.8 um filter (SPAdes) (version 3) | ecosystem: Environmental > Aquatic > Deep subsurface >...
TCAGCGCGCGTTCGACGATGCCGGGTGTGCCTTTTTCGTCCAGGCAGGATACCAGTGCCTCGCCTACGCCGAGTTCGGTGATGGCGGCGATTTCGTCCAGATTGGCATTGTCGCGCATGGTTTCGGCGGCTGCCTTGACCGCCTTCTGGTCGCGCGGACTGAAGGCGCGCAGCGCGTGTTGCACGCGGTTGCCGAGCTGCCCCAGCACTTTGTCAGGCACATCGGCGGGATTTTGTGTGACGAAATAGACGCCCACGCCCTTGGAGCGGATCAGCCGCACCACCAGTTCTATTTTGTCCAGTAAGGCGGCGGGTGCATCGTTGAACAGCAGGTGAGCCTCGTCAAAGAAGAATACCAGGCGGGGTTTTTCGAGGTCGCCCGCTTCCGGCAGGTTTTCAAACAGCTCGGACAACAGCCACAGCAGCAGGGTCGAATAGACCTTGGGCGAGGTCATCAACTGGTCGGCGGCGAGGATGTTGATCATGCCGAGGCCGTTGCTGTTGGTCTGCATCAAGTCCTCGATGTTGAGCATCGGTTCGCCGAACAGCTTATCGCCGCCCTGGGTCTCGATTTGCAGCAGTCCGCGCTGGATCGCGCCAATGCTGGCGGTGGAGAGGTTGCCGTATTCGGTGGTGAAATCGGCGGCGTTGTCGCCCACGCTCTGCACCATGATGCGCAGGTCTTTCAAATCCAGCAGCAGCAGACCGTTATCGTCGGCAATCTTGAATACCAGCGCCAGCACGCCTTGCTGCACCTCGTTGAGGTTTAACATGCGGCCTATCAGCAGCGGCCCCATGTCGGAAAGGGTGGTGCGCAACGGATGTCCCATTTTGCCGAATACATCCCAGAACGTCACCGGATAAGCGCGATGGGCAAAGTCATCCAGTTGGAGTTGTTCGACGCGCGCCGTCACTTTGGCATTGCCTTCACCCGTCTTGCTCACGCCCGATAAATCGCCCTTGATGTCGGAAAGGAAGACCGGTACACCGAGGCGGCTGAACGATTCCGCCAGCGTTTGCAGGGTGACCGTCTTGCCCGTGCCGGTTGCGCCGGTGATTAGCCCGTGGCGGTTGGCCATCTGCGGCAATAGGAAAATGTCTTGCTGGTCATTTCTTGCGATCAGTATTGGGGCGCTCATGGGTGGCTCGTGTTGGGTTGCAGGGGCGGAAATGATACCATCACACGATAAATTTTTTGGAGAACAACATGGCAGGTCATAGCAAGTGGGCAAACATCCAGCATCGCAAGGGCAGACAGGATGCCAAGCGCGGCAAAATCTTTACCCGGCTGATCAAGGAAATTACTGTCGCCTCACGCATGGGCGGGGGCGACGCGAGCATCAATCCGCGTTTGCGTCTGGCAGTGGAAAAGGCACGCGAAAACAATATGCCGAAAGATACCGTGGAAAATGCCATCAAGCGCGGTAGCGGTCAGCTGGACGGGGTCGAGTATCTGGAGTTGCGCTACGAAGGCTACGGCATCAACGGCGCGGCGGTGATGGTGGACTGCATGACTGACAACAAGACGCGCACCGTCGCGGATGTGCGCCATGCTTTTAGCAAATTTGGCGGTAACCTCGGCACGGACGGATCGGTCGCCTTCCTGTTCACGCACTGCGGACAGATGATTTTCGCGCCCGGCACGGACGAAAACGGCTTGATGGAAGTGGCGCTGGATGCGGGTGCGGAAGACATCAACACCAATGACGACGGCAGCATCGAAGTCATCACCGCGCCGAACGATTTCGTGAACGTCAAACAGGCGCTGGAAGCGGCTGGTTTCAAACCGGAATTTGCCGAAGTCATCATGAAGCCTGGTATTGAAGTCGAGTTTACCGGTGACGATGCGTTGAAAATGCAGAAACTGCTGGATGCGCTGGAAGACCTGGACGATGTGCAGGAAGTCTATACCACGGCGGTCATTGAGGAATAGCACGTGAAAGGTGAAAAGTGAAATGTGAAATGCAAACCCTCCCGGCAGGGAGGGTGGCGCGTCGCGCCGGGTGGGCATCACGTTTCACGTTTCACCTTTCACAGAGGGGAATGCTGTGAGTATTCCTGTGCCGATTCGCATTCTAGGCATAGACCCTGGCCTGCGCATTACCGGCTTCGGCGTGCTGGATAAGGTCGGGCAGCAGTTGCATTACGTCGCCAGCGGCTGCATCAAGACCCCTGCGGGCGACTTGCCCGAACGCTTGAAAGCCATACTCAATTCTCTGGGTGAGGTCATTGCCCTGCATCGGCCAAATCAGGCGGCAGTCGAAAAAGTCTTCGTCAACGTCAACCCGCAATCCACCTTGCTGTTGGGGCAGGCGCGTGGCGCGGCCATTTGCGCGGCGGTGCTGGCGGATTTGCCGGTGGGCGAATACACCGCCTTGCAAATCAAACAGGCGGTCGTCGGCAATGGCCACGCCGACAAGGAGCAGGTGCAACAGATGGTGCAACGGCTGTTGAGATTGTCCGGTACGCCCAGCCCCGATGCGGCGGACGCGCTGGCCTGCGCCATCTGTCACGCGCACGGCGGGTTGGGCTTGGGCGCGCTGGCGACCAAGGGTTTCAGGGTGCGCGGCGGGCGGTTGATTTAATGCCGCTGGAATCCACTCGCCCCGCGTTGCAAAATTCCGTCGCGCGGTATTTTGCTGCGACTCGTCCGGGATTGCTGATGGCCAGTCTGCTGGGGTTGGCTACTGCCCGACATGATGGCGTGCCGTTTGAAGGGTCGCTTGTCTTGGTTACGCTGTTTTTTGCTTTGTTGGCACATGGCGGGGCGAACGTGCTGAACGATTATTACGATGCGCAAAACGGCACGGATGCGAGAAACACGGAGCGCATTTTTCCTTTCACCGGCGGCAGTCATTTTATTCAAAACAGCGTGTTGAGCGAAATGCAGACGCGCAATTTTGGCTTCGCGCTGTTTGTCGGCGTGGCTGATGATGAATCCCGGTTTTCAGTTGCTGTACGTTGGTTGGGCGGGGCTGTTTATCGGCTGGTCGTATTCCGCGCCGCCTTTTTGCATCAACAGCCGAGGATTGGGCGAGCTTTGTATCGTGGCGGGTTTCCTGCTGCTTCATGGCGCTTTGCTATCGCGGGCGCTCGTTCTCAGTTGTTGTCACCAGGTTTACTGATGCGATGAAAATAGAAAGAATAAAACTAATGAAATCAGTTGATTTCTTCTCGGGTGCCGGGGGGTTATCTTGCGGTTTGCAAATGGCTGGATTTGAATCGGTATTGGGTTCCGATATTCATCCGGTTTATGCAAATACGTTTGCTTTGAATAATCCAGCAGCTCAAGTGATTACGAAAGATATTCGCGAATTAACTGATCAGGATGTTCTTGATCTGGCGGGCGTGAAGCCGGGAGAGCTGGACTTGATTGCAGGTGGGCCGCCTTGCCAGGGATTTTCAATTAACGCACCGGTACGAACACTGGATGATCAACGAAATCATCTGTTCAAAGAGTATTTAAGAATTGCGGACATTCTTCGTCCCAAGGCTATTTTGATTGAGAATGTTCCTGGGCTGGTTTCATTGGGAAAAGGAACTGTAGTCAAAGCGATATATAAGCATTTGGAGGGTCTGGGATATACGGTTGATCACAAGATTTTGTTCGCTGGGCATTACGGTGTTCCACAAATGCGTTTTAGGACTATTTTTATTGCACTTCGTGACGGAGGGAAGATTGAGTTTCCAGAGCCTACGCACGATGCAACAGCAGTTGCTAATTTTGCGGGCGCAAAGGAATTATGTTTGAAGACGCATCCTTTGTTTTCTCAGGATTTACATAAGCAGGTAACCGTTTGGGATGCTATTTCGGATTTACCTGTATTGACCCCTGGTGAGTCTATCCACGATGCGGATTATACCGTTCAGCCTCAGTCTGATTTGCAGCAATTATTGCGAGTAGGATCAACGAAAATTTACAACCATACTTGCGCCAAGTTAGGTAAAGCCAACCTCGAAAGATTGAAATACATTCCTCAAGGTGGGAGTTGGAGAGATATTCCATATGAATTGCTGCCGTTAGGTTTGCAGCGCGCTCGAAGAAGTGATCATACCAAACGTTACGGCAGGCTTCATCCTGATGGTTTGTGTTCAACTATCCTTACCAAGTGCGATCCGCATTGGGGAAGTTTTTTTCATCCGACACAGGATCGCGCGCTTTCAGTCCGAGAGGCCGCAAGGATACAGACTTTCCCAGATGGGTATAAATTTACAGGGAATCTCACACAGCAATTTGAGCAAGTAGGGAATGCCGTTCCGCCTTTGATGGCTAAGGCGATAGGCGAAAAAATAAAACAATTAATTTCGTGAACGATATGAACAAAAAAACTACACGTAGTTTGGTTGAAATCTTCGGTCATGCACCGAGTGACGTTACACCAAAAGCCAGGAAATACTGGGATTTGAATGCATGTCCGTTTATTGGTCGAGCATGTACTAAACATGACCATACAAATACCATTTGCTATGGAACATGCTCTGTTGCCAATGCAGGGCAAGAGGTCATTATTTGCCCGAACCGCTTGTATGCGAATAGTTATGAAGCAATCCGGCATGTGTCAGAGGATGCCTTTGGTACGCTTCCGTTCATGATGTTCGACGAATATGTTAATAAAGCCAATACAGCACTTGATTGCGTAGTGGCATTGGGTCAAAACTCAGGCAAGGAAGTAAAACTGAGCAAGATGAGCATGGACTGGGTTCTTGCACATATTAGAAATGACGAATTGATTGAATATGTGGGTGTTGAGGTTCAGAGCATTGATATAACAGGTAATTATCGGGATGCCTGGTATGCAGCAAGAGACAAGAAGTCAGAAATTCCACCATCTGGTCATGGCTTGAATTGGGCTAATGTCCATAAGCGGTTAATGCCGCAAATTATTCGTAAAAGCCTCGTTTACTCCAAATCTGCATTGGTACAAAAGGGGCTGTATTTTGTTGTTCCTGAAGCAGTTTATCAGCGATTTGAAGAAATAATCGGTTCAGATATTCCGAATGAGAACCTTGCTGGCAAGGACGTGATTTCAGTTTTTACCTATGATTTGGGAAGTGTTGTTCCTCATGGGCAAATGCGCGGACTGGTCAGAAGCCGAGTCTTGCGGTTCAAATTGGATGAGTTTTCGGCTCGATTTATTTCCGGCCTCAATCTACCTTCCGGGAATGAACTCGATAGCAAAATTAGAAAAATACTGGGGATCAAGTGAGTTCTGTTGCCAGTTTTATTCGGGGTGCATTGAAATGATCGGTCGTCTAACAGGTATTTTGCTGGAAAAGAACCCGCCGCAGATTTTGCTGGATGTGCAGGGCGTGGGCTACGAGCTGGATGTGCCGATGAGTACCTTTTACAACCTGCCGCAGCTTGGCGAAAAAATCGTGCTGCACACGCAACTCATTGTGCGCGAAGACGCGCATCTGCTGTATGGCTTCGGCACCAACGATGAGCGCATCGCTTTCCGCCAGTTACTAAAAATCAGCGGAGTTGGACCGAAACTGGCGTTGTCGGTGCTGTCCGGGCTGAGTCTGAACGACCTGGCGGATGCGGTGGCTGGCAAGGAAGCGGGCAGGCTGGTCAAGATTCCCGGTGTGGGCAAGAAAACCGCCGAACGCTTGTTGCTTGAATTACAAGGGAAATTTAACGTGACCGGTACAAGTCCGACGCATGGCACGGCGGCTTCAATGGCCAGTGGCGACATCGTCAACGCCTTGCAGGCGCTGGGCTATAACGACAAGGAAGCCGACTGGGCTGCCAAGCAGTTGCCCAAAGAAATCGGTGTATCTGATGGTATCAGGCAGGCGCTCAAGTTGTTGTCTAAAGGGTAAGACGCACTGCGTAGCTGGATTTTCTTCACTCAAAAAGTTGAGTTTTTAGCAATTTGCCTGTAGTGTTGCGGCATATTGCTAAAAGTGAGGATGTGCCATGTTGGTTAATAAGTCAGTTTCCACAACCAGGTTGGGCGTGAAGGCTGCGTCTAAACAGTCCGCTGTGTGTGCTGTTTCAGCCAGTGGCGAGACGGCTCGTGGTTTGTCAAGCGAGCAAAGCTTTGCTGTTTATTCGGTGCATGAGCGACCTGTCCTGAGTGAGCATTCCATTATGGCCAGCCTGCTCGATCAAGCCGAGTTCGCCAGCGATATGGATATGGTGAATTTGATTCATAACCGGCTTTCGCTCGACGTGATTGATCGTTTGCTGGCGCAGGGGGTGACCCGCCTAGAGATGAATTTGATCGCGCCCGCCCGAACCCTGGCGCACCGCCGTGCCAATGCCGAGCCGCTCACCATCGAAGAATCGGATCGCGCGGTGCGCCTGGCGCGCGCGGTGGCGCAAACCGAGGGGGTGTTTGGCAACCGGGAAAAAGCCATGAGCTGGTTGCGCCATCCGCTCAAGCGTTTTGAGGGAAAAACGCCGCTTGAAATGCTTGCAACAGATGTAGGCAGCCGACTGGTCGAAGAGGCGCTGGTGCAGATAGATGAAGGCTTTTACGCGTGATCGTCTGGCGTATCAGCAACCATCTGGATTTATCGGGTACAGGCGGATTGCGGGCGGCGGCGCGCTGGCATCATGCCGGCAAGGCGATTGTCTATACTGCCAGTTCGCCATCCGCAGCACTGTTGGAAGTGATCGTGCATCTGGAATTGAACGATTTGAGGCAGTTGCCCGATGCGTACCAGTTGATACAAATTGAAGTGCCAGAAAGCCTTGCTGTGCTTGAGTTAAACGAGAATGAGCTGGCCGCCGATTGGCAACAGAATTTAACGTTCACGCGCGCGTCAGGCGACCGCTGGCTGCGCGGATTTGAATCGGTCATGCTGGCCGTCCCCAGCGCGATTGTCCCGCACACACAAAATTACTTGCTCAATCCCGCGCATCCAGACGCGAAGAAAATTAAAATCACTTCGCATGGCAGTTACCCGTTTGATTTGCGTTTGTTCAAATGATGCGTTTCCGTAGTTGGGCGCAATACACCCGTTGCCGAGCTTGCCGAAGGGCAACGGGCATTGCGCTACGCTTATTGCACCTTACTTGGGCACAGTATTTATTCTCTCAACAAGCTGTTAATTACCGCGCCCGCCAGCATGAAGCCGAAAATGGGCGGCATGTAGCTGATGGTGCCGTTGACTGAACGCGGGCGGCCACGATCTACGGGTTGCGGGGGGAGCGGTGGGCGCGGATGTTCGTCGGTATAGACCGTCAACACACCGGTTTTGATACCGGCATCGCGCAGGTGTTTGCGCATCTCGCGTGCCAGCGGGCAGATGCTGGTCGCGCTGATGTCGGCGATGCGGATGCGGGTCGGATCGAGCTTGTTGCCCGCCCCCATGCTGGAGGCGACCTTCATGCCTTGTTGCACGCAGTAACTCACCAGGGCGACCTTGCAGTTCATCGAGTCTATGCAATCCACCACAAAATCCACATCCGACGGCACTAGTTCATGCACGTTTTCGCGCCCTAAAAACGTGCGTATCAGCGTGACTTGGCAATCGGGGTTGATGTCATTGATGCGCGCCTTCATGACTTCCGCCTTGGATAGCCCGACGGTAGAGAGCAGCGCGGGCAACTGGCGGTTGATGTTGCTTATCGCCACCACGTCGTGATCCATCAGCGTCAGCCGACCGATACCGGCGCGCGCCAGCGCCTCGGTGCAGTAAGAGCCTACGCCGCCCAGTCCTGCGACAAAGACATGTTTGCCCGCCAGCTGGGCGATGCCTTCATCGCCTAACAGGATTTGGGTGCGTTCAAATTGGGGGGGAGTGATATTTTTCATGGCGCGCATTATAGCGGCTTGGGTGGGAAGATGAGTCCAGGCAGCACACTCAAGGCGTTTTCCGTGGTGGCTTGCGCGACCTCGATTAGCGATAGTCCGCGCAATTCGGCCAGCACCTGCGCGATGCGTGGCAGGTATTCGGGCTTGTTGGGTTGACCGCGCAGGATAAATTCCGGTGGGATGTCGGGCGCGTCGGTCTCCAGCACGAGGCTGTCCAGCGGCAAGGTTCTGGCTAATTCACGGATTCGGCTGGCGCGCGGGTAAGTCATCGCGCCGCCAAACCCCAGCTTGAAGCCGAGTTTGATGAACTCGTCCGCCTGCTGTCGGCTGCCGCTGAAGGCGTGGGCAATTCCACCGCGCAGCCTGATTTGGCGCAGTTGCTTCAACACCTCATCCACGGCGCGGCGGGTGTGCAGCAATACCGGCAGGTCGAATTCGCGCGCCAGCTTGAGTTGCGCGACAAAGAAACCTTCCTGCTGCGCAACCTTATGATTTTCAATGAAAAAATCCAGTCCAATCTCGCCAATTGCGATGGTTTTACCCTCGCGCAGGACATCGCGCAAGCGCATCAAGTCTTCCGGTGTCGCCTCGTCTGTGAACAGGGGATGAATGCCGTAGGCTGGCTGGCAATCGGGAAATCGCTCGCACAAATGGCGCACGCGCTCGAAATTGGCGCGTTCTACCGCAGGAATGACGATGCGGCTGACACCGACCCTTTGGGCGGCTTGCAGCAATTCGGCCTGGGTATGACCGAATTCCGGGGCATCGAGGTGGCAGTGGGTGTCTATGAACATCTCACGGCATCGTCAAAATAATCTTGCCCGTCATGCCGCCCGCTTCGGTCAGACGATGGGCGGCGGCGGCTTGTTCCAGCGAGAAGCGGTGTGTGACGAGTACGCCAAGTGCTTTCGCCTCGATAAGCTGTGAACATTGTTCCAGGATTTTGCGCTGGCGGATGCGTGCTTCATGCAGTTTCAGCACCTGCGGGGTGAGTATCAGTTCATAGCACAACGACAGGTTGCGCAGCCGCGCCCGTTGTACCTCTGCGGCACCAAGCGGGGTGGCGAGCAGGCTGACGATTTTGCCGCCCACGCGAGCCGCGTTCAGCGAGCGCAAAAAGGTCTCGCCCCCCACCGTATCCAGCACCACATCCGCCCCCTGACCGCCCGTCCAGTCCAGCGTTGCCTGCACAAAATCCTGTTCTCTGTAGTTGATGAGCTTCTCCGCGCCCAGCGCATGGGTCAATCCCGATTTGCGCAAATCACTGACGGTGGCGGCAATGCGCGCACCGTGATGATGCGCCAGTTGCAAGGCGATATGCCCCACCCCTCCGGCTGCGGCATGGATCAAAATCGTTTCCCCGGCCTGCAAGTGGGCGCGCTCGAACAGGGCTTCCCAGGCGGTCATGCAAACCAGCGGCAGGGCGGCGGCATCCTGTAAGGGAATGCTGGCGGGGGCGGGAGCCGCATATTCCTCATGCAGCGTGGTGTATTCGGCGTAATTGCCCGGTTCGTCGCCTATCCCGCCATTGCAGAAAAACACCGCATCGCCGACCTTGAAGCGCGTCACTTCGCTGCCGATGGCCGCTATGATTCCCGCACCATCGCAGCCGAGTATGGCGGGCAGTCGGTCGGGGTAGTAGGCGGGCTTGGCGCGCAGTTTGGTATCCAGCGGATTGACCCCGGCGGCGACGAGTTTGACGCAGAGATGATGCGGCGAGGGCAATTCGGGCAAGGCTATATCGCGCAGTTGCAAAACATCAGGACCGCCTGCGGCGGTCATCAGCATGGCTTTCATCAGGGATTCTCCAGGTTCGACATTCCCGCGCAGTCTGCCATCGCGGGACGGGACAGGCTTTCGCGGGAATCACAGTGCGCGCTATGTTAAACTGCGCGCCTTATTTGCGCATCTTTTTGACGGGATAGGCTATGTCAGGAAACACCTTAGGCACATTATTTACCGTGACTTCGTTTGGCGAATCACACGGCGCGGCAATCGGCTGCGTGGTGGACGGCTGCCCGCCGGGCTTGGCTTTGTGTGAAGCCGACATCCAGTTTGATTTAGACCGGCGTAAACCCGGCACGTCGCGCCACGTCACGCAACGGCGCGAATCGGATACGGTGGAAATCCTCTCCGGCGTGTTCGAGGGCAAGACCACCGGCACGCCCATCGCGCTACTCATCCGCAACGAAGACCAGCGCAGCAAGGACTATGGCAATATCAGCGAGACTTTCCGCCCCGGTCACGCCGATTACACCTATACGCAGAAATACGGTTTCCGCGACTATCGTGGCGGTGGGCGTTCTTCGGCGCGCGAAACGGCGGTGCGCGTGGCGGCGGGGGCGATTGCCAGGAAGTGGCTGCATGAACGCTATGGCGTGGTGATACGCGGCTTTATCTCGCAACTGGGCGAGATTGTCATGCCGTTTGTGAGCTGGGATGGCGTGAACGACAACCCGTTTTTTGCCGCCGATCCGTCCGTGGTGCCGGCACTCGAAGACTACATGGATGCCTTGCGCAAGTCGGGTGATTCCATCGGTGCCAAGCTCACCGTGGTCGCGGAAAACGTGCCGGTAGGCTGGGGCGAGCCGGTGTATGACCGGCTGGACGCGGAAATCGCCTACGCGCTGATGGGCATCAATGCCGCCAAAGGCGTGGAAATCGGCGCGGGTTTCGGCTGCGTGACGCAAAAGGGTAGCGAACACGGCGACGAGATGACCCCGCAAGGATTCCTGTCCAATCATGCGGGGGGCATTCTGGGTGGGATTTCAACGGGACAAGCCATCGTCGCGCACCTGGCGATCAAACCGACTTCCAGCATCCGCATCCCGCGCCGTTCCATCAACCTGCAAGGTGAACCTGTGATGGTCGAGACGCACGGTCGCCACGACCCCTGCGTCGGCATCCGCGCCACACCCATCGCCGAAGCGATGCTGGCGCTAGTGCTGATAGACCATGCACTAAGGCACAGGGCGCAAAACGCCGATGTGGTGTGCGAGACGCCGAGAATTTCAGGACAGGCTGCGTAGCTCGTAGGATGCGGTGTTAATCGCATCGTTGTAAGGCTGGCATTGCCTCCCACCTCTGCGCGGGCTATAAATTAAATTCGGGAGACTGACGATGATCGAAACCGCCACCCTCATTACCCTGTGCCTGTTGTTTCTGATTTTTTTCCGCCCGGGCAAGATGCCCCCACTGGAAAAAGTGTTGGTGATTGATCGTCCGGGACACTATCACCTGACGCTTGCGCCCCAGCTCAATCTGGCGCAGCCATTCATCGAGGCGGTCATCGCACAATTTGGCACGCCAAATGAAGGCGAACGGGACAGTGCGCCAGGCTACTTCGAGGTGCGCGACCCGCAGGTTAAAGCTCACGGTCGTGACCGTTACCTGCTGGCACGCTTTCCCATCGGCGATGAACAAAGCCTGGCAGCCGACGAAAAGCTGCGGGGCGCGCTCTGCCAGGCAGCCAAAAAATGCGGCATTCAGGTCAGGCCGCTCGACAAATGATAATCGGTGAGCCTTCGCAACAGCGTGACTGGACCCCCGTCACCGCCGCCGGGCTGGCGGGCTATGGCTTTGCGGCGCTGCTGATTTTATGGCTGGCGCACACTGAGCCGCACTGGGTGTATGTGCTGGATAGCGCCAATCTGGCCTTTCACGAGGCGGGGCATCCGCTGTTCAGTGTGTTTGGCGACTGGCTCACCGTCTATGGCGGCACGCTGGGGCAGCTGATGTTTCCGCTGGGGGTACTGGTCTCGTTCTACCGCCAGCGCGCGACGTTTTCCTGTGCCTTTGCCGTGCTGTGGCTGGGCGAAAACCTGTTCAATATCGCCGTGTATATGGCAGATGCGCGCGTACAGCTATTGCCGCTGGTGGGCAACGGCGAACACGACTGGACGGAGATTTTCAGCCGCTGGGGGGTGCTGGATTGGGATACCGGCATCGCCGGAGTGGTACGCGTGGCGGGCTGGTTGCTGATAGGTGGTGCGAGCTTGTGGTTGTGGTATAGAAAACATCAGGAGGGCGAATAAGTGCTTCCCCACTCACTCTTTCCCAATCTCCCGATACAGCCGATAGTGTTCATTCTTGTCGCCCTTGCGGCTGCCTTCCCAAATTTTCTGGTAGCGTGCCGGATCCATCAGCGGCTGGGAGAGTTTGTCGCCTTGTATCAGGCGTAATTCGCAGACGCGATCGGGGTCGCGCCGGGTGATGATGTCGCCAAAGTAGTGCAGCATGGCGCGCTGGCTGTCTCCCAGTCCGACGTTGCGGGCGACGCAGTGATATTGGGCGGGCATGGCCTGTTTGAGCGAGGCGACCATGTTGCGATAGCTTTTGCCGCTATCCAGCCATGGCAGCCATAGCGTCATGGCGAGTATCCAGATCAGCGTGATGCCGGATGCCCAGTTCACCACCGCGCGGCGCATCGAGCGCCCCACGCGCCAAACCAGCAATAGCCATAACAGGGTGGCAAGGATGGCAAAGAAAACGGGTGCAGTTTGCAGCTCGGGTGTGAAACCGGGTTGAAAATCCTTCAACCAGATTGTGATTTTGGCATGGTTGTCCAGCAGCAGCCCAGCCCAGCCCCACCACATCAAAATAGCGAGCAGCGCGAAGGTCATCAGGCCGAACCAGTCCAGCGCGTTGGCCGCGCCGCGTTTCAGCATGGATAGCGAAGCGGTCGCCAGCAAGGCTATCGGCAGCAACATCGGCAGGGCGAACACTTCCTTGATGTTGGGGGTCAGGCTGAGGGTGACGAGCATCACGGCGGCGCTGACCAGCGGTAATTGCAGGTCGTCGCGTTGCGCGAGACGACGGCGTTCACGCCATACCGCCCAGCCCGCCAGCGGCAGTGCAGGCCAGGCCAGCCAGGGCAGGTTTTTCAGGTAATAAAAGGTTTCGTAGTGCAGACCGGATTTCATGTAATTCAGCCAGTTGCCGAGGTTGTGCTGCCATGCCCAGTCGGCAAACCGTGCCGGAGAATGCTGGTATAGCAGGTAAGGCCAGAGGGTTAGCCAAGGCAAGGCGAACAATACGGCAATCAGCAGGCTGTAGGCGTGGGTTCGGTTGCGCCAATTTTGCGACAGGGCAGGCAACAGCAAACCGATCAGCACAAACCACAACGGTGCGATAAACCCCTTGGACAGGAAGCCGATGCCGACTCCCGTGCCTATCCAGAAACCGGCGCGCAGCATGCGTTCCTGGCTGTGCGTAAAGCCGTACAGCAGCATCGCGCATCCGGCGAGCAGCGCCAGATCGGTAATCATCTGGTGCGCGCGCACCAACATACCGAGGCAGCCGACCAGGATGATCGCGGCGGCCCAGCCGCGATTTTCGCCATACATCTTGCGTCCCGCCAGCCCCAAAAATAGCAGGGTCAGAATGCTGTAAAACCCGCTGGCAAGACGCGCGCCATCGTGCAGCGGCAAGAGCGATGAAAACAGCTTGGCAGTGAGCGCCGCTGTCCAGTAGAACAAGGGCGGATTGGCCATGAATGGCTCGCCCGCAATATCGGGAATCAGCCAGCTACCGCCTTGCAGCATGGAATAAATCACGCCGAAGCTGTAGGCATCGTCCGGTTTCCACGGATCGTGTCCGACCAGACCCGTACCCAGCCAAATCAGGCACAGCAGCGCCAGCATCACGGCCTTGGCGGGCGTGATGGGGTGCGGGTCAGTGGGTTTGAGAAAATACATATTTAAAAAAATACTCGATAAGTTGTTGCATAGGGGCGTAAGGCATTACGCCCTTTCGATTTATCGGACAATCTTGATGGGTTCACCCGTTTGCGGCTCACCGTCAGGATAGCGGGCGTTAATCAGGCGCAAATAACTTTCGGCGGACTGGCCGAGTGGAGAGTTTTTCGCTAAACCGGCGAAAGTATCGCCGCGTTGCGCGGTGATGACATGCAGCGTGAGCGGTTTGACCAGTCGGCGTTCGGCGTTGGTGAGGGCATGAAAGCTGCGCACACTGTCAAAAACAGCCTCGCGGTACGCCGCCAGATTATTGCTGTCTTTACCCCTGGCTTGCAGCACAAACGCCTGTTTGTTCATAAATATCACGCCGCCCAGGGTGCTGGATTGCTCGAACAGCGCGCCGGACAGGCCGTTCAAATCGAGGCCGCGAAGTTGCGCGCTGTAGCCTGCGAAACGGCGTGCATATTCGAGCGGTGTGCCACTGGGGGATTCGTCCAGTTTCATTTGCATCTGCACGTCTCCGCCGGGGCTGACGGCGACCAGCGCGGTGGGCAGATTATGGACTTGCCAGTTTGCCGGGAATTGCACCGCGAAGCCGAGATCGCCGTGATAGAAGGCGTTGTTGCGCACCACGCCCTGATCGCTGCTGTCATTGAAGGTCAGCCCTTCCGTGGCAGCGAGATATTCCTTGCGTCCGCTGAAGTGGACCTGGGGGGTGGCATTCTTTTGCGCTTCGCCGACCGCCTGTTGCAAGCGCGTGTCATTGTCCGGGTGGCTGGCAAACAGGCCGTGGTAGCGGCGCGCTTCGCGGCCTTCCTGTTTGGCCAGTTGCGCATCCTGCAATTCCTGGTTCTTCAGCACGCCGATGACGGTGATAATGGCTTGCGGGTCGTAGTCGGTGCGCGCCAGATACTCTGCGCCGAGCCGGTCGGCCTCCAGTTCGTGTTCCCGCCCGTAGCCGGACAGCAGTGCGCCACCCACCAGATTGGCCAGGTTTTGCGCGCCTGCAGTATTGATTTCAGGCACGAAGATAGAGGCGATGGTCAGGCCGATATTGGCGGCTTGCGCGGCGCTCTGCTGGCGCACGCCGTGGCGCGCCGTGACGTGACCGATTTCATGCCCCAGTACCGCTGCCAGTTCGGCTTCTGAATTCAGATAGGCCATGATGCCGCGCGTGATATAGACATAGCCTCCGGGCAGCGCGAAAGCGTTGATGTCGGGGGTATCCAGTACCGTGAAGTGGTATTGCAGATTGGGGCGATGGCTGTGTTTGGCGATGCGCTGACCAACGCTGTTGACGTAATCCTGCAAGGCTTTCGAGCCGTAAACCGGGTATTGCTTCTTGACCTGTTCGTCGGATTGACGACCGATGGCGATTTCCTGACTTTCCGACATCATCACGAAATCATTGCTACCGGTGACGGGATTCTGCGCGCAACCGGCGAACAGCAGAACAATCAGACTAAGTATCAAAAAACGCATGGTGACTCCTGTGGCGGGGAAGAATGGCAATGGCTTCAGGCAGTTGCTTTCGTTTGGTGTGAACTTTTTGCAAAAATAAAGGCAGCAATAAAAAAGGCAGCAAACGCTGCCTTTTCAGGTTTTACGAAGTTAACTTTCGTATCACGGTTTTGCTTAAGCGGCAGTCTTGGTCGCGTATTTTTGACGGAATTTATCAATACGACCCGCTGTGTCCATAATCTTCAATGTGCCTGTGTAGAACGGGTGGCATTCGGAACAAACTTCAATGTTCAGCTTGTCTTTGGCCATGGAAGAGTTGGTTTGAAACGTATTGCCGCAACTGCAAGTGACGGTAATGGCGTGGTAATCTGGATGTGTATCGGGTTTCATTTTAATCCTTGCGGTGAGCTGTTGCGGCGGGTGTGCGCAACTTGGTTGTTAGCTAGGGCGCGCATTATCCATAAAAAGTTCAGCTTAGGCAAATATTTATGCCAAAAAAGGCAGTTGACTGAATTTTCCATGCAATCGTGTGTTGCGACAGATTGCTGTTTTTTGCTGCAATTTTTTGCTGTGAGAACAGGTGGCAGCGTGCCATGCACGCTTTCTTTTTAACAGCAGCGTTTGATGCCCGTCCATTGTTGCTGTTGTTGTGCGGCGAACCAGTCGCGGCGTGACAAAACCGCTTGTTCCGGGTGGTTGGCGGCGCGATGCGCCAGATAGCGTTCGTAGCCGTCGTCGCCGCTGAGCTCGCGGATAGCCCGCCATAACGCGGATAAACCGTGTGTTAATCGCGTTGCCATGCTTGTTCCAGTTGGGTCGGTTGATGCGGTTCTTCGGAAAGTGGCGGGACGGGTTTGCCCTGTAGATGGCGCGCGCAGACGCGCAGCATGTCCAGCACGATCAGCCACAGCAAGGCGGCGAAGAACAGCACCAGCGCGGCATCCAGTTGCTGGTTGAAAATCAGTTGCGGCGCGACGGCGGCTTTGTCCGGCGGCAGCATCCCGCTGGCGAGTTTGTCGGACAGGCTTTGGGCGGCGGCGAGAAAGCCGATGCGCGGGTCGTCGCTGGTGAGTTTTTGCCAGGTCGCGGTGCTGGTGATGATGACCAGCCACAGCAGCGGCACGCCCGTCACCCAGGCATATTTGAGTTTGCCGGATTTGACCAGAATGCCGGTCGCGACACACAGCGCGATGGCGGCGAGTATCTGGTTGGAGATGCCGAATAGCGGCCAGAGGATGTTGACCCCGCCGTTTGGGTCTATCACGCCGATGTACAGGAAATATCCCCACGCCGCGACCACCACCGCGCTGGAAAACAGCATCGAGGGATACCAGGAAGTGCGCCCCAGCGGTTGCCAGATGTTGCCGAGCAGGTCTTGCAGCATGAAGCGCCCGACGCGCGTGCCGGCATCCAGCGTGGTGAGGATGAAAACCGCTTCAAACATGATGGCGAAGTGATACCAGAGCGCCAGCAGATGTTCGCCGAATGCGCTACCGAAAATGCTCGCCATGCCGACGGCCAGAGACGGCGCGCCGCCGGTGCGGGCGAACAGCGTGGCTTCGCCCATTTGCCGGGCGATCAGGTTCATCTGTTCGACGCTGACCGGAAAGCCCCATGAGGAAATTGTCGCGACGGCTTCGGCGGCTTCCTTGCCGACGATGCCTGCCGGCGCGTTGATGGCGAAAAACACGCCGGGATCGAGCACCGTGGCGGCGATCATCGCCATCATCGCGACCAGCGATTCCAGCACCATGCCGCCATAACCTATCATGCGGATGTCGCGTTCATTGGAAATCAATTTCGGTGTCGTACCCGAGGAAATCAGCGCGTGGAAGCCGGAAACCGCGCCGCAGGCGATGGTGATAAACACGAACGGAAACAGCGCGCCGCCGAAGATCGGGCCGCTGCCATCGGTGAATTGGGTCAGCGCGGGCATTTTGATGTCGGGGCGCAGCCACAGGATGGCGATAATCAGCAGAATGATGGTGCCGAGTTTCATAAAAGTGGAAAGGTAATCGCGCGGCGCGAGCAGCAGCCACACCGGCAAAATGGCGGCGGCGAAGCCGTAGGCGATTACCGCAAAGGCCAGCGTCAGGCCGGGGTGATCGAACAGTACGCGCAGGCCGGGAATGCTGTCCACCCAGCCGCCAGCGACCACCGCCAGCAACAGCAGGGTGACACCGAGCGCCGAGCCTTCCAGCACGCGCCCCGGACGCAGCTTGTACATATACAGGCCGACGATCATCGCAATGGGGAGGGTCGCCGCGACGGTGGAGGTCGCCCACGGGCTGTTTTTCATGGCGTTGACCACCACCAGTCCGAGTACCGCAATCAGAATAATCATGATTAAAAAGGTGGCGACCAGCGCGGCGCTCCCGCCGATGTTGCCGAGTTCGTCGCGTGCCATTTGACCCAGGCTGCGCCCGTCGCGGCGCGTGGAGAAGAACAGTGTCACCATGTCCTGCACGCAGCCGCCCAGCACCGCGCCAAACAGTATCCACAGCGTGCCGGGCAAATAGCCGAACTGCGCGGCCAGCGTCGGGCCGATCAGGGGGCCGGGACCGGCGATGGCGGCGAAGTGGTGGCCGAACACGATCCAGCGGTGGGTCGGGATGAAATCTCGCCCGTTGGAGAGGCGCTCGGCGGGGGTGGCGCGCGTCTCGTCTATGCCCAACACGGTGGCGGCGATCCAGGCCGCATAAAAGCGGTAGGCGATGGCATAAACGCACAGCGCGGCGGTGATAAACCACAGCGCGTTGAGGGTTTCGCCGCGATTTAACGCGATGCCGCCGACGGCTGCCGCGCCGAGCAGCGCGACGACCAGCCAGATTGCCCGCGTGGCGAGTCGGGTGGTTCGGGGTGGGAGGTTGGTTTTCATGGTGTAATCGGTTTGGATGGCAGGAATTTTGTGCGACAATGCTACCTCAAAAAATCGGACAGTTATAGGTTAGTTGCTTTGCGCGTTGTCGGTGCCACGCTATCTGCAATGGGTGCGAGCAACAACTGGCGATACCCGCTTTGTCAATTCGACCGCATTGAGCGGCGATTCAATGGATCAGGACGGAATGTGTTTTTAGATAACTTCAAGCAATTGCTCGCGGCTGACATGGCCGCAGTAGATCAGGTGATACGCGCCCGTCTGCACTCCGAAGTGGTATTGGTCAATCAGGTCGGCGAATACATCGTCGGCAGCGGCGGGAAACGCTTGCGTCCCGCGCTGGTGGTGTTGTCTGCCGAGGCGTTCGGCTACCAGGGCACGCATCATCACGCGCTGGCGGCGGTGGTGGAATTCATTCATACCGCAACTTTGTTGCACGATGACGTGGTGGATGAATCCGATTTGCGCCGTGGGCGCGAGACCGCCAACGCGCTGTTCGGCAACGCGGCCAGCGTGCTGGTGGGTGATTTTTTGTATTCGCGCGCTTTTCAGATGATGGTCGAGGTGGGCGAAATGCGCGTGATGCAGACGCTGGCCGATGCGACCAACGTCATCGCCGAAGGCGAAGTGCTACAGTTGCTCAACTGTCACGATGCCGAGGTGGATGCGGAAAATTATATGCGCGTGATCCATTACAAGACTGCCAAATTGTTTGAGGCGGCGATGCGCCTCGGCGCGATTTTGGCGGGTTGTTCCGCAGCGGATGAGCAAGCGGCCGCTCACTACGGGATGCATCTGGGTACGGCGTTCCAGCTGGTGGACGATGTGCTGGATTATTCCGCCGACGAGAGCGCAACGGGTAAGCATCTCGGCGATGATCTGAGTGAGGGCAAGCCGACCTTGCCGCTGATTTATGCCATGCAACACGGCACGCCGGAGCAGGCGGCCTTGGTGCGCGAGGCAATCGAGCAGGGTGACGTGAGTAAATTTGCCGCAGTATTGCAAATTATTCACGATACTGGCGCGCTGGATTTCACGAGGCAGCAAGCCCTGCGTGAAGCAGAACTGGCCTGCGCGGCTATTTCCGGCATTTCCGATTCAAATTACAAGCGCTGTCTGGTAGAATTGGCAAACTTTGCCGCCACGCGGCAATATTGATGTTCCATCGGTAGTGTTTTCATCTGGCAGGATTAAAAAAACGGGGTGTAGCTCAGCCTGGTAGAGTGCTACGTTCGGGACGTAGAAGCCGGAGGTTCGAATCCTCTCACCCCGACCATTTCCGACCATTCAAGACCATGCCTGTTGGTCGTAAATCCTTGTCGGACAGGGTCTTATCCCTCTGCAATGGAGTGAAACTGTCATGAGTCGTTTGTTGTTCCTGTTTGCCATCGCAGCGGTAATTTATCTGCTGCTCAAATCCTTTCGTAAAAATGCGTCGCCTGAAAAGTCTGACCTCACCGAGGATATGGTGCGTTGTGCACACTGCGGTGTGCATATACCCGTCAGCGAATGTCTGCGTGCTGGCGACCAGACATTTTGTAGTGCGGCACATCGCGATGCCTGGCGGAAATAAATCCATTGCGTACCCGGGCTGAATTAGCTGAACCGATGTCCGCCGATTTCTGGCGTTCGCTGGGCTATTTCAATTTTTATCGGCTGGGGTTGGTCGGGATTATCGTTTTCATCGCTCTGGCATTCGATGTCAACACGCTGTTCGGCGAGGCCAATGGACGGCTGTTCCTGTTGGTGGGGCTGTTCTATGCAGGCATCGTGTGGCTGTCCATTTATTCGCTACGCTTGCGTAGTCTGGAATTTTCCTGGCAGTTGACCGTGCAGGTGTGCGGCGACATTGTCGCCTTGATGCTGCTTGCCCATGCCGGTGGCGGGATACAAAGCAGTGTCGGCTTGTTGTTGATGGTCACGCTGGCCGTGGCGGGCATTGTCAGTCGCGGCAAAATGACACTTTTCTATGCGGCTCTGGCGAGTATTGCCGCGCTGTTGGAACATTCCTATTCGGTGCTGTATGGCAGTGCGCAGGTTGCGCATTATGTTCAGGTGGGACTGTTGTGTTTGGCTTATTTTGCCGTGGCAGGTCTCGCGCACAAGCTGGCAAGGTATGCGCTGGAAAGTCAGCGGCTGGCGCAGCGGCGTGCGCGGGATTTGATCGGAATGGCCGAGGCGAACCGATTGGTGATGCGCGATATGCAGGATGGGGTGCTGGTGGTAGATGAACACGGTGTGATCATGCAGATGAATCCCTGTGCGGCGCGTTTGTTGCACAGCGCAGAGGCATCAAGTTACCGGTTCGCAACCAGTTTCCCACGACTATACGAGCAATACAGGCTGTGGCAAACAGGCGAATTTAGTGCAAGTGCCACGTTGCAACTGGATGGCGGGCTACAGGCTAAATTGCGCTTTGTTGCGGTGGAGCGCGGCGCAGCGCAGGGCGTGGTGATCTTTGTCGAAGACATGCAGCACATCAAGGCCGAGGCGCAACAGATCAAACTCGCGGCACTCGGGCGTCTTACCGCAAATCTGGCTCATGAAGTGCGCAACCCCTTGTCAGTCATCAGTTATGCAACCGAGTTAATGCAGGAAGAGCAGGGTGATGCCAGGCAGGATCGGCTGTTGCACCTGATTCAGGAGAATACCCATCGTATCAACCAAATTATTCAGGATGTGATGCAGCTTAACCGGCGGGATCGTGTGCAGACCGAGATTTTTGACTTGGTCTCGCGCCTGCAGGTATTCGTGGATGAGTTCAATCAGGTTGAACGGATAGCGCCCGATGTGCTGGTGTTGCAGGCGCAGCAGACGGGTATGGTTGCTTTTGATCCTGGACATTTGCGCCAGGTTTTGTGGAATTTGTGTCGCAATGGCTTGCGCTATGGGCGGCGATTGCCTGGCAGTCTGGTGTTGGCAACCGAGCTTGAACATGGTCGAGTGATTTTGGACGTGCAGGACGATGGGCCGGGCGTTATTGAGATAAATCGCGTCAAACTGTTCGAGCCATTCTTTACCACTGCGGAAGCAGGAACAGGCCTGGGGCTGTATGTCGCACGCGAATTGTGCGAGGCGAATGGCGCATTGCTGGAATATCATGATCGGCAGGCAGTAACATCTGAACGACAGTCAGGAGCCTGCTTCCGCATTACTTTTGGAGAAAAATCAGGGGAGACCCCGGGTTACGAACATGTCGGATAAACAGCGTAATAAAATTTTTCGGGAAGGTCAGGCATCGCAGTATGGTGTCAAGGCTGGTCGTGTGTTGCTGGTGGATGATGAGCCGGACATTCTGGAACTGCTGGAAATGGCTTTGCTCAAAATGGGCCTGTCGGTGGATAAGGCGGTAAATTTGCATACCGCGTTGGACAAACTGACCGCGCATCGCTATGACTTGTGTCTGACGGATATGCGTATGCCGGACGGTAACGGTCTGGAGCTGGTGCAGTATATCAACCAGCGCAACCTGGATGTGCCCGTGGCGGTGATCACCGCGCACGGCAATCTGGAAAATGCGGTTACCGCACTCAAGGCGGGTGCGTTTGATTACCTTGCCAAGCCGCTTTCGCTGGAACAATTGCGCAACCTGGTGAAATCTGCTCTGAGCCTGCCTCAGTCCGGTCCGTCGGGTGACAAACTATTGCTGGGTCATTCGCCTGCCATGCAGAAAGTGCGCGATCTGATTGAGCGGGTGGCGCGTAGCCAGGCACCCGTGCATATCAGTGGCGAATCGGGTAGCGGTAAAGAGTTGGCGGCCAGACTTATCGTGCAAAGCGGCGCGAACTGCAACCAGCCGATGATCGCGGTGAACTGCGGCGCTATCCCCGAAAACCTCATGGAAAGTGAGTTCTTTGGCTATAAAAAGGGCGCATTTACGGGGGCTGACAAGGATAAGGAAGGTTTCTTTCAGGCAGCGGAGGGTGGCACGTTATTCCTTGATGAGGTGGCTGATTTGCCCTTGGCGATGCAGGTCAAGCTGTTGCGTGTGATACAGGAAAAGCGCGTGCGTCGGGTGGGTACGACCACGGAAGAACCGGTAGATGTGCGTATCATCAGTGCGACGCATAACGATCTGGCCGAGCGGGTCAAGCAGGGGCAGTTCCGTCAGGATTTGTATTATCGTTTGAATGTGATTCCGATCCGTATGCCGGCCTTGCGCGAGTTGCGCGATGATATTCCCGAAATTGCTCGCAAGACGCTGGAAAGATTGCGTGGCGGTTCGTCTGCGCAGTTCTCCGAAGAGGCGTTGCATGTGCTGCAAGCTTATGATTTTCCTGGCAATGTTCGCGAGCTGGAGAACATCATCGAGCGTGCGCTGGCACTATGTTCCGAGGGGCTGATTTCGGTGCAGGATATGCATCTGACCCCCGATGCAAGCAGCCTGTCAGAGGTGGGCGAAGTGACCAACAAATATCCCCTGCCGGACTATCTGGATTTGGTCGAGAAACGTGCCTTGCTGGCGGCGTTGCAACAAACCAACTTTAATCGCACCGCTGCCGCCAAACTGCTGGGGTTGACCTTCCGCACCATGCGCTACCGCATGGAACGGCTGGGAATTAAAAGCCCCGAGGGGGAGAGTGATGCGGATTGATGCGGCTGGATGGCTGTCGGAATGCGGCCATTTATCGGTCGAGCGTCTGCCGTCGCCCAATTTTGATGAGCGCGCCAGCGGCGACATTGATTTGCTGGTGATCCACAACATCAGCCTGCCGCCCGACGAATTCGGCGGTGACGGCGTGCAGCGATTGTTTACTAACACGCTGGATCGCAACGCACACCCCTACTATCAAACCATACCTGAAGGCCGGGTGTCATCGCACTTTTACATCCGCCGCGAGGGTCAACTCATCCAGTTCGTTTCTGTTTTGCAGCGCGCCTGGCACGCGGGCGTATCCGTTTGGCAGGGCAGGGCGCGCTGCAACGATTTTGCCATCGGCATCGAGTTGGAAGGCAGTGACAACGTGCCATTCACCGACGCGCAATATGCCGTGCTGCACGAACTGACCCTCGCGCTGCGCGCCGCCTTTCCGATCAAAGGCATCGCCGGTCACAGCCATATTGCCCCCGCTCGCAAGACCGACCCCGGCTCGTATTTTGACTGGCAGCGTTACTTGACGCGACTGGTGGGCTAGCAGATTGACAGGGTTGCAAAACGGTCTGGTTGTCTGTGAGCGCACCATTTTCCCTTGCTGTTCCTTGATTATTCACAGTAATTTTTTGCCCGGTTTTTTTGCTTGCAAAATTTACACATACCACTACAATTAGCGCCAGTTGCACTGCAAAACACTAGATGTAGTGTTTTGCAGGCATTCACCCCAACGCGCCAGCCCCTTCAACCTCAAGGAATATGCCCATGTTAAATGCCGCTACCCATAGCGCTACCCCGTCTTTCACGCCTGCCGATGTTTCGCCTGATGCGGCTGCGCGCGCCGTAGCCCAATTCGATTTGTATAAGGTTGTCCGCCGCAACGGTGCGGTGGTGGTATTTGAACCAGCGAAGATTTCCATCGCGCTGACCAAGGCTTTTATCGCCGTGAATGGCGGGCAGGGAGCGGGGTCTGCGCGGGTGCGCGAGATCGTCGAGCAGCTCACGGCGGGGGTGGTCGGCGCGCTGATGCGTCGCCAGCCGCACGGCGGCACGCTGCATATCGAGGACATTCAGGATCAGGTCGAGTTGGGGCTGATGCGTTCGGGCGAGCACGATGTGGCGCGGTCCTATGTGTTGTATCGCGAAGCGCGTTCGCACAGCCGCGCACAAGCCCAGGCCGAACAGACCGCGCCAGTCATCCATGTGACCGGTGAGGATGGCGTGCAACGTCCGCTGGACATGGCGCGCATCGCGGAAGGGGTGCAGTCCGCCTGCGCGGGGCTGGGCGAGGTGGTGCATCCTGACGCGGTGATCCGTGCCGCCTTGAAGGATATGTACGACGGTGTGCCGCAGCATGAAGTGCAGAAGTGTCTGATTTTGTCGGCGCGCGCGCTGATCGAAAAAGAGCCTGCCTATAATTTTGTCACGGCGCGGCTGCTGCTGGGCAACATCTGCGCCGAAGTGCTGGGCGAAGAGATCGCCGCCGCCGAGATGACCACGCGCTATGCGGAATATTTTCCCAGGTTCATCAAGCGCGGCATCGCTGCCGAGCTGCTGGATGAGCGGCTGGCAAGTTTCGACCTGCCGCGTCTGGCGGCAGAACTGGATGCCTCGCGCGACCTGCAATTTGGCTACCTCGGCCTGCAAACCCTGTATGACCGCTATTTCCTGCATATTGAAGACAAGCGTATCGAACTGCCGCAAGTCTTTTTCATGCGCGTGGCGATGGGCTTGGCGCTGAACGAGATTGACCGAGAAACCCGCACCATCGAGTTTTATCACCTGTTGTCCAGCTTCGATTTCATGTGTTCCACGCCAACGCTGTTCAATTCCGGGACGCGCCGCTCGCAGTTGTCTTCCTGCTATCTGACCACGGTGGCGGATGATCTGGACGGCATTTACGAGGCCATCAAGGAAAACGCGCTGCTGTCAAAATTCGCCGGTGGCTTGGGCAACGATTGGACGCAGGTGCGCGCGCTGGGGGCTCGCATCAAGGGAACCAACGGCCAGTCGCAAGGCGTGGTGCCTTTCCTCAAGGTGGTGAACGACACCGCCGTGGCGGTGAATCAGGGCGGCAAGCGCAAGGGCGCGGTGTGCGCGTATCTGGAAACCTGGCATCTGGACATCGAGGAATTTCTGGATCTGCGCAAGAACACCGGCGATGACCGTCGCCGCACGCACGACATGAATACCTGTAACTGGATTCCCGACTTGTTCATGAAGCGCGTCATGGAAGGCGGCGACTGGACGCTGTTCTCGCCGTCCGATGTGCCTGATCTGCACGATCTGTTCGGTCGTGATTTCGAGGAAGCCTATGTCGCTTACGAAGCCGCCGCCGCGCGCGGCGCGATCAAGTTATACAAGACCGTTCAGGCATCCAGCCTGTGGCGCAAGATGTTGACCATGCTGTTTGAAACCGGCCATCCCTGGATCACCTTCAAAGACCCTTGCAACATCCGTTCGCCGCAGCAGCACGTCGGCGTGGTGCACAGCTCCAACCTGTGTACCGAGATCACCCTGAACACCAACGAGGATGAGATCGCGGTATGCAATCTGGGCTCGGTCAACCTGCCCGCACACCTCTACCCACAAGGACACGAGCGGGCCGGACAAATCAATCACGACAAGCTGCGCGCGACCGTCAACACCGCGATGCGCATGTTGGACAACGTGATAGATGTCAATTACTACGCCGTCGCCAAGGCGCGCAACGCCAACCTCAAGCACCGTCCGGTAGGCATGGGTATCATGGGTTTTCAGGACTGTTTGCATCAGTTGCGCACGCCTTATGCGTCGGAAGCGGCGGTCGAATTCGCCGACCGTTCGATGGAGGCCGTCTGCTATTACGCCTACTGGGCATCCACCGAGTTGGCCGAGGAGCGTGGCCGTTACGCTTCCTACAAGGGCAGTCTGTGGGATTGCGGCATCTTGCCGCAGGACACGCTGGAACTGTTGCGCGAAGAGCGCGGCGGCTATGTCGAAGTGGATACTTCCAGCAGCCTGGACTGGGAGGTGTTGCGCCGCCGCATCGAACAATACGGGATGCGCAATTCCAATTGCATCGCCATTGCCCCGACCGCGACTATTTCCAACATCATCGGCGTATCGGCCTGTATCGAGCCGACTTACCAGAACATTTTCGTCAAATCGAATCTGTCCGGCGAATTCACCGTGATCAACGACTATCTGGTCGCTGACCTCAAGCAACTGGGCTTGTGGGACGAAGTGATGATTGCCGACATGAAGTATTTCGACGGCAGTCTGGCAAAAATTGACCGCATCCCGAACGAGTTGCGCAGCTTGTACGCCACCGCGTTTGAGGTTGAACCCAGCTGGCTGATCGAAGCGGCCTCGCGTCGCCAGAAATGGATAGATCAGGCGCAATCGCTCAATATATATATGGCGGGCGTGTCCGGTCGCAAGCTGGACGAGACTTACAAACTGGCCTGGGTGCGCGGCTTGAAGACCACTTACTACCTGCGTGCGCTGGGGGCGACTTCCGCCGAGAAATCCACCGGGCGTGCCGGCGCGCTGAACGCGGTTGCCGTCGGCGAAACACAAGGGACGCAATTTTGCTCGATAGATAATCCTGAGTGCGAGGCGTGCCAGTAAAGTGGTGAGTGGTGAGTGGTGAGTGGTGAGAGCCTTGTCCAATGTGGTATGAGCCTGAACGAGAGTTCGTATTTCCAATGAGGTATGAGCCTGAAGCGAAGAATTTGAGGCGAATCGTGAAGTGGGTTGATCATTGCAAGGATGATGATCAACATGA
>Ga0210037_1000580_pt1 | contig 26049 bp, 27 predicted proteins | sample CryGey08umfilter_3_FD_185451 | JGI IMG/M metagenome (GOLD analysis project Ga0210037, IMG submission 185451) | Groundwater microbial communities from aquifer in Utah, USA - Crystal Geyser 4/9/14 0.8 um filter (SPAdes) (version 3) | ecosystem: Environmental > Aquatic > Deep subsurface >...
CCCAAATCAGGCAAGTTCAAATACGGAATCAGTATCCACCCATCTCAGACAGGACTTCTTAAAAACCTCCTAAAAGCCGCGAAAAACGCTCTCAAGAGTGCCGGAGTCAGTTCGCGATATCTCAATCAGGACGCAAAGAACCTATCAAGCATACAAGCCGCCAACTGCACGGAACTTAGTCTGATTTTCACAGACGCAAAAACTTTCCTAACCAAGACAGTCGCAACTCAAGACATCGCGTCTTACAGCAAACGAGATTACGACAGACCTGCGCGAGACAGCTTGTCAGGGATGCTACCGCCAAAGCTGGCACAAATGATGATAAATCTGGCAAATCCATCACCTGACACCGTGATCTACGACCCTTTCTGCGGATCAGGAACGATTTTACAGGAGGCCATGCTCATGGGCCTAAGCTGCAAGGGATCGGATTTAAGCGAAAAAGCAGTCACAGATTCAAAAGAGAACATCGAATGGATTAAGCGAGAATGTAGGCCAAAAGGACAGTGCCTCAGCATAGAGGAAAAAGACGCAACAAAACTCACTTCAACAGATTTCCGCAATAAAAAAATCGCAATAGTAGCCGAGAGCTACCTAGGCCCACCAAAACAAGGCATTCCAACCGAAGAAGAAGCTATGGCGGCACTAAGTCAGCTTGAGCCGCTATATATAGATTTCTTGCGGACAGAAATACCACCTAGAACCGAAATCGTATTGGCACTACCATTCGTCAATTTGAGACCAAACCCGATATTCCTGGAAAATTTTATTGAAAAGGCAAAAGAACTTGGATATAGTGTCGTAGCTGCAATCCCTCCCCTAACCTATGCTCGCAGAAATCAGGTTATAGGAAGAATGATTGCAAGACTTCGAAAGGAGTAAAAATGTTCGGGAGTAGCTCAGTGGTAGAGCGTTCGGCTGTTAACCGAAATGTCGTGGGTTCGAACCCCACCTCCCGAGCCATAATAAGCCCGCATCCTGCAACACAGGATAAGGGGTTATTAATGATTCGGAAGTGGGGGTAAGAACCCAGGGTTCGAGCGACGAGGATAGAGAGAGTAATACTGGAACAAAGTTGCAGTATTACCGAACGACGCAGGAGCCTAGCTTTGCACAGCAAAGCGTCACCCCACCTCCCTAATGCAAAAAGGATTCCTGCTCAAAACATCTTGGGGAAGCATATTGGTCATAGCAGCATTCCAATTCGTACCACCTCGAGAAACAAGATTATTTCTAATCCAACGGTACACATTCTCTCCAGGAACCCCTTCCCGATTAGCCCATCGTCGTAACTTAGCAGGATGCCAAGATTCACCATCGTCCAAGCCACTTAAGAACTCAACAAGGAGCTGTTTAACCTGCTCTTGCGACACAACAACTTTATCCTTTTCCAAAATAAACACATATTCATCTAAAAGAGGCGCTATGCCCTTTAATATTTGACGTAGTGTTGCTTCACAAAACCCACCTTCAACATTCCTATCCACATAGAATCTAATATTCCTTCCGCGAAAGCCATCTTTAGCCTGCCATTGATCTAATTTGCTCGACCACCATGCTTCACCAGGCTGTAGCCCACGCAAAAATTCTACCAGATAAGCCCTAACATCCTTTAAGCTATTAATCTTCTTTTCGTAACCTGTATACGGATGCCTGGAAAGCAAAACATCACTTCTGCCCAAAAACTGTTTCAAAATCTTACTATTGAGCCCACCTTCAAAATTAGCCACCATCCAATAATAGAGAGCATTACCGGTCACGCCATTTTTACCCGGCCACGCACTTAATGACTCAGTATTCCAAGTCTCATCTTGATCCAAAGATTGCAAATAAAGTTTGAGATATTTTTTAGCAACTACAGGAGATGTCAAAACTTCAGATTTAAATGATGTAGCACACGGATTCTTCGCAAGCATTTCTTCGGCATCATCACCAATAATCACCTTAACAACATCAAGATTCCAACCACACAAACCATGAATCCTGTAATAAAGCCTGGAACCAGAAACACCATTATACTCCCATCTTTTCAAATCAGTCACAGTCCACTGAGCTCCAGGCTCAAGCTGTCCAATAAAAGCCCTGAGAAATCCTCTGGTTGAACCTTCTTCCCTTGCCTCATTCACAATGTCCTCGAACCCTAGAGCGCACGCCACCTTAAAACGTACAGGAGTCGAAACAATCGAAACGACATCCGAATACCTCGATTCAAGCTTTTCAGAACAAGCCAGGACATCACGCCTAATACGACGACAAATACATGAAACACGATTCATACTTCCGATTTGATCATCAGGCTCTACGACCGAAGCTAAATCATCCCTAAAAGAACGTGGCAAACGAAGTTTCTCCTCACGAGCACAGGACTCTATAATATCAGCAAATTCTAACCCTGTTATATATCCCATGAAATCATATTGTAGAGGCTCGAATTATAGCACGAAGAACCAACAAGCCAATCTCCAAATTCGGCAAAGCAAAGCATCGTCACCCAACCTCGAGGAACCAGCATCCCCTGTACAAACCTTCTATTAACCTGTATAGTTAAGACCTGAATAAGAAGAGTTTTAAGGGTTTTAGAAATAAATTTCCTCAAATCGAAACTTATGAGGAATTTATTCCCTAACCCATTGTATTATGGAAGGTGTCATCAAGAAATTGGATGATAGAGGATTCGGTTTTATTACAGCAGAAGGCATGAAAGATATTTTCTTTCACGCTAACGATTGTACTGACAGAAACTTCACGGACATGAAGGAAGGAGATACTGTTTCTTTTGAGAAAGGTGAATCCGAAAAAGGTCCTAAGGCAATCAACGTCAAACTAGTTAGCTAGTTTGAATTTGGAAGCAATCCGAATAAGCCCGGCTGAAAAGTTGGGCTTATTTTTTTTACAAACTCCTACTTCCCATCCATATCCGAAAAATCCCTAAGATCCTTCCACCGCTTGCGGAAATCTTCAGCATCCAAATAATCTACAAACTTGTTGTACTGCGAATGAGTTTTCTTGAGATGCATCGCGTGTTTAATGGGACACCAATAACGCTCGGTACGCCCTGCAATTTCAGAAGCATATCTCATCAGGTTATTGAAATAACTACAGTACAGACAATTGAATTTTTCAAACCAGTTGAGCTGAGGCAACTTATGCCTATCGTATACGAAGAAATCCTTGGATCTGACCCTAGGGATTCCATATAAGCGGAAACAAACCTGATGATAAATCTCCAAAGCAATATGGAATAAAACTCCGGGCACTATCATTCCATAAATAAACGGCACGCTAAGGATGTGCTTGATATGCGGAGGAAAAACCGTCCTCACCCAGCTAATCCGCCATTTTCGCAGTTGCTCGCGCTTACCCTTCAGTTCTTCACGGATATTGGTCTTGAAAGAAGCAGCATTCATCGCACGTTCAAAAGCACTGACGATGTCATCACCAAGCTGCTCCATCTTCGCCAGACCCATTTTCTTATTCTCGGAAAGCTTTTCCTGCGCTTTCTTGAGCTGTTTTATAAGATCGTTCTGTGATTTTTTAATCATGACAAATATTTATTTTTTTAAAAAACAATGAAACTATATACCAGCACTCTCCCCCGCCAAACGACCTGTCGCCCAAGCTCCTTGCAGGTTATATCCGCCGGTAAAACCGTCATAGTCCAAAATCTCACCTGCCAAATACAAGCCGGGACACAGTTTGGACTCCATTGTTTTTGGATTAACCTCTCCCAAATCCACCCCTCCGGCAGTAACGAACTCGTCCCCCGGAGACCTTCCAATAATCGTGAGAGACATATTCTTCAGAGCATCAACAACTTTGTATAAATCCTTATTACTGAACTCCGAACTCTTCTTGCCGCCGGAAGCTTTCAGGTTATCACAAAGGGCTATTGCAAAAGACCTAGGCACAAAATGACCAAGAATGTTCTGGAAAACTTTCTTGGGATTCGCGGACATCTCTTGTCTTATGGACTCGCTGAGTTTTTCGTGATTTTGATCTGGGAAAAAATCTACAAACAAATGCGCAGTAGCAGATCCATCAAACACTTCGTAAGCTGCATAAGCCGAGAGCGCAAAAATACCGGGACCAGTAATCCCTTTATGCGTGAACATCATCGGGCCTGCAACATGGAATTTCTCTTTGCCTCGGAATATCAAACCTACCTCCTTGAAAGATATCCCAGATAAAGCTTTCACCCACTCTTCTTTGAGTAAAAATGCACTCAGGCTGGGCGCCAAAGCCGTAACATGATGACCAAGAGCCTCGACAAAGCTATAGCCATCACCTTTCGAACCCGTATGCTGATACGCCTGTCCACCAGTACACAGGATAACTTTATCTGGCGCAATATCACTACGACCATCAAACGACAACACGAACCCATCACCTTGCTTAGTCACGCTTTTCAGCGCAGTTCGCAGCAAAACATTAACGCCACCATCGGAAAGCAGCTTTTCAAAAGCGGCAACAACAGATTTGCCATCATCAGATTTGGGAAAAACCCTCATATCCTCCTCGATTTTCAAAGGCACACCATGATCCTCCATCCATTCCATCATAGAGGAAGGAGTAAAAGAGTACATCGCATGCCTAAGGAACCTGCCACCTCTCGGGTATTTAGATAAAATCTGCTTAAGATCGGGAAAACCAGTAGTCAGATTACAACGACCGCCTCCTGAGATAATAACTTTTTTACCGAGAATATCATTCCGCTCAATAAGAAAAACTTCATTACCTCGATTCAATTCGACAATACGGATAGCAGCCATCAGTCCAGCCGCTCCACCTCCTATAATCGCAATTTTCGACATAAACTATAGATCAATAAAACATCTGCACTCAATTCTTGACGAACAAATATTCCATACAGTTATTACTCTCGTCAAGCTCCGCTATCACGCCATTGCGATCTACACAAACCTTGACCGTGTATGTTTTGCCGGTTTTCAACGTAGATTGATCGACAGAGTACGTCCGAGTCTCGCTATTCCCAACTTTTAAATAAGTCTTGCTGGATTCAGCATTCCACTTGGTGAACTCAACCCTTCTGCCATTAAGGAATACTGCATTCTGACCGTTAAAAGGGAATGTATCTAGTATGCCCTGATTACCTAGAGTATACGTCAATGTAAAATCCTCAAAGCTACCAAACTCTACATACATATCAGGCAAGACTGCCTGAAACTCCCAATCAATGCTTTGACAATTATCTGATTCATCCAGCTCAGCTAGGACACCATCCGCATCAGTACACACAGTCAGGGTATGGACATCTCCCGTCTCGAAATCGCTCATAATTTGATTCCTATACAAGAACCACGCTCTGCCGACAGTCCCACCTACAGAACCATAAAGAGAAGAATAATAAGAGTGCCATTTCCAATAACGATCTTGCCACTCAACTCCATCAACGTAGATCGTATTCACGCCTTCTGTGTAATCCGTAACGCTAGTGTCTCCATCATTGCCAATTGTATAAGTAACTTTTTGAGTTAATGGATTAATAGCCAAATTCGTCACATACAAATTAGGACCAGATATAACTTCTGGTTCTGGCTCAGGCTGCGGCTGATTTGAAGGAAACCCGCTCGCCATAGTGACGCGCCCTGAATCTTCGGCGAAATAAATATCCGTAGATGGATATAGACCAAGACTAATCCCTTCTTGGTTAAACCCTGGCACCTGCAAACGGTCAACAATATTCCAATTACGATCTGTAATCACTATCCGATCATGAGAATCATAAAGCGAGTACAGAAGACCTGTCGAAGAATCGTAATACATACCGGAAATATCAGAAGGATAGTACATATCTTTCTTTTCTATAAAAGTCACAGATCCATTGTCCTGAAGATCAAAAATATAAATATCTCCATCTTCCTGAAGTCCAGCATAGAAATATCCATCAACACAAGTCAAAGCCTCCATCCCTAAATTATCAGCACTAATAAGCCACGGCGTAAGATCCCAATATTCCCCGGTTAGCTGACCAGTACTTAGATCAAAACCAAGCACAGAATCAGGGTTTTCAACAGCAATGTAAACAGTCTGACTTGCAGGATCTTTCGTAGTGATGCCTTCCAAGTCGCCACCTATCCAAAAGCTGTTTAGTACATTGCCATCAGCATCCAGCAAATACAGGTCGCCATCATCTCCAACGACAGCCAATCCATCCTCGGTCCACACCATACCACTCGGCTCAAATCCACTGGGCAAACCGTTGTTGCCAGCATATGTCAGCACCGTAAGATCACTAGCAGGCCAAACACTAGAAGCAAACGCGATTCCAAAAGTGCCAAAACTCAAGACAGCAAGCACCAAAAGACTAAACATACGACGTAACTTAAACATAATGCATATAGGGTTAAAAATTGTTCTTTAACCACTCTACCATAATGGCCACACAACGTACTAATGAATAATAACGCTACTTCCATTCCTCATCACACCGAGACACAAGCTCTGCAATCAAAACACTTAGAGCTTGCTTAGCAGGTTCGTTTTTAACAAAAACATCTTTACCACTATAAGAAGCGTCCGTCAGATGCGCTAGAGAGGAATTCTTGCCTGCAGAAAACCCTACCAACAAAGCTTTGTTAGATATATCACGTATCATCAACGCGACCCTATCCCCAGTAATATCCTCATACGTCATGCCATCGTCCCTCAAAGGCTGATACGCATTACTGTTCAGCCTGTAATCTACAAAAACAATCTGAACAGCCGCAATCTTGCTCCGTACAACTGCAATTGCATTAGCCAATGTACTCGGGGCAACAACCTCCCATCCTGCAGGTATAACCGGCCTGATAACTGCAGTAGCGGTCTCCCTATATTCGGGATTGTCATCAATGATCAATATAACTTTATTTCCAGCGTTCATATTTATCAGGGATTGATTCGCAAAAAGAGAGAAAGAATACCATGAGAATTGGCATTTGACAAATTCGAATATACTGCTAGAATACCGATCTTGCCTCGATTAACATACAAATACTCATGACACCGGAACAAGGCAGAAGCATCGGCCACGAAATACGCCAAATCATAGCGACGGAGAAAGACAAGGATCACGACGGCACTCCCGCATGGCTCAATGTCGCGCGTGCAAGAGAGATCACGGATGAACAGAGGAATCCATTCCCTGACGAAGCCGACTTACTGACATGCGCCGAATTAATGCTACGCATCAAGAATCGATTCTTAAGAGGATTTGGTACGAGAGAGGCTAATGATCTCGAAGTAAGATACGGTGCAATAATCTCAAACCCTGCACAACATTTATCTGCTGTTTTGTGGCGTCAACGCAATGAAGTAACACAATTCCTGCGACGAATATCAGATCCGCAGAAAGATCCGGACAAACGATTTCGCAACTTACAAAGAGGAATAAGCAAAAGAGAAGAAGTAATTATACGGAAGCTGGATCTGCTGGACACGATAGAAGACAGACAGCTGTTATTCATGGTATCAAGTCTACTCGCGGGTCGAAGACATCGCGACTTACCGCAAGGTAGAAACGGATTAATCGCGGAAATTATAAGACTCAACGAAGAGATTATGCGAATGGCGGAGGAAACCGAACTCCAGCTTGAACTAAGCAGGAAGAAAAACGCAGCGCAACAAGCACTCCTACGCATAGATCAGCAACTGACATTACTGCGGGAAACGGCGAAAATGGAAGAGGGAGAGCCGAAAACAGATCAGCAGAGCACCACGAAGCCACAACAACAGGGCAGCAAACAACAACAAAAACGCCGACAAACAAACCGCCCGGATCAGGAACCGACCCATAAGAAGCCGGAACCTGCGAAATCAGATACGAATGGAACAATGGAGACAGATATACAGCGCCTGACAGCGCTCATACAAGGACTAAGCCGAGTCAGAGTCATCGTGCCACCGGAAGGCAATAACAGAAAACGCAAACAGTGCGAATGGGAAGCACTACTGAGAAAGATTGGATACTGTGGCGAAGTGATATTTGTAGCATACGAAGAAGTAAGAAAAAGAGACGGCTCGCCAATCATAGTGGGACGCAACATCAACACTCACAAAGACTTATGGGCGCACAATGTGGGAGACGCGCCTTTGCATGTCATCACATTCACTCCAAAGATTCTTACAAACTACTTGAACATTTCGGAAGGTCGATAAGCTCCTATTCCGCCCATCATATTGACGAAATTGTACTTAGGCAGCTGAGGAGTCAATTGCTTCTGCAAAAACCCAGAAGAACCACCCGAATGACAGTACAGAACAAAATATGTACCGTCGGGATACCGACGATCAAATAGCTCATTCGAAATAGGCACGGAGTCGGGAACGGGATGCCCAATCATATCGACCAGCACAACTTTGGTACCATCAGCCTCCAAAGTCTCTTTGTTTTTATAGTAATCCGCCCAAGTCCATTTAAGCGATCCGCCTCCCCCTAGAGAGCAGGCGTTCTTATTAAACATTTTAAATATATCCATAAATAATGATAAGAGTATAAAAGTCCTAACCGAATACATCATACCAAAAAATCCAGCGGCATACGACTTTTGCTGGTTCGTGCTTTATATGGTATAATTACAAGATAGATCCAACCGACAGTCTGACTATGCACCAGTCTCAAATACAAGAAGTAGCACAAGCAGCTATAGAGAAAGGTAACATCCTAAATGTTTCCAAAGCCGACCAATACAAGACAGTAAGCGAATTATTCGAGAAGAGTCAATCCAATTCGGTGTACTACACTCTTCTTATTCTATCAATTTTCATTGTAGCGACAGGGTTACTGCTTGGAAATTCTCCAATTGTAATAGGAGGCATGCTTGTAACGCCCGTACTTACGCCGATACTGGTAATTGGACTCAGCATAGCGGTAGGAGAGCTGGGATTCATCAAGAAACCTGGCATCTTGATACTGAAATCGATCTTCTTAACAATAGGAATTTCTGCAGTATTAACGGTTTTATTCGGAGCTGATGAGATAGAACATGGACTTGTCAACGACCTCAGAACAGCAATTTTATACTTCATAGTAGCAACAACATCAGGGGTGGCAGCAACTATAGCGTGGGTACGCAAACAGGTTTCAGACATTTTGCCGGGAATCTCAATCGCAGTATCCTTGGTCCCGCCACTTAGTTTGATCGGAATCAACCTTGGTATATTGGACATAGAGTATGCAAGATTCTATATGATAATTTTCGCTTTAAACTTCGTGGGTATATTAATGGGAAGTTTCTCGGTGTTCGCATTGCTGAAATTCCAAAAAAGCGAATGGGCGATCAAGAAAAAAATCAAAGAAACCGAAGAAATAGACGCAACAAAGAAAGCTCATAAGAAAGCTGAAAAAGCAACGCAAAAGATGCAGCAGGTCAGGAAAAATATCGAAGAGCTATACGGAGAAAACACTCGATAAATTGATCCAAAGAAAATCAGAGCTCGAAATGATCTTCGCAAGAATCCCTGAACTTCTGTTTCAGGTACTGACTGTTCATCTCATACAAAGCAAGACTCGCGACTAGAACAAACAGAGCCAAAGATAGATATAGAACATCGAGGCCATCTTGACGACTAATAACAAGATGTCTCAGCATATGAGTAATACCGATATATATAAAAAACCTTAATGGAAAATGATAATTCTGAGAGAAATAGATCTTGATAGAAGCCACTACCTCAACATATAAGAAGATCAAAAAAACTTGTTCGAGAACACCATACAAATCAATCTCTCCTGCAAAATACGAAAGAACCATCAGATAGAAAGTCGACAATATAATCCAAGAGAACAAGATCCCTGTAGAGATCATTATAAAAACTGTCGGCAAATGCAATATAGACACAATCATTCTCAATACAGCAGTATTAGCACCTTTATTTTTAGTCAACATAGAGTTACATTAAAACTTGCATCTCATAATAGAATATTTGATGTATGCAGACAAGTAGATACTTAAACAAAATACAGATATGCAAGCAGTATGGCTATATACATTATCAAGCGTTCTCGGAGTAAGCGTCATATCGGTAATCGGAATAGTAGTTGTCTTGATCAACAAAAAACGCCTAGACAGCATCTTAACGTTACTAATCTCGTTCTCGGCGGGAGCCCTACTGGGAGGAGCTATGCTGCATCTGTTGCCGGAAGCCATAGAGAAAGACGGGTTTTCCTTAAGTATCACGGGGTATGTACTGTGTGGCATGATTATATTCTTCATATTGGAAAAAATCGTACACTGGCGTCACTGCCATCACATATCATGTGAAGGCCACCCTCATCATTTGGGAGTTATGAACCTTGTGGGAGATGCCGTGCATAACGCAATCGACGGGGCCGTAATCGCAGGTAGTTTCATGGCAAGCCCGGAACTTGGAATAACAACAACTCTTGCAGTCATACTGCACGAAATACCGCAGGAGATAGGAGATTTTGGAGTTTTGCTATACGCAGGATACAAACCCAAAAAAGCCGTTATGTACAACTTGCTATCTGCGTCCTTCGCAATAGTTGGCGCAGTCGCGGCATTGCTACTTGGCTCTCAGATAACACATTTCACGGAGATAATAATTCCGCTAACAGCTGGCGGATTTATTTACATAGCAAGTGCAGACCTCATCCCGGAGCTACACAAGGAAGTAAAGGTCTCAAAATCAATAGCTCAACTAGCCATGATCCTCGTAGGCATTGGCCTCATGGCAATACTGGCGACCGGACATTCAGATAGCCAGGTCGATAACGACACTGCCCAACCCATTTACGAAACAGGAGATTTGGTCCTATAAAGCCGAATAACAATGTAGACGGCAGCCAGCAGGGCGGGAATAATCGATAGATACTGCCCAGTAGTGAGATTCAAGACCCCCCAAGTCGGATACTCTTTTACGAACTCCACCAAGAACCTTGTAGTGAAATATAGACCAACAAACGCAAACAATAAGAAATAAGGAGGTCTCTTCTTCATCTTGAGATACAAAGTAATCAAAATCCCAAACACACCCCAAGCCAGAAGCGCCTCATAGATCTGCGACGGGTGCCTTGTAAAATCCTCCCCCAGCCTCTCAAAAACGACACCCCATGGCAAATCGGTAGGTCGCCCCACTATCTCGGAATTAAAGAAATTTCCAATCCTAACAAATCCGGCAACAAGTGGCATCGCTATTACAAGAATATCGGCATATTTCGAAAACTCAACTTTTTTCCAAAAACAAAAGGCGCTGTAAGCGATCAGAAGACCTATGGCAGCACCGTGACTGGCAAGCCCACCATGCCAAATCTTGATAATCTCAGAAGGATTAGCCATGAAATAATCCAAATTATAGAAGACGATATGACCAAAGCGAGCTCCAAGCAAAAGCCCAAAAAACAAGAAAACCAAAATCGTATCAAAATCCTTCTGCGGAAGCTTCTCTCTCTTGAAGAGGAGCTCCGTGATGAAGTAATAAAGCAAAGCTCCAAGAGCGAACATAACGCCATAATAACGTATTTCAACAGGACCCAGAGCGAGGAACACAGGATCAATATTGTTTATAAGCATAGAAGTGTTAGATATAAAATTCCAAGAAATTAAACAAGTAGCCGACGAAGATTATACCCACAGTAACAAGAGAAAAGAAAATCACCAAAAGTTTTATGCTCATAATTCTCTTGAGCATTATAGCTTCCGGCAAAGACAGGCCTGCAATCGACATCATAAAAGCTAGAGACGTACCGATAGGAATACCATTAGACGTTATTGTAAAAATCAAAGGAGCTACCGTAGAACAACCGGCATAAATCGGCACACCGAGAAGGACAGCGGCCGGCACAGCAAATACGCCGTACTTACCGATAGTGTCGATAAAGAACTCTTGAGGGACATATCCATGTATAAAAGCCCCTAAAGCAACTCCTACGACAACATAGAAGAAAAGTTTCTTGAATGTAACCAAACCTTCTTTCGCGGCATATCTGAAACGAGCATCAAAATCGCGGAAAACCGGTTCCGACTCGCAATTCATCATGGATTTCTCCAAAACAAACTCTTTTTCAACATTCATCGCTCCAAGTAGCATTCCCCCGACAACACCGAGAACTATCCCCGTAAGAGCGTAAACGGAAGCTATTTTCCACCCGAAATACTCTCCCATAATCACAAACGCAACTTCGTTTACAAGCGGCGACGTAATAAGGAAAGAAAAAGCTACTCCGGTAGGCACACGAGCTTTTATAAACCCGATAAAAAGCGGTATGGACGAACAGCTGCAAAACGGCGTAACGGCACCGAATATGGAAGCCATCAAATTACCCAAACCGAAACGAACCTTGGACATAGCCTTCCTAATCTTGGAAGACTCAAAGAAGGTTCTCAGGAAACTGATAAACGAAACGACGAAAAAGATCAGAAAAAGTATCTTGAAAACATCATAGAAGAAAAAGTAGACGCTATCGGACAAAGGCGTTCCCGATTCAAGGCCAAAAACATTATAAGTCAGGACATATGCAATGTAGGCAAACATAGTACGGTAAGTTAACGATTACATTTTGGAGGACCGGAAGGACAAGAAGTAATAATATTAGAGAATTCGACCTGTAGCCTTGAGGCAGCCTCAACATCGAGGCTATAGTGACGCCACTTGCCACACTTACAGTAAGTGATCAAACCGGCATCTCTAAGAACCTTAAGATGATGAGAAACCAAGTTCTGATTGAGCGAAAGAGCATCTTCGATCTGACACACACACTTCTCCCCCGCAGCCAAAAAACCGAGGATTTTCAACCTGTTAGGATCTGCTATAACCTTCAATTTTGCCGACAAATCTTGGATACTATACATAATAAACATATCAATAAGCATTGATATATTATATGCATAAAGATTAAAGTCAACCGAATTTATATGATAAAATCATAGACAATAAGACCTAACGTAACAAAACATGAGCTGGATCACAAATATAGATATTGATAGAGTCGCCAACATCGAGGTTCTTGGGAACACGGTGCAAAACTACTTAGTCATGACATGCGTTGTCATAGGCACTTATTTGATTTTTTCAATAGGCATAACATTCGCAATCAAGAAACTCGAGAAATTAGCTGCAAAAACCGAAACTGATTTGGACGATATACTCATAGAAACGCTGGGGAAGCTCAAATGGACCATATTCCTGATAATTATACTCATAGCAGCCCCCACGCTACTGGAAGCAGGAGGCAAAATCGCAACATTCTCAAGATATGCAATAATCATCATTCTGACATATCAAGGAGTAAGAATAGCGGGAATCCTCATTGATTATGCGACAACCAAGGCGACCGAAAAAGCGGATCACAGCAGCTTCATTAAACCTTTCAGTACTGTAGCCAAAGTCGCTGCTTGGATAGTAGGCGGCGTCCTAATCCTATCCAACCTTGGATATGACGTAACCTCCCTAGTGGCAGGTCTTGGCATAGGAGGTATCGCAATAGCGCTCGCACTACAAAACGTCCTCAGCGACATTTTCAGCTCCCTCTCGATTTACTTCGACAAACCTTTCAAACCCGGAGATTACATCCGCATAGACGACCAAGAAGGAACTGTCCAATCTATTGGCATCAAAACAACCCGCCTCACAAGCGTACAAGGAGAAGAACTCGTCATTCCAAACAACACACTGGTAAGCTCTAACATTCAGAACTTCGGCAAGGTAAAAAAACGTCGAATCCAATTCACTGTAGGCATCTGCTACGAAACCCCTGTCGAGAAAATCAAGGAAGCCAAAGAAATCATCACAAAAGTCATCAAGAAAACTAATGATGCTGAGTTCGACAGAGTTTTCTTCAAAACAATGGCGAAAGACAGTCTTAAGTTTGACATCGTATACTTCGTCAAAAGCGGCAACTACAAGGATTATTTGACGGTACAGGAGCTTATAAACCTGGAAATAATGCAGCAGTTTGAGAAGGCAGGCATACACTTCGCCTACCCTACTCAAACGCTACATATAAAGAAATCTTAAGACGACTACTTTCAGGCATTTAACTATAGCGGAGCCATCACCGAAGTATAGCCGAGCAACTATAAAATGGCATAAAGAGCGGAGGCTGTTTTGTCCATATGGAGAGGCGTCAAAAACGAAGAATAGCAGAGCTATTTAAGGCTTTTGACAACAAAGCCATATGGCAAAAGAGTCCTTGAGGCTTACTGCCGTTTTATGGTAGTTCGGCTATAGTTAAGTTAAATATTTCCTCGTATAATCAAACTTTCCACCATAGAACTCTATAGCTTGAGCAAGCTCTTCATGGTCCTTGGCGTACTCCTGCAAGTCGATACCGGCAACCCACGCGTCACAAGCTTGTCTTAGAGCCGTAGCGCCTTTTGCAGTACCGCCTGGATGAGAATGAACTCCTCCACCCATAGTTGTAATGAAATCTGTTGTACCAACAGCATCGGCAAAAGGTTTAAGCAGGACAGGATTCAGCCCTCCTGAAGCAATTGGACACATGCCTTTCATGCCATACCAATCTTGCTCGAAGAAATCTCCTTCGGACTTAGGAAACAGGGCTTGATGCGCAGCTGTAATATCTTCGTCTATAGTCCCAGCCATTTTACCAATACCGGCAGTGCCTGTATGCATAGCACTGGCACCAGCGAGACGTCCGAATTTAGTCATAAAAGGGACACTGCATCCAAAAGCGTTCTCAGGCCTTGTCAGAGCGCCATGACCAGCACGATGGAAATGCAAGAAAACCTCGGGCCACTCACGTCGAGCAGTCTGGACGGCGGACCATCCGGCAGTGATACCATCAACTAGAAAAGCGTAACTTCCAGGCTTCATGACAGACTTAATATATTCAGCCCGCTCCTTCATAGTGGCAAAATCAGCCGAAGAGATATTAAAAGACATCACTTTCTTGTCACCGGTGACCTCCTCCGCTCTATCCATAGCTTTGCGGATTGCATCTACAACTTCCTTCATGGGACAGAAATCTTGATCAGCCTGAGGCTCGTCGAATTTGACGAAATCGCCACCGCCACTCCAAAACTGGTAGCAAACCTCTGCGAACTCATCAGGCTTCAGTCCGATTTTGGGCTTAACGATTGTACCAAGAACAGGACGATCTTTGATTCCGAGATAAGCCTTCAGATCTTGGATAGTAGTAGCAGGCCCATCGTAATGCTCAAGCATCTCTTTTGGGAACCAACAATCAAGAGCCTTAAGACCTTTGAGAGTGGACATACCGAAAACATTACCGATCACATAGGTCAAAATGTTCTGTACATTCCCACCCCTATCAAAAATCCTCCATGGACAAGCCATCCAAACGAGCTTTTTCTCCTCATCAACCTTGTAAACAATCGCATCCAAATCGTCGGAAAAAGCCGTAGCGGTACTAACCCTAAGATTAGAACCGGTACTGGATTCTGCCGCTACTTCCGTAGCCTCACCTACGAAATCCTCGCCATCACTAGGCTCCATGTGAAAAACCGTAAGCATATATTTACCGTCCTTATAAGGATCGAGATCAAAATTCAGGTACTCTTCTTGCATATTTGTTTTTGGTTAAATTTTTATGCTAAGTATATTATAACATAAAATCGCTACTTCTCAAACTCGGCTTCTTGATAGCGGACACCATAGGATTCATATCGGATTTACCGCCTCTATTATTCCAATCGTTCATAACCACTCTCGAAGAAGTGATCGAAGCCGATTTGCTACTACATATTATAGATGCAGCAGACCCGAAAATAGACGAAAAAATCGAGGTGGTAGAGAACATACTGAAGGAACTTGGATGCGAAAACTCCGGAGCAATATACGTATTCAACAAAATAGACCTGGTAACCGACTTGGAGACATTGCGCAAAACCTATGAACATTTAAATCCCGTATACATTTCGGCAAAGAAAAAAGCAGGCTATGAAGATCTAAAGAACGCGATCTCCAAACACCTACTTTAAATACATAAAGACAAATTAGTCTTTATTATTGTCTGGACCGAAGACGGTACTAATCGCCCTTCCGCGAAGACCGATTCTCTCCTGACTTAATATGGCTGGCATTGCGCAGCTACCAAGAGCATCAACCATAGCCCCCCTTACACTAGCAGCAGCGATAGAACCTAGAACCAATGCTCCATCCGCGACTCGAGCATTGGGATCTGCATCATCACGACCTTTCGGTGCATTCGGATCTGCCATTTCGTTTCTGGGTTAAAGAATAAATCACAGCAATTATATGAATAAACAAGAGCGTGTCAATAAAATAACACAAAATGACGCGGAAAAACCTTGGTTTACAGCAAAATCAGACAGTCCCGTCTTAGCGGGACGAAGCCCTAGCGAACAAAAAGCCATAAGAATTCATTTGATGTCATGAGCGGCTCTGCAGTCCCGCCTTAGCGGGACGAAGCCCTAGCGAACGACATCAAATGAATTCTCACTCGAACCGCAGCGAATCTATCGGATTCAAACTCGCGGCTTTTTTAGCTGGATAAACTCCAAACAGCAGGCCTTCAACGGCAGCAGCAACCAGCGCAATCACGATTCCGCCGAAAGGGATGACGAAATCGATTGCAATGCCACCAAGTCCGGCTACAACAGTAAACAAGTACACTGCGGATAATCCGGAAACAACGCCAAGAAAACCGCCTACAATAGTCACCATCACAGCTTCTGTAAGAAACTGATAAAGAATGTCCTTCTCGCTAGCACCAACAGCCTTCCTAAGACCGATTTCACGCGTACGCTCAGATACGATGACGAACATAACGTTCATCACCCCTACCCCACCAACAATCAAAGAAATCGCGGCAAGCACGATAAGAAGAATCGAAAGAGCACCAGTCACGGAGTCCATTATTTCCATAGCCTCACTCATAGTAGTGACACGAAAGTCGCGACGATCTATATTCGTTATATTGTGCCTTTTATCAAGCTCTTCTATCACATCATCCTTCACCAAGAAAGCAATGTCCTCAGTAGAAGTCTGCAGTATGAAATAAGGGACGTAGTCAACACCCATAATCAGCTTTTGCATAGTGTTAAGAGGAACATAAACTTGACTATCCATATCTTGGAAGAAAACCATACCACGCTCTTTCATCACACCTATAATTTTCAAATTAATCTCCCCTATACGAACACTCTGCCCAATCGGATCGATACCGGGAAAAAGCTCTTCCGCCGTCTTAGCCCCCAATACGGCAACTCTAGCCAAAGCCTTATCCTCCACCTCGGTAAAATACCTACCATATTCAACATCTGACTGATCAATTTCAACAAAAGAAGCACTTGTAGCCTGAATCATGTACGACTGATCATCGTAAATAGAAACAACCCTCTCAAGCCCTATCACAGCAGCATAACCACCGGTAACCCCGGGGATATCAAACATCGCCTCCATATCCTCTTCCTTGAGCGTCGTAATTGTAACCCCTTCAACCATCGCCGTAGCATTACCGGCACTCATGTCCGAGAGTCCAGGTGTCTTAACCTCGACAACGACAGTATTGGATCCGTAAGATTCAACCTCCGCCGTAACTACTGCGGAAGTAGCATTGCCAAGAGAGAAAACGATGATCACCATGGCGATACCAATCACAATACCAAGAGTCGTCAGAAGACTGCGCCCCTTGTTAGCCATGAGAGCGGTATACGCCAGCCGGAGATATTGACGAATTTGCGACATAATTACGACTTAAACCACATACCAAAAGTACAATAAAACAGCGCAAATCACCAGAGCCCTCAACTCTGACGACAAGGTTGACAAAAAAGCATTATCAGGTTATATTTGCTATCCTAAGAGTCATACCTCCAAAGTCAGTAAAGAACGCCTATGTCAACATTACCAGACGACTTCGGACCTACTGGGCCAACCCTACTTGATGGACTGGACGAGGCAACTGATCCAAATCTGTCGTCGTGGGACCCAACCGGGGAGATCAAGCGACTGGAAGCAGAGCCTAAGAGGAGTTCTAATCGCAACATATTAGCGGAGCTGATTCAGGAAGCAATAGATATGAATCAGGTAGTACCTATGAACTTTTTGCGACTACGTAGATTGCTGAAAGAATCTCCAGAGCTGTTCGACATAGCAAAAGCAGAGCGAGAAATAAGAGAGGTACCTGAGATACAAGAAGCGATGGCAGAAGAAGGTAGCAGCTTATACAAAGGGGTTCTCAAACTAAGGCTACCATTCATAGAAGATAGACAGGCCTTTATCCAAAGCGAGGCTTTTAGAGAGATATGGCCACTTTTGGCAGTTTATGAAAGATTTATCAAAACTCGTGTAAATGGACTGAGTTATTTGCTCAATCTGGCATCACAACACTACTATTACGATCAGGAACAAGGACGGAGAGTATCAACCGAGCCACAGAAGTTTAATGGCTCAGTAATAAGAATCGACTTGGCAAGATTCTCGGAGAGGACACACAAGGATGGAGCAGAAGAGACATCTGGGTATCTCGAAACGAACTTTTACCCAACACTTTTCGAAGTATTAAGAGTATTCCCAAACGTCAAATTCCTTAAGACGATAGGAGATGAGGTTATATGTGTATCGGAAGACGATGGAACAGCCGAACATATACAGTGCGCGCAGTCTCTCAAGGATGCATTCGCAAAAAAGGACATACCTGTCCACATAGGAGTGTCTAATAGCGAGTACACAGTGCAAGTAACGAAAATCGGAGGACACATTGTTGTTAGTGGCTCGGCATATGACGAAGCGGGACTGGCTCAAAAGGAAAGTAAAAAAGCGGCAGGCGGCGTGAGTGACAATATTTTTATTTACGCTGGACAAGATCAGGATACCTTGGCGGAAGGACCTATAGACTATACATCCAGCAGGCCAATACCGAAGAGATCAGCACTGGAAATATTCCAGTTAATACCAGGAGAAGTAATGAGAGAGTTTCTAGCACACTCAGACAGCGATCCTGTCATGCAAGGAGAGATCTTAAAAGAAGAGATGCTACGCGTACTTGCATTAGCGGCATGCACAATAACAGAACAAGCTTTGCGCCTAGAGCACCCAAAAGAAAGAAGAGCAACTTGTCTATGTATCAAAGCACCCGCAAACCCAGACGAATCCATAGATGCATGGGAAGCATCTCTGGAAGATATAGCTAGGAAATATAATGGCAAAGTAGTACATCCGGAAATGTCGAACGAAGAAAAAATGGGCATTATAGCTTTCGGAGCAGGCACAAGCCAGATTATGCAAGAGGAACGTGCCGCATTATGTGCTAACGATCTTTGTACAAGACACCAAGACGCAACAGTAGGAATAGAATGTGGAGAAATCTATTTGTCCGATACGAGCAGAACACCAGAGTTGTCAGATGCTCTAAACGAGGCTGTACGATTAACATATGCAGGACAAAGTAGCGTTATAGATCCGACAGGGACCGAAAGACTCGGAAGAATTCGGCTTGGACCACAAGCGACAAGCAAATTTACAAGGGCGAAAATCACAGTAGAGACTGGAGATAATTCAGCTGTAGATTTTAGATTAAAAGGGTTCGAATCCCCACAAAGAACCGTAACATGCGACGGTTTCAAGACAAGAACTCCAAACACAGCACACGCAGGAAAGGGAGACGTTGAGAATATAGTAAGCATGGCCGAAGATGCCTTAAAGAGGATGAAACAGGGCAATGATGGCGACACCCGTATACATATCAACGGACCAAGCGGAATCGGACTTACAGAGACAATGACAGCAGTCGCAACAGAATACAGATCTATTAGCCCAAACATAGTTCTGCTATCTCAGTATCGCCTTAAATACAAATCGTATTCAGGTATTTGCGAAATAGTTGATGGCATCTTCCAAAGCACCGAGGATTTCAACGCATGGGCTAAGCAGAACGCAGCAAACGAGAGACAAACAGAGACATGGACAACTCTATACGAAGAACTCAATGGCACAAGACCACCCGCGATACTAATCAGCACAGACAGAGCAACGACAGAGATAAACGCCATACTTGGCAAATTCCAAGATTTGGCGATAGTATGTCCGAATTTCGATCAGATGGACGAAGTATCTAGAGACATCCTGCTCAAAGCACCTGTACTATTAATAACTACAGGACAAGCCGAAAATGGCGCCATCGAACACACCCTAGAGGGATTAGACTTGGACGAAGCATTGGTAGTTGTAGCACGCAGACTAAAAGTAGACGAAATCCAACCAGGCCACCAATTAGCGCGACATATAACAGAGCATGCCCCAAAAACAGCAGCAGGGAAATACATACCGGGAATAGTAGAAGCGATGATAGACCAGTTAATAGCAACCGGCGCCCTCACGTCTGGAGCAGTAAATTTCGACTCAAGCAAAGCACCATCGGCAGACCGAGAAACCGATGTAGAAGAGCTATTAGACGATTTGGTTACTGACAGAATAGACAGAGTCAGCGGAAATATACATGCAATGCACTTACTCAAGGTGGCACTAGCTTGCGGTGACTGCGAAAGAGGATCATTAATAGCTGCAGTACCAGAAGCAGAGGATCACCTAGGAACGCTTCAGGAACATCACATCGTTGAGGCACAGAACGGATCGGTAAGATTTTGCCAAGGATTTTTTGCAAAACAAGCAAGGAAGAGGCGAGAATTAGAACTAGATGGTGGCGAAAAAAAGCAACTGGAACAGAACTTGCGAGCAGCCCCAATGCCAACGTATTTGAGAGTATGTGGCAACATAGGCTTAGCACTAAATCAGCCTGTAGTTGATTTCGTTTGTGAAAATATCGAACAATCAATAAGAGCTGGAAATTTGCTAGCTGCGGTAGATACATGCAGTCAATTTACAACAATTAGTCATGGAGAAACGGCAGAAGCAATAAATGCAAATACGTTAGAAGAAGACCTATTAACAAAGGTACTATCCACACACTTCGCCCTGATAGAAACCAAGTGTACGATAGGACGAAATGCCGAAGCGGATATAGAAGGAATAGAGGCATTAATAGACACCATTCACGAAAGCAATTTCAAACACAGAATGAAAGGACAACTACTTAATCTAAAATGTCTATCCGCATTCCGCACATCGGCAAAAGATTTATTAGCCGCAAGAACAACCGAGTTGGAAACTCATTATCAAGGAGCTGAAGCAGGTAGAGAAGAGACAGCGATAATAGGCCTGCGCAAAGCACAGTTGCTATATGACAAAGCCGGAGACCAAAGCCAAGACAAGCAGCTAAGAATTCAGCAGGCAGAGGAGGGGCTAAGATTACTCGCTGAAATAGAAACAGCAAGCATCAGCAAACCTTTGGCAAGAGACATAGGGCTTTTTGCGTTACGCTTACGAGGATACAAAGTGATAGCTCTGGAAGGTCCAACTGCAGAAACAGTAGACCATCTCGCGGCAGAATTGACGACAAAAATGGATACAGGAGACGTAGAGTCGGAAGAAGCCTTAGCCATCACACCATACTTAGCTCAAGGCTTAGCTATGACTGGACGAATCCGAGGAGCAACAGAGATAACCGAAAAAAATATCGAAGTTGCAACTCGCAACGGCTTCACCAAGGCGCTTGCCAATAATCTCAACTTCTTGATGAACATCAAACACCAAGAAGGATTAGGGCAAATCGGAAAGATCACCGGGATAAAAATCGCATTAAGATTTATCGAAGCATGGCTGGAAGGAAACACAAGCACTGCAGCTGCAAAAGCTGGAAATAACAGTCAGATGCAAGCAGCCATAGGAAATTTGACTGAACTCACACGTGAAACACCACTAGAAGAAGACAGTGCTAATCTGATAAATGCAATATACTCAGAGGACACAACCGCAACACACATAAGACAATTCAAAGAACATATAGCTGAATATTCACGCGCTCAGCCCTCAGAGACCGAAACGAATCAAGCAGCAATAGCGGCTTTGGGGAAACACGAAGAGCCGTATCAAGCAGTGGAAGATATGGCAAGAAGCCTTACAAAAGCAGATACCAAGGTAATAGCAAGAGCGATTATAGCGTCGCAAATCACAAGACTCGAGTGCATCACAGACCAGCTTGAGGTCATTTATCAAAATGGCGGGATAGACCATAGTGAACCGGAAGTACTGGTAATGAGAGGTTATGAAATGCTGGAACATCTCAACAGGTTTTATACGGAATACGAGACGGAATGCTTCGTATGGAATGAATACATGCAGACCGAGAAACTAAGATTCACATCGCTTGCAAGAGCTATGGAGCAGAAACATAGGGCTTAAAGCCGCCTAGGGATTCACTAAACAAAAAGCCCCTACTTTATTGTAGGGGCTTTTTAAAGTTGTCCGAACTCAAATCTAGTACTGCTGCAAAGTCTGTACCCATGCATCATTAGCCTCAGGCGACAAAGTCTGCACCCATGCCCCATCGGCTTCGGTCGTACCCTCCAGAGTCTGTACCCATGCGCCTTCACCTTCTTCCAGGTAGAAACTATCTCCCTTCTCAACCCACTGCGCATCCTCAGAGGTTTCCAAAGTCTGTACCCAAGCTCCTTCACCCTCTTCTGAGCTATCCAGAGTCTGTACCCATGCTCCCTCTTCATCTACACCAATATAAAGATTTGTAGTTTTGGCAGCATCCTTCTTGATATCGGCAGATCCAAAAATTTTGCCTTGCAAAGATCCAAGTTGACCAGACATTGCCAGTACTCCTACGATCACAGCACCTGCAATCAAACCTACTAAAAATACGAAAACTCCTCCGAGTTTGCCGCTACAACATTTGTCTTTTGACATTTTGTGTTTTTGTTAAAAGGTATTTTCCAGAGGAATGATAACACAAAAAAAAAGGCATGCAAATTATTTCAAATTAGATCAGATGTGAGGACACCAACCGATGCCCTAGCGAGACGAACAATTCACATCAAAGTTTTTTGTGGTTGTGTCGAGCGGCTCAGCAGCTCCGAAGGAGCCGATGCCGCGAAAGAACCGAAAGATCATCAAAGTTTTTTTTGTTTGATGAGAGAGCATCAGCAGGCTCAAAAAGAGCCGATGCCGCGAAAGAATCAAACAAAAAAACTTATTCATGCCTGAGCGCATCAATCGGATTCAAATTCGCAGCCTTTTTCGCAGGATAATATCCGAATACGATACCAACGATACACGAAACACAAAACGCCCAAAACGTAGCTTGTACAGATACAACCAAATCCCAATCATAACCCATTTTTTGAGCAGCCAGCGCAACAAGGACAGAAATCAGGCTACCAACTACAATTCCTGCAAAACCACCAACAAGAGTCACAACAACTGATTCAAATAAAAACTGCTCCAAAATACGTCTTTTGCCGGCACCAACAGCTTTCCTAAGACCTATCTCACGAGTCCTTTCGGTTACGGAAATAAACATAATATTCATTATGCCGATACCACCAATAAGCAGTGAAACAGCAGCAATCGCAGCCAGAAAGAATTTCAGTACATTAGTAATAGCGGAGAGCATTTCAATCGCCGTATCCATACTCTCAGCGGTAAAATCATCATCAGCCACGACGCGAATACCATGCTGCGAACGTAACGTCGCAATCACGTCATCTTGAGCCCTCTCAATGTTTTCATCACTATCTACCTTGACTCTGATAAGACTCACGTAATCAATACCGAGAAGCAATTTTTGCGCAACATTCACAGGTACAAAGACTTGGTCATCACGGTTTTGAAAAGCAACAGTACCTCGCTCCTCAAGAACACCAATTATCTGAAAAGATTCCCGACCGATACGCATATCTTCACCTATCGGATCCATCCCATTAAAAAGCTCTTCAGCGATCTGACTACCGATAACAACGATTCTATCAAGACTGTTCGCCTCGCTTTCAGTAAAAAATCTGCCATCGGCAACCACAACATCCTCGACTTCAGGGTAAGAGGATGATACCCCATTGAAGAACCCGTCCATTGTGTCGGAACCATTGGTAAAAATAGAACTGCCCTTCACGTAAGCCGTAACAGCGACTGCGTTAGGAACATTGGCAGGATCCGAAAGAGCCTCGGCATCCTCAAGAGTCAAAGTAGTAATGGTAATACCAAGAACAGCGGCAGGAGGACCATCTTCCATCCGCCCACCAGGTAAAATACCTATCAAATTGCTACCAACACCCTTCACTTGATTAATAATCAAGCTTTGCGCACCAGACCCGATAGACACAACCATAATGACAGATGCAATACCGATAGTAATCCCCAAGCTGGTCAAAAAAGCCCTACTTTTATTAGCCCTGAGAGCTCTGGTCGCAAGCCGTAATGACTGGGCAAACCCATACATATTAAACTATTAATCTTTACTTCCGTTTGTCATCAGACACGATCGAGCCATCCAACACCTCAATCACTCGATTGGAATGAGCTGCGATATTCTTCTCGTGAGTAACCAAAATAACAGTATGGCCTTCTTTATTAAGATCATCAAAAATCTTCATAACATCCTTGCCAGATTGGCTATCAAGATTTCCAGTCGGCTCATCAGCCAGTATTAAGCTCGGATTATTAATTAAGGCTCTAGCAATGGCAACTCTCTGCTGTTGACCACCTGAGAGCTGATTTGGCATATGTGTAAGCCTATCCTTCAAGCCTACCATCGTGAGTATATCCTTGGCGCGCTGAATTTGTTCTATCTCGGGTACACCGGCATAAGCAAGTGGCATCCTCACGTTATCAACAGCCGTCGTTCTGGGAAGCAGATTAAAAGATTGGAAGACAAACCCAATTTCCTTATTGCGAATCAAAGCTAGCTCTTCATCTGAAAAACTCGTCACATCCTGTCCTGCAAAATGGTACTCGCCATCAGTAACAGTATCAAGAAACCCAATAATATTCATAAGAGTGGACTTCCCGCTGCCGCTCTGTCCAATGATCGCTGCGAATTCACCTGGATGGATAACAAAATCGACCCCGCGAAGCGCATGCGTCTGCGCACCGGATGCGCCATAGACCTTCGTAACTCCGCGAATATCAATGAGAGGTATGTTTTCTGAAATATGCGCCATAAGAACTTTTTATTTACAATCAGAATTCTAACAGAGTGAATAGCCTTTTGAAACTTGAAGTTCAAGGATATCGAAAAACACCAACGTCTTAAAGTTTTTTGTCATCAAAGAGCCGAATAACAAAAAACTCATCCCTTGTAAGTCACATAGCAATCTGCTGTCTCCCAAATTTTAACCTTAACAAGTTTAGCATCCCGAAACTTGCCAGAAAGCTGCTCCCAAACCCAGACAGCAATATTCTCGGCGGAAGGATTCGGAATAATCTGATTGATCTCATAATGATCAAGCTTGCTGACGACCAATTCATTAATGACCTCCTTCATCTCAACAAAATCGAATATCATACCCTCGTGATCAGGCTCTCCTTCGAGAGTGACACGCATCTTATAAGTGTGACCGTGTAGCCTTTCACATTTACCCTTGTATTTCGGCAAATAGTGCGCCGAATCAAATTTGAAATCTCTACTTATAAGCATACTGTAGTTAGTTAAAAATATTTAAAGCCTTAAAAGTTGCAGCGACATTATGAGCACGAATAATTTTAGCGCCATTATTTACAGCCAAAACAGCGGCGGAGGTAGAAGACTCTAGTCGATCACTGACCTCTCCTCCGAGGAAACTCTTACGGCTGGCACCGACCAAAATAGGTAGCCCTAGAGACTTGAGTTCAGCAAGTTTCTTCAAAATCTCAAAACTATACTTGGGATCACCACTGACAAAAGCACCCATGCCGGGATCCACGATGATCTGCTTGGATTTGGCGACCGCGATTCTGCCCTCCAAGAACGTCACAATAGTTCGCATAACATCATCATACTGCACGTTTTCTTTCGTAGTACGCGGAGTATCGTCTTTGGAATACATCAGCACTATCGGCACATTCATGTCGAGAATTTGCATATCATTACGGCCGGCAGTTACATCATTAATCATATCAGCACCAGCCTCTATAGCCTTCTGCGCAACCGCGAACTTACAAGTATCTATAGAGATAAAAACATCAGGCAACTCTTTCCTCACAGCGGTAATCACAGGAATCACCCTGGCAAGCTCCTCATCAAGAGAGACGTCTTTTGACCCGGGA
>Ga0210037_1000583_pt1 | contig 25940 bp, 25 predicted proteins | sample CryGey08umfilter_3_FD_185451 | JGI IMG/M metagenome (GOLD analysis project Ga0210037, IMG submission 185451) | Groundwater microbial communities from aquifer in Utah, USA - Crystal Geyser 4/9/14 0.8 um filter (SPAdes) (version 3) | ecosystem: Environmental > Aquatic > Deep subsurface >...
CAAGGCGGTGGGCTTGCCGAAAAAGCGCGGCATGAAGGTTGAGGATATGACGGGGAGCGAGTGGATATACAAGAAGCTCAAACGTTTCCGCGCCGGAATCGAGGGAAACATCTCGATGCTCAAGCGGGTGTTTGGTTTGGATCGCTGCACTTGGCGCGGGTTGGAACACTTCAAGGCTTACGTGATGTCGGCGGTATTGGCGTACAACTTCAAGGTGTTTGCTAGGCTGTCGCGACAGACTTTATAGCAAGTTGACGTGGACTTGTAACAGAGAATGGCCAGTAAGGCGGAATGAGTACGCCTACAAACTGGTAAAAAACGTGACGGATGAGGCTCTTGAGCTGAATCCGGCTTTTTATAACTCGAAACCACCCGAATTCCCAACGGCGAAAAATTTGGCCGATGGGCGATGCTGGAAATTTAGGTGGTTTCTGGATGAGAACTAGTTACAGTGAAGAAAATACTCATGAGCGCAGCAACCTTGTGTGGCCGGTTGTCTTTTGCTATCGCCAGTACATTGAGTTGGCACTCAAAGACATGATCGCAGTCCATGGAAAGCAAGTCGTTCCGGAGATATTGCCGAATTGGAAGGATCACCAGCTTCCGACTCTTTGGCGGTCCTACAAAGAACTGATTGACGCTACGTTTTCTGCTATCAATGCCGTTGATCTACCCGAGGTTGCCGCCGTAGAGGCTTGCATTGAAGAATTTAATCGAGTTGACGCCGGTTCGTACACCTTCAGATATCCAACAGATAAGCAGGGGAATCAGATAGATATTCCGCTCAGTTCGATTGACCTCAGGCATCTTCAGGGGGTGATGGAAGGAATCTATCTTTTCTTTGAAGCTGGCGAGGCAGTATTGGATGGATTACGAGAGCGCGATTATCGTGAATGAGATTATCACAACACTGGCGACGGAGCCGTCGGACGAAGAGTGGCCCTGCATCCGTGAGTTCAAGCGGCGAACCCGCGAGCTCGCGGAAAACAGCCTCCTGAAAAACGGCTACGATCTAAGCGCAAACGTGTCGTTGAAGGCTGGTGAACCGCCATCCTTCACGGTGAAGGCAATGCCTTTCGAGGAGCCATTGCGTGCGCTTCTGCTGACCTTCAGATTGTTTTGGGCAAACGACGAGCCCTCGAATTTCTTGCGTGTATCAAATATCCTCAGTCGCCACATCGCCCAGGATGACGCGAGGATGGTTATTGGTGGCCTCAAAACCCGATGGAATCAGGCGCTTTTCAGTGGAGTTATGTTCATGTCATTCAATGGCAAAGACCTCACTGCAAATACCGTATTCGATCTGTGGATTAACGCGCATTATTTTCACAGCGAGCTTGAGAAACGGGAGCAGTTGGAACGGTTGGAAAAGATGCTGTCTCCCGAGTTCGTGAAGTTCTTGCTTGCGAATGCTGTTACCGAGTGTTGCAAAGTGATTCTCGTGCTGGATCGTGCGCTTCAGAAACTTAGTGTTCCAGAGTCCGCGAAATAACCAACGAGCATTGCCATTCGACGATGCTCAGGACAGGCCACTTCGACAGGCTCAGGACAGGTTTATTGATGCCCTACGGCGCTACGCGATATTTAAGAAGGGGGTAAGACATGACTCGTAAAAAAATCTCTCCGGTAGATTCACAAAACGTGGTGGCGGATACGGCATCACCCGGTCTGGTCAGCGACATTCGCCGCCTGATAGTCGAGGCCAAGACTGGGCTGGCCGCCACAGTCAATTCGGCTTTGAAGCTGCTTTACTGGCACATTGGTCAGCGTATCCGCAGCGAAGTGCTCAAGGGCGAACGCGCTGGCTACGGTGAGCAGATAGTCACGACGCTGGCGAGACAATTGGAGGCAGAACACGGGCGCGGCTTCAGCACCAAGAATCTGCGCCACATGTTGCACTTTGCCGAGGTGTTCGAGATTGAGGAGATTGTCTACGCACTGAGTAGACAATTGAGCTGGACGCATTTGCGCAGCCTGATCTATATCGACGACCCGCTTAAGCGTGATTTTTATCTGGAAATGTGCCGAAGTGAAGGCTGGAGTACGCGCACTCTGCAAGGCCGCCTGGATTCGATGTTGTTCGAGCGTACCGCCTTGTCGCGCAAACCGGATGAGTTGCTGGTCAGCGAGCTTGCAGCCCTGCGGGAGCAGGGGGATCTGTTCCACCTTGGCATCAGAGACATTCCAACTGTCCACCACAGTTTCGGTACTGCTGGCTCTGGAATGCAAGAAGCTGTGTCTGTTGATCCTGACCTCGTTATTGGAGCGCGCAGTCTCAGCACTCAATGGGGACGAAGCGATCTACCAATTTTCAACAATGATTGATGCAACAGATCAACCGCTTTCCGGCGACGAGTTGCACGAAATATTTGAAGAGGCCAAGCGCACAAATAAGTCCTTGGCTTTCGTCGCCAAGCAACGACTACAGGGGTGTGCGGCCATACAAACGGTCATTACCCCAAGCGATGCTATCCCCGACATCGCCCAACGAACTGAACATAAGCCCCGATGAAACGCAAAACCAACCTTAAACGCTATTCGTTATGCGCCGACGGGAGAAAATCATGTCACCACTGACTACTAGGCTGCTACTCGGTTTAACTTTTTTGGCTCTATATGATTTGCAGTGGATAATGCGATAATTTGACCATAGATAGTACAACTTTATTTGCCATCGGCATCAACTCCAAGGCGGGCCGGTACGGCGGTACTTTCGCCCACAAAGACATCGCCTTCGAGTTCGCCTCCTGGGTGTCGGTCGAATTCAAGCTCTACCTCATCAAGGAATTCCAGCGCCTGAAAGAGACGGAACACCAGCAACTGGGCTGGGACATCCGCCGCAACCTGACCAAAATCAACTACCGCATCCACACCGATGCCATCAAGACCCACCTCTGATCCCGTCGCTACTCACCTCGCGGCAGATCAACCTCATCTATGCCAGCGAGGCAGACTTGCTGAACATGGCGCTGTTCGGCAAAACCGCGAAACAGTGGCGCGATGAAAACCCCGGCAACAAGGGCAACATCCGCGACGAGACCAATGTCTCGCAACTGGTGTGCCTGGCCAACCTGGAAACGCTGAACGCGCATTTCATTCATCAGGGGCAAGCGCCAGCCGCACGGCTGAAACTGCTGAACCAGACCGCTATCCATCAAATGAAGCTGCTGTTGGCGGATGCGGACGCACGGCGACTGGAAGGGAAACAGCCATGAACGGGAAGGCGGAAACCTTGACCGAGCAGGTCAGTTTCACCCTGCGCGGTCGCAATCCTGATGTACTGACCTGTATTGCCAATCTTTCCAACGACGAGGTATTCACCCCGCCGGAGTTCGCCAACAGGATGATGGACTTGTGGATACCTGTTTGGAGAAGAGTACGGGATAATCATCTCTTGGCACCGTTCGCCAGTGTCGGCAAGGGTCGGGGAGTACGCATTAGCCGTGGCAGCCTACTTCCCATCGTGGGCTTACCCATTTACGAAAGACTACGACATAGCCAATAAACGACCGCACCAGTCGCGGGCAAACTGCCCAGCCACGCGCCCGCTGCGCGAGCCGCGCGACAGCGACCATTGCAGTGCAGCGCTGCGCACTTCGTCGGTCATGCCGCCCGTCCATCCGTGATGTTGCAGCCAGCGTGCGGCAATGGCGAGGTATTCGTCCTGACTGAAGGGATAGAAGGAAATCCACAAGCCAAAACGCTCGGACAACGAGACTTTTTCCTCGACGCTTTCCGCCGGGTGTATTTCGTCGCCGACATATTTCGTATTCAGGTTATCGGCCATGTAGTCCGGCATCAGGTGGCGGCGGTTGGAAGTGGCGTAGATCAACAGGTTGTCGGAAAACGCCACCAAATCGCCATCCAATGCCGCCTTGAGCGTCTGATAACCGGCTTCGTCGGCATTAAAGGAGAGGTCATCGCAATACAGGATGAAGCGTTCAGGCCGCCCCTGCACCAGACCGACGATGAGCGGCAAATCCACCAGGCCCTGCTTGTCTATCTGGATCACGCGCAAGCCGGATTCGGCATATTCATTCAGCAGCGCCTTCACCAGCGACGACTTGCCCGTGCCGCGCGCGCCGGATAGCAGCACGTTGTTGGCCGTACCGCCTCGCACGAACTGCCGGGTGTTTTGCGCGATGCGCTGTTTCTGGTCGTCTATGCCGAGCAGGTCGGAAAGTGAAATACGCTGAAAATTAACCACGGGATGCAAACTGCGTTGCAGATGATCCCAACGAAACGCGGCTGCCGCCTGCCAGTCCGGCGCGATGGCGCGCGCGCCGGGCAGGATGCTTTCCAGACGGTCAAGCAGCCCTTCGACGCGAGCAAAAAAATGATCCGATTTGTTCACTAGCTGCGGTAGCTGGCGTTGATTTTGACGTAATCGTAGGAAAAATCGCACGTCCACAGCGTGGCGTTCACCGCGCCGCGATTCAGCACCACGCGGATAGTGATGTCGGTCTGCGCCATCACGCGCTGGCCGTCTTCCTCGCGGTAACTCGCCGCGCGCCCCCCGTTTTCGGCGACCAGCACCTCGTCCAGATAGAGTTGCAGCGCCGCCACATCCAGATCGTCCACGCCCGCATAGCCGATCGCGGCGAGGATACGCCCCAGGTTCGGGTCGGAGGCGAAGAAAGCGGTCTTGACCAGCGGCGAGTGGGCGATGGCATAGCCGATGCGTTTGCATTCGGCTTCATCCTTGCCGCCCTCCACCTGGAGGGTGATGAACTTGGTCGCACCCTCACCGTCGCGCACGATTGCCTGCGCCAGATAAACCGCCACTTCCGCAACCGCTTCCAGCAAGGCGTTGTAGGCAGGGCTGCCCGTCACGTTAACTTCAGGCAGGGCCGTTTTCCCGGTGGCAATGAGCATCAGCGAATCGTTGGTGGAAGTGTCGCCATCCACGGTGATGCAATTGAATGAGCGGTTCGCAACGGAGCTGACCATGGCCTGCAATGGCGCTGGCGCAATCGCCGCATCGGTGGCGATATAGCCCAGCATGGTCGCCATGTTGGGATGAATCATGCCCGACCCCTTGGCGATGCCGGTAATCGTAACCGTTACCCCGTCCACCACGACCTGTTGGGAAATTGCCTTGGCGACGAGATCGGTGGTCATAATCGCCTGTGCCGCATCCGCCCAATTGTCAGCAACCATATTGCTCACAGCGGCAGGCAAGCCAGCGACAATTTTCGCCACTGGCAAGGCCTCCATGATGACACCCGTGGAGAACGGCAGAATCTGCGCCGCGTCACAACCCAGCAAGCCCGCCAGCGCGGCACAAGTGGTGCGAGCGTCCTGTAGCCCCTGTTCGCCCGTGCCGGCATTGGCGTTACCGGTATTCACCACCAGGGCACGAATGCCCTGCGCTGCGGCCAGATGTTCGCGTGCGACGATAACCGGCGCGGCACAAAAACGGTTTTGCGTGAAAACCCCCGCCACCTGTGCGCCCTCTGATAGCTGCATCACCAGCAAATCCTTACGGTTTTCGCGTTTGATATTGGCTTGTGCGATGCCCAGAACGACACCCGCAACGGGCAATAACTGCGCCGCCACGCGCTTATTCAGATTAACCGACATAAGGGATACCTCTAGTAACGTCCGCCAGTTCTGTAAATGTAATTGGACAATTCGGCGGATTCGCTGTTAACGCGCCGCACGATGCCGTGCATGTTGCGGATGATGCCGCGCATGACGCGATAGACGATCATCGGATGGGAGTTAATCAGGGTTTCAAAGCGCGCGCGGGACATGCTCACCACCTTGGTATCGCCGACAGCATACAGCGTTGCGCTGACATGGCTGGCCGCACCGCCCGCGAAGGTAATCATGCCGGCCAGATCGCCAGGCTTGAGGATGTGGATGGTGGACTGCTCACCGTTGCTTTCAATCTTCACATCAATATCGCCCGATGCGAGAATGTACAGATTGTCGGGCTGGTCATCCTTGGGCTCTACAATCACATCGCCCGCCTTATATTCCTGCACTTCAAACAATTCAGCCAGAATTTCAACTTCCGCTTCACTTAATTCTTCTGTCACCGGTGAGGTGCGCAGTGTATCAATGACTAACGACATTGCCTTCTCCTATTCTTTGGTTAACTTAATTGCCCATGACATTGCTTATATTTCTTGCCCGAACCGCACGGGCAGGGATCGTTGCGCCCAATCTTCCTGCCGTCGCGCACAAACGGCTGTTGCTCTTCGCTGCCTGACGCGCCGGATTGCTCCAGCGCTTCTTCGTAATCGGCGTGGTGATACTGTATATTCTCGGCCTGCGGGGCGGCTTCAACAGGAACAACCTCCTCCTGGCTACGCACCTGTACGGTCATTAACACCTGAGTGACTTCGCGCTTGATTAAGTCCAGCATCATTGAAAACAGTTCAAACGCTTCGCGCTTATATTCCTGCTTGGGATTTTTCTGCGCATAACCGCGCAAATGTATGCCCTGACGCAAATGATCCAGCGCGGCCAGATGCTCGCGCCAATGCACATCCATACTTTGCAGCATGATGGCGCGCTCGTAATGGTGCATCGCATCCGCTCCGACCAGATCAACTTTCCCTTGATATAGCTGTTCAGCCGTTTCTGCAACGCGCCGGCGCAAACCCGCCTCATTGAGATGCTTATCCGCTTCCAGCCAACTCGCCAAGGGCAATTCCAGCCTGAAATCAGCGGCTAACGCTTTTTCCAGACCCGCCACATCCCATTGCTCCTCCATACTTTCCGGGGTGATATACAGGCTGATGGCATCGTCCATCACACTGTTGCGCATCGCCGAAATAGTCTCGGAAATATCTTCCGTTTCGAGCAATTCAGTACGTTGCTGGTAAATCACTTTGCGCTGATCATTGGCCACATCGTCATATTCGAGTATCTGCTTACGCATATCGAAGTTGCGCGCTTCGACCTTGCGTTGCGCATTCTCGATAGCGCGATTCACCCAGCTGTGTTCAATCGCTTCACCTTCCGGCAATTTGAATTTGTTCATGATCGCGGCGACACGATCGGAAGCAAAAATGCGCAGCAGCGGATCTTCCAGCGACAGATAAAAACGGCTTGAACCCGGATCACCCTGACGCCCCGAACGACCGCGCAACTGGTTATCCACCCGGCGTGACTCGTGGCGCTCGGTGCCGATGATGTGCAGCCCACCGCTACTGAGCACCTGCTCGTGCAATTCCTTCCACTCCTGCTTCATTTGTGCGATGCGCTGCGCCTTGCTGGCCTCGTCCAGACTCTCGTCCTCTTTAACCTGGTCAACACGTTTCTCAAGATTGCCGCCCAACACGATGTCGGTACCGCGACCTGCCATATTCGTCGCGATGGTGACCATTTTTGGCTGCCCCGCCTGTGCGACGATCTCTGCCTCATGTTCATGCTGTTTGGCATTTAACACCCGATGTGGCAGTTTTTGTTTATCCAGTAAGCCTGACAGCAATTCCGAATTCTCGATGGAAGTCGTTCCCACCAACACCGGCTGCCCGCGCTTATAGCAATCCTGAATATCCACGATGACTGCCTGATATTTTTCTTGTGCGGTGAGAAACACCTTATCCATCTGATCGTCACGGATGGTTGGGCGGTTAGGCGGAATGATGACCGTTTCCAGATTGTAAATTTGCTGAAATTCAAACGCTTCAGTGTCAGCCGTTCCGGTCATCCCCGCCAACTTGTCATACATGCGGAAATAGTTCTGGAAAGTGATCGAGGCAAGTGTTTGATTTTCTTTCTTTATTTCGACACCTTCCTTAGCCTCAACCGCCTGATGCAGCCCATCCGACCAGCGACGACCCGACATTAGACGCCCCGTATGCTCATCCACGATGACTACTTCACCGTTTTGCACCACATAATTCTGGTCGCGATGGTACAAGGATTGCGCGCGCAAAGCCGCGTACAGATGATGGATCAGGCTGATATTGGCGGCATCGTACAAACTGCCATTCGGCGGCAGCAACCCCGCCTCGGTCAAAATATTCTCGGCATTTTCATGACCGATCTCGGACAACAGAATCTGGTGATTCTTCTCGTCAACATAGTAATCTCCCGGACTCTCTTCCCCGGCCTGGCGAACCAGCTTCTTCGCCAGATCATTGATCGCGACATAAACGTTGACATCGCCTTCGGCCTGTCCGGAAATAATCAGCGGGGTACGCGCTTCGTCAATCAAAATTGAGTCCACTTCATCCACAATGGCGTAATTCAACTTGCGCTGGAAGCGCTCATTCATCTGGCTTGCCATATTGTCGCGCAGGTAATCAAAACCAAATTCATTGTTGGTACCGTAGGTAACATCGGCAGCGTAGGCGGCCTGCTTTTCATTCGAGGGCATCTGCGAAACGATCACGCCCACACTCAGCCCCAGAAAGCGGTACAACCTGCCCATCCATTCGGCATCGCGAGCCGCCAGATAATCATTCACCGTGACCACATGCACACCGCGACCGCTGATTGCATTCAGGTAAACGGGCAAAGTTGCCATCAAGGTTTTACCTTCACCGGTACGCATTTCGGCAATTTTGCCGGAATGCAGCACGATACCGCCTATCATCTGCACATCGTAATGTCGCATCCCCAACACACGGGTACTGGCTTCACGCACCACGGCAAACGCCTCGGGCAACAGCGCATCCAGCGTTTCACCCTGCGCAAAACGCTGTCTGAATGCGTCCGTTTTCTCACGCAATTGCTCATCGTTGAGCGCAGCGATCATATCGCCCAAGCCATTGATGGTTTTGACAGTCGTACGGTATTGCTTGAGCAAGCGGTCGTTACGACTACCGAAAATATTTTTAAGTGCCTTTGAAATCATGTTTTTTGTCTTTTCAACCACAAATTAAGGGTGAGACAGCTACCCGCCATCTCACCCTTGTAACAGGAAACCACAACATCATCGTCATGAATAAGTTAGCGCATATTACCACACTGGCAATAGGTATCCGTACACCTCCACACCCTGCCATCTGCACATGAAAGTCGCCCATCTCCCCGACAGTGCAAGCCATTTCCGCACACATGGCACCATTTTCGGCAAGCGGTTCACAGCGCCAGCCCACTAAATGACCTTAAAAACCCTGGCAACCCCTCGGGATTCTACCCGGTGAGCATAAACTGGAATAATATTCACGCCCCAGTCTTTTTACGAAATTATTAAACCCGTGCCTCAACGTCTAAAATCTCTGATGAGCAACAACGAGGAATTGCGTGTCCTGTTTGGCACCGTACAAGCATTAACGGCACTCCAGCAGCATTTTTCCCGTGTCGCACCACCCCATTTCGCGCAATCCAGTCAAATTTTAGGATTACGCAACGGCACGCTAAGTATTGCCATGAGCAACGGTGCACTCGCTGCAAAACTGCGCCAACTTGCACCGGAAATCGTGACCAAACTGCAAAATCGCGGCTGCGAGATCAGTAGCATCAGGGTCAAGGTGCAAGTCAACTACACCCCCATCAAACCCAAGCCAGTCGCGCGCCTGCTCACCCAAACGGCACAGCACCAGCTGCTGGAACTCAGCGAGCATCTGGGTGATACGCCGCTCAAACATGCGCTGGAGAAACTCGCACAAAAATAGCCGTTACAGCAACACCCGCCATCCCACCAGCACATAGCGTTCCAGTACGAACAACAAGGCAAAGATAAGCAACAACAAGACGGTAAATCTGACTATTTTCCAGGAAAAATTCAGATACCAGCGCTTGCGCGTGAAGACATACATTGCAACGTTGAGTACCAGCAGCAAGGTGGTCAACACCAGATATATGCGCATGATCAGCATCGTGAACCCCCTGAGCGCCGGGCAACCAGACCGTTAAGCTGTCTGCAATTGCGGATGCAGGAAAGCCGGCGCATCCGCCACATTATCAAATGAGACAAATTCCCACGCCTGTTCGTCGGCCAGCAATTCCCGCAGCAGCGCGTTATTCAATGCATGACCGGATTTGTAGCCGGAAAAAGCGCCGATCACCGGGTAACCCAAGAGATACAAGTCGCCGATCGCGTCCAGCACCTTATGTTTGACAAACTCATCCTCGAAGCGCAGTCCGTCGGCATTCAGTACGCGGTACTCGTCCATGACAATGGCATTGTCCAGACTGCCGCCCAACGCCAGCCCCTGCGCGCGCATGGCTTCAACATCCTGCATAAAACCGAAGGTACGCGCGCGACTGATGTCACGAATATAGGAATGCTCGTCGAGATCTATCGTGACGTGTTGCTGGGTGTTGGCAAACACCGGATGGGCGAAGTTGATGGTAAAGGTTAATTTGTAGCCGTTGTACGGCTCAAATTTTACCCACTTGTCGCCCTGTTTTACCTCGACCGTTTTTTTGATACGGATAAATTTTTTGGCCGCCGACTGTTCGATGATGCCTGCGGATTGCAGCAGAAAAATAAAAGTACCGGCACTGCCATCCATGATGGGGACTTCCGCGCCATCCATTTCAACGAAGACATTATCTATGCCCAGCCCCGCCAAGGCCGACATCAAATGCTCAATCGTGGCGAACCGCACCCCGTTTTGATCCATACAAGTGGACAGGCGGGTGTCATGCACCAAATCAGCGCGCGCCTGGACATCCTCGACTGGCTTCACATCAACGCGGCGGAACACGATGCCGCTATTGACGGGGGCCGGGCGCAAAGTCAGCGTGACTTTCTCGCCGCTGTGCAGACCGACACCAGTGACGGTTATCGGGCTTTTCAGGGTACGTTGCCTGACCATAGGTTTTTTAAGCGCAGGTATCATGAGCGGATTCTAACATAGCTCATGATTAGCGCCGCCACTGCTCCTGCTCACCCGATTCACCCATCAATCCGCCTGTTTGCGCAGGAAAGACGGGATGTCGTAAGTATCCACACCGGATTTTTCCATCGCGTCCACTGCGGCGCGGCGACCGCTACGCATGATAGTAGGGGTATCCAGCGCAACATAATCGAGGTTGCTGTAGGGCATGTCATGCGTACCGGTTCTCTGAAAATCCTGATTCTGATAGACGATTTCCGGCTTGGCCATCTTGTGGCTCACGGGCGAGCCCAATCCTGTCGCGACCACCGTCACGCGCAACTCATCCCCCATGGATTCATCAAATACCGAACCCAGAATAACGGTGGCTTCTTCGGCGGCAAATTGCACACAAGCCATGACTTCTTCCATTTCCCTGACCTTCAGGGAGCTGGTTGAAGTGATATTGACCAGCACGCCGCGCGCACCCGTCATATCCACATCTTCCAGCAACGGACTGGCAATGGCGCGTTCGGCCGCTTCCCTGGCACGATCAGGACCGGATGCCACCGCAGACCCCATCATCGCCATGCCATTTTCCGACATCACGGTGCGCACGTCGGCAAAGTCCACGTTGATCAAACCGGGTACGTTGATGACTTCGGCGATACCCGCTACCGCGCCTTGCAGCACGCCGTTGGCGGCTTTGAAGGCTTCCGGCACGGTGACATCATTACCCAACACTTCCATCAACTTGGCGTTAGGCACGATAATCAGCGAATCCACATGCTCGTTCAGCGCCTTGATGCCTTCGGTGGCGTAACGCATACGGTTGCCTTCGTAGATAAACGGCTTGGTCACGACTGCAACGGTCAAAATATTCATTTCGCGCGCGATTTGCGCGACGATAGGGGCGGCGCCCGTTCCTGTACCGCCGCCCATTCCGGCGGTGATAAACACCATGTTCGCCCCGGCAATCAGCTCCTTGATGCGTTCGCGATCCTCTTCCGCTGCCGCTTGCCCCACTGAAGGTTTGGCACCTGCGCCCAATCCCTTGGTAATGGCCACGCCAATCTGTAACTGAGTTCGCGCCTTGCTGCGACCCAATGCCTGCGCGTCAGTATTGATGGCGATAAATTCGACCCCTTGCACACCTTGCTCAATCATGTGATCTACCGCGTTGCCGCCGCAACCACCGACACCGATCACTTTGATTACCGCATCCTGAGTTTGTGCTTCCATGATTTCAAACATCGCCGTCTCCTTAAAAAATATTACCAAAATTAATCTGTCTAAATCCGCTTGCCAACCCACTAAAAATTATTCTGAAACCAGGACTTCATCATCGCCAGCACATCACTAAATGAGTTCGACTGCTGGCGATTTTCCTCATTGTTTTTGTAACTTGCCAAACCATGCAACAACAGCCCCACCCCCGTTGCCATGCGTGGCGTTTTCACTACGTCCGACAACCCCCCTACATATTTCGGGATACCCAATCTGACCGGCAGATGGAAAATCTCTTCGCCCAGCTCGACCATGCCTTGCATCGCGCTGCTGCCGCCAGTAATCACAATCCCTGACGACAACAAATCCTCAAAACCGCTACGCCGCAACTCGGCTTGCACCAGCGAATACAGTTCCTCGACACGCGGTTCGATCACCTCGGACAAGGTTTGCCGCGACAACATGCGCGGCCCCCGTTCACCGACTCCCGGCACTTCAATCGTGCCCGCATCCGCCAACTGTCTGAGCGCGCAACCGTGGCGAATCTTGATGTCTTCGGCATCCTGCGTGGGCGTGCGCAACGCCATCGCGATGTCATTGGTAATCTGGTCGCCGGCAATGGGAATCACGGCGGTGTGGCGTATCGAACCGCCCGTAAACACCGCGATGTCGGTGGTGCCTCCTCCGATGTCCACCAGACACACGCCCAACTCCATCTCGTCATCCGCCAGCACCGCACGGCTGGAGGCCAGCGGTTGCAGGATCAGCTCGTTCACTTCCAGACCACAGCGGTGGATACACTTCATGATGTTTTGTACGGCGGCCACCGCGCCCGTGACGATATGCACCTCGACATCCAGCCGCATCCCGCTCATACCCAATGGCTTCTTGATACCGTCCTGTCCGTCTATGCTGAATTCCTGTTCCAGGATGTGCAAAATCTGCTGGTCGCCAGGCAAGCTGATGGAGCTCGCCGTTTCCAGCACCCGGTCTATATCGGTTTGCGTGACTTCCTTTTCCTTGATCTTCACCATACCGCGCGAATTCGTGCTGCGGATGTGACTACCCGCAATCCCGGTATAAACCTCACTGATTTTGCAGTCCGCCATCAACTCGGCTTCTTCCAGCGCACGCTGAATCGCGCTTACCGCCGCCTCGATGTTGACCACCATGCCCTTCTTCATGCCGGAAGACTCGTGCATTCCCATGCCGATCACTTCCAGCACCCCGTCAGGTTTGACCTCGCCTACGATGGCCACAATCTTGGACGTGCCGATATCCAGCCCGACCACCAGATTTTTTGCTTCTTTATTCCTGCTCATCGCTTGATCTCCAACACCTTGTTTCGATTTAATTTTCAGCCCGGCTTAGCGCTAGGCATTGCCGTGTCGCATGCGCACGACAAAACCGTTCCGATAACGCATATCCACATATTCCACTTTCAATTTTTGCCCGGTCACGGGCATAACCGTCTTGCTATCTGGCGAGGTTGTTTCACGCATCTCGCCCAGACTGTAGGGATAAACCGCCACAAACCTTGCCAAACGCTCCTGCAATTCCGCACGCCCCAGCTCCACCTCCATGTCATTGCTCAGATGCATCTGCCAGGCATGGCGCGGCGATAGAGCCAACTGCGTCACCCGCAGCCCCAATACGGCAAGCTGCTGGCTGAATTTTGCGTATTGCTGCACCATTTCTGCCGAACTGCCCGCGTAGCCGATAAACTCCGGCAACACCTGCCCTGTCTGTGCCTCAAACACCTCGCCTTGCACATTCACCAGCGCCGCGTCGTTCCAGCGCGCCAAGGGCTGATGTTCCTCAAACTGCAAGATAAGACTGTCTGGGAACTGGCGGCGGATACTGACCTTGCGCACCCAGGGCAATGCCTCCAAGGATTTGCGCAAATGCTCGATGTCCACCGTAAAAAAATTACCCCGCACCTCGCTCTTCACTCGCGCCAGCACATCCCCCGCCACCAAACGCTCGGGCGCTGCGCTCAGCTTCACTTTGTTGATCGGCAACAAACGCGGCAGATGCACCGCGTAATCAATCGCGCCATACAGCACCGCCAACACACTGAATGACACCAGTGCGCTGCTGATACTGCGTAGCAGGGGCGCGTTATCCCACATGCCCCAACTCCAAAACCCGCAACACCAATTCCTCGAAACCGATTCCCGCCTGACGCGCCGCCATCGGCACCAGGCTGTGGTCGGTCATCCCAGGCGAAGTATTCGCTTCCAGCACGAACGGCTGACCATCCTCACTCATCAGAAAATCTACCCGTCCCCAGCCTTGCCCGCCGATCAGCGCGAAAGCCTGTTTAGCGAGATCTTGCATCCTTGCTTCCGATGCCGGGGTCAGGCCGCTCGGACAGCGGTACAGCGTGTCGTTGCGCAGATATTTCGCCTCGAAATCGTAAAACTCGTTGGCGGGTTCGATCTTGATGACCGGCAAAGCCTGCTCGCCCAGAATCGCCACCGTGTATTCACCGCCACCCACGAAACTCTCCGCGATCACCAGCTTGTCGTGCTGCGCCGCGTTCAGGAAAGCGGCCTGCAATTCGTCTTTGCTTTTGACCTTGCTGATACCGACGCTGGAACCTTCATTGGCGGGTTTCACGAACAGCGGCAAGCCCAGTTGTCCGACCACTTCCGTGCTCTCGCTTTTATCGTTAATAATCAAAAACTTAGGGATAGGTAGCCCGCCCGCCTGCCAGACCAGCTTGCTGCGCCACTTGTCCATGCCCAGGGCGGAGGCCATCACGCCGCTGCCGGTATAGGAAATGCCCAGTAGTTCCAGCGCACCCTGCACCGTGCCGTCTTCGCCGAAACGACCGTGCAGGGCGATAAAGACGCGCTCAAAACCCTCGTCCACCAAGGCCTGCAAATTCCGCTCGGCAGGGTCAAAGGCGTGGGCATCCACGCCGCTGCGTTGCAAGGCTGCCAGCACTGCCGCCCCGCTTTTCAGCGACACCTCACGCTCGGCGGAGCGCCCGCCGAACAACACCGCCACCTTGCCAAACGCGTGAGTGCTTAGTGGTAAATTGTTAGTGTTCTGCTTATCCATGATTCGCGTACTCACCCATAATTTTGACTTCGGGATGTAAAACCACCCCGGTTTGTGCGGCGACGGTCGCGCGCACTTCCATGATTAAATTTTCGATGTCGGCCGCCGTCGCACCATTCGTATTCACAATAAAATTCGCATGTTTTTCAGATACTTGCGCGCCACCGCTGCGCACCCCCTTGAGACCGCATTGTTCGATCAGCCGCGCCGCATAGTCATTCGGCGGATTGCGGAACACCGATCCGGCATTGGGCAGATTCAGCGGCTGAGAGCGGATGCGTTTCGCCAGCAAATCCTTGATTTCCTGCCGCGCGATGTCCCCATCGCCCGCCTCGAAGCGCAGCCAGACACCGACGAAAAACTCCTCTTGCCACTTACCACTTTCCACTGGCCACTTACTGCGTAGCGCCACGCTCCGATAGCCGATCTCGTATTCTGCCGGCGTGCGTTCGAGCAACTGCCCCCCTCGCGTCACCACTTGCACCTTCACGACATGCCGCCAGGTTTCGCTGCCATAACACCCCGCGTTCATCGCCAACATGCCGCCCACCGTGCCGGGGATACCGGCGAAAAACGCAGCACCCAGACAGCCGTGCAAAGCGGCGAAACGCGCGAGCTTGGCTCCCGGCACACCTGCCTGCGCATAAAGGCTGCCCTCCGCCTGCAAACTCAATTCGCGCAACGTGCCATGCATCAGCAACACCGTGCCGCGTAGCCCGCCGTCGCGCACCAGCAAATTACTGCCCAGCCCCACCGCCAGCAGCGACTCATCAATGGGCAGAGCGCGCAGAAAGTTGCACAAATCGGCCAGGTCGGCGGGCTGATACAGTCGCTGGGCAACGCCCCCCGCGCGCCAACTGGTGTGGCGGCTCATCGGCTCATCCAGACGCAACTCGCCCCGCAACGCTGGCGTGCTTTGCGGCTGTCCGAATTGCGTGGGTTCGCTCATGATCATGTTCGGTGTTGTGACCACTTGACGATTTCAGCCGGCACATTGCCGATGCTGCCAGCGCCCATGGTCAACACCACGTCTTTGTCGCGCGCTACCTGAATGATGGACTGCGGCATATCGGCGATATTTTCGACAAACACCACTTCGCTTTGCCCCGCCAGACGCAGCGCATGCATCATCGCCCTGCCATTGGCGGCAACGATGGGCGGCTCGCCCGCCGCATACACTTCCGCCAGCAACACCACATCCACGCCGCACAACACCTTTACGAAATCCTCGAACAAATCGCGGGTGCGCGTATAACGGTGCGGCTGAAAAGCCAGTACCAGCCGTCTGCCGGGGAATGCGCCGCGCACCGCCTCCAGCGTCGCCGCCATCTCGACGGGGTGATGACCATAGTCGTCAATTAAAGTAAAACTACCGCTTGCGGCAACGTTTGCTCCCTCCTCCTGCAAGGGGGAGGGTGTAAGCTCGGCATCCCCCGCAATCGGCACTTCACCATACCGTTGCAAGCGCCTGTCCACACCCTGAAAGCCGCCTAGCGCTGCGACGATTGCCTCGTCCGATACGCCCACTTCCAACGCGACCGCGATAGCCGCCAGCGAGTTCAGCACATTATGTTTGCCCGGCAGATTGACAGTGATGTCCAAATCCTTCTGTGTCTTGTCGTTGCGGCACTGCGCGGTGAAACGCATTCTTCCGTTCTCGGCGCGCACGTTGACCGCGCGTATCTGCGCGTCTTCGCTGAAGCCATAAGTCGTCACCGGCTTGGTGATGCGCGGCAAAATTTCGCGCACGTTGGCATCGTCCAGGCACAACATCGCCCTGCCGTAGAACGGCAAATGTTCGACAAAGTCTACAAACGCCTGTTTGAGACGCTCGAAATCATGGCCATAGGTTTCCATATGGTCGGCATCTATATTGGTGATCACCGCGAGTATCGGCAGCAAATGCAAAAAGGACGCGTCTGACTCGTCAGCTTCCACGACGATAAATTCGCCGCTGCCCAGCCTGGCATTCGTGCCGCTGCTGTTGAGCCTGCCGCCGATTACAAAAGTCGGGTCGAATCCGCCCTGCGCCAACACGCTTGCGGTAAGCGAAGTCGTCGTGGTCTTGCCGTGTGTGCCGGCGATAGCAATGCCCTGACGCAAGCGCATCAGTTCCGCCAGCATCAGGGCACGCGGCACGACTGGAATAAGACGTTCGCGCGCGGCCAGCACCTCGGGGTTATCGCCGCCTACCGCAGTGGAGGTCACCACCACATCGGCATCGGTGAGATGCTGCGCGGCGTGACCGATAGACACCGTTACACCCAGTTGTTTGAGCCGCTGGGTCGCAACGTTTTCGCTCAAGTCCGAACCGCTCACCTGATAGCCCAGATTGAGCAGCACCTCGGCGATGCCGTTCATGCCCGTTCCGCCAATACCGATAAAATGTATGTGCTTGATTTTATGTTTCATTTTTGTCTACGCGGGCGCGATCAATCACGCCCCTACGCCTCTCCTGTCTCGACTATTTCGGTGCATAGCGCAGCCACCGCAGCGGCTGCATCGGCGCGAGCCAAACCGCGCGCCTGCTGCGCCATTGCCAGTAATTTCTCACGACGCTGTTCGCCCAACCACTGCGCCAACTTTTCCGCAGTCAACGCAGTCTGCGGCAACAACACCGCCGCGCCCCGCTCGCTCAAGAAACGCGCGTTATGCGTCTGGTGGTCGTCCACCGCAAACGGGAAAGGGATCAGCAAGCTGGCGACCCCGGCAGCCGCCAACTCGGCGACGGTCAGCGCACCCGAACGGCAAATCACCAGATCGGCGGCGGCATAACTTTCCGCCATGTCATCTATAAAAGCGCGGATGTCGGCCTTTACGCCCGCCTGTTGGTACATCTGCACCACGGCGGCGTGATGCTGACGGCCAGTTTGGTGAACCACGTTGGGGCGCACCTCTTCCGACATCAGCGCGAGTGCCAGCGGCACGGCCTGGTTTATCGCCTGTGCGCCCAGACTGCCGCCCACCACCAGCACATTCAATTTGCCGCTGCGCGCGGCATAACGCTGTTGCGGTTCCGGCAAGGCGGCGATGCTGCTGCGCACCGGATTGCCGCACCAGATAGCCTTGGGCAGCACATCGGGAAAGCCGCTCATCACCCGGCTTGCGACGCGCGCCAGCACCTTGTTGCTCAGCCCCGCCACCGAGTTTTGTTCGTGTATTACCAGCGGTCGGCGCAAAAATGCCGCCATCATGCCACCCGGGAAAGTGATGTAACCGCCCATGCCCAGCACCACATCCGGTCTGTGTAGAAAAATTGCCACGGCGCTCTGCCACAGGGCGATCAACAGATTCCAAGGCAACAGCAGCCTGCGCAGCCAACCCTTGCCGCGCAGCCCCGAAAATCGCACCAGCGCCATCTCATAACCTTGCTTGGGCACCAGTTCCGCTTCCATGCTGTCAGGCGCGCCCAACCAGGTAACTTGCCAGCCCTGCTCGCGCAGCCTGTCGGCAACCGCCAGCGCCGGGAAAATATGCCCGCCTGTGCCACCTGCCATAATCAAGATACTGCGACTCATACTGGCAGCCCCCGTTCGCTGCGGCGATTCTCGTAGTCCACCCGCAATAACAACGCGGCGGCGATACAATTCACCACGATGCCGCTGCCGCCGAAACTCAGGAATGGCAAAGTCAGCCCCTTGGTTGGCAGCACACCCACATTCACGCCGATATTGATCACTGCCTGCACCCCTATCCACACGCCTATGCCTTGCGCCATCAGCGCCGCAAAATTCCGTTCCAAAAACGCCGCGCTGCGACCGATTTGAAAAGCGCGTATCACCACCAGCGCAAACAGCACGATCACCGCCGCCACGCCCAGCAAGCCCAATTCCTCAGCGATCACCGCCATTAAAAAATCGGTGTGCGCTTCGGGCAAATAGAACAATTTCTCGACGCTCGCACCCAAGCCCACACCCAACCATTCGCCACGCCCAAAAGCGATCAGCGCATGACTTAACTGGTAGCCTTTACCGTAGGGGTCGGCCCAGGGATCCATAAATCCGATCACGCGCTGCAAGCGGTACGGCGATGACAATATCAGCGCGGCGAACGCCAGCGGCAACGCCACCAGCAAGGCGATGAACACTTTGCCGTTAAATCCGCCCAGCCAAAGCGTACAGATGGCGATACACAACACCACCACGAATGCGCCCATATCCGGCTCAAGCAACAGCAAACTTCCAACCACCACCATCACCGCAAACATCGGCAAAAAAGCCTTTATAAACAAGTGCTTAACCTTTGCTTTGCGCGCAGTGTAATCGGCGGCATACATCACGGCGAACAGCTTCATCAGTTCGGAAGGCTGCAAATTGAGCCCTCCGAACGAAATCCAGCGACGGCTGCCGTTGACCTTGTGTCCCAGATGCGGAATCAAGACCGCCACCAGCAGCACCCCACCGATCAAAAACAGGTAAATCGAACTGGCTTGCCATACTTTGATCGGCATCTGAAAAGCCACCAGACCCGCCAAGGCACCCACGGCGATAAAAATTGCGTGGCGCATCAGATAATAAGTGGCCTGATGCCCGGTAAACTTACCCCCTTCGGCGATAGCGATAGAAGACGAATACACCATCACCAACCCTATTGAAAGTAGCGCGACAAACACCCAGGCCAGCAATTCATCAAACTGCGACTGGGGTGGCGGGGTGCGCGTCTTGACTAATGAGACCATGCCCCCTCCTCCCGCAACGCTTTACCCAGCTCATTCACGGCCTCATTGAACACGGCAGCACGATGCGCATAGTTGCGATACATATCGAAGCTGGCACAAGCCGGAGACAGCAACACCGCATCACCCCTCAGTGCCAACTGTGCCGCCAGGCGCACGGCCTGATGCATATCGGCGGCGTGATGCACGGCCACCTTGCCGCCCTTTAGCGCAGCTTCGATAATCGGCGCATCGCGGCCTATCAGCACCACCGCGCGGGCATGGTGTTTTACGGCACCACACAGCGGCGTAAAGTCCTGCCCCTTGCCCTCTCCTCCGGCGATCAACACCGCTTTGCAGCCCAGGCCTTCGAGTGCCGCAACCGTCGCGCCGACATTGGTTCCCTTGGAATCATCGTAATACGTCACGCCTTGCAACTCGCTCACCCGCTCCACGCGATGCGGCAAACCCTTGAAACTGCGCAACCCAGCAAGCAGCGCCGCCATCGGCAAACCAACCGCGCGACACAGCGCCAGTGCGGCCAGCGCATTGGCCACATTGTGTAAGCCTGCGACTTGCAACTCGCGGGCTTTAAGCAGGCACTGACTGCCCTGCGCCAACCCTATCTCACCTGCCTCATTCAGAATGCCAAAGTCCGCTTCTGTTGGCGGGGCATTCAAGCCAAAACTCACGCATTCCCGGGCAGGATTTCTCATGCCCCAACTACGCGCATCATCGCGGTTCAGCAGTTGCACGCCGCAGCCCTGAAAAATTCTCTGTTTGGCCGCCACATACCCATCCATGCCGTCGTAGCGATCCAGATGGTCTTCGCTGATATTCAATACGGTGGCGACATCGGCATTCAGGCTTGTGGTCGTCTCCAGTTGAAAACTGGACAGTTCCAATACCCAGATTTCGGGCTGTTTTCCCCCGCGCTGCATCACCACATCCAGCACGGCTGGCGAGATATTGCCTGCCGCGACCGCATCCCGTCCGGCCGTTTTGCACATGTGTTCCACCATGCTGGTGACGGTCGTCTTGCCGTTTGCGCCCGTTATTGCGATCACTTGGGGCTTGGCGCGCGCGCCACGGAGCGTTAGTTGTTGCGCGAACAACTCAATATCGCCTACCACCGGGATGCCGCGCCCTACGGCTTTTGCAACGTGCGGCGTGCCAAGTGGCACACCGGGGCTAATCGCAATTAAATCAATGCCATCAAACAACGAGGCGGTAAATTCACCGCAAAAAACCTGCCCCGCCCCGACCAAGCTCATCACTTCAGCCAAACCCGGCGGCGCATCGCGGCTGTCCGCGACACGCAGGTGCGCACCGTGCACGCTTAGCCAGCGCACCATGGATAGTCCGGTCTCACCGAGACCGAGCACCAATACCTGTTTGTTTGACCAACTGTTCAATGTATCTCCCTTGTCCGGCGGGTACGATTTGTATCCACCCGAATTAACGACTCACTACTACCTGAGTTTCAGCGTCGCCAAGCCCAGCAATACCAGCATCATGGTGATGATCCAGAAGCGCACCACCACTTGCGTCTCTTTCCAGCCTTTCAGCTCGTAGTGATGATGCAGCGGTGCCATGCGGAACACGCGCTTACCCGTCAATTTGAACGAGGCCACTTGTATCATCACGGAAACGGCTTCCATCACGAACAAACCGCCCATGATGAACAGCACTAACTCCTGGCGCACGATTACGGCGACCACGCCAAGTGCAGCACCCAGCGCCAACGCGCCGACATCGCCCATAAATACTTCGGCGGGATAAGCGTTGAACCACAAAAATGCCAGCCCTGCCCCCGCCACGCCGCCACAAAACACCGCCAGCTCGCCTGCGCCCGGAATGTAGGGAATGCCCAGATATTTCGCGAATACCACGTTACCTGCCATGTATGCGAACAGGGCCAGCGCGCTGCTCACCATCACCGTGGGCATAATCGCCAGCCCGTCCAGCCCGTCGGTGAGATTCACCGCATTGCTGGTGCCGACAATCACGAAATAAACCATCGCGATGAAACCCACAGCCGTCAGCGGGAAAACCAAAAATTTCATGAACGGGACGATCAGTTCGGTATGTGCGGGTAGCGTGGCCGTGTTCCACAGATACACCCCCACCAGCAGGGCGATAATGGACTGCCAGAACATCTTGGCCTTGGCCGACAAACCCTTGGGGTTGCGGTGTACAACTTTGCGGTAGTCATCTACCCAGCCAATCACACCGAAGCCCAGCGTGGTCAACAACACCACCCACACATAATGGTTGTGCAAATCGCCCCACAACAAAGTGGTAATGGCGATTGAAGTCAAAATCAATGCCCCCCCCATAGTGGGTGTGCCTGCCTTGACCAGATGGGTTTGCGGTCCGTCCGAGCGCACTGACTGACCTATTTTGTAAGCGGTCAGCTTGCGTATCATGGCTGGCCCCACCGCAAAGGACATGAGCAGCGCCGTCAGGGTCGCCAGTACCGTACGCAAAGTGATGTAATTGAATACGCTGAAAAACCGTATGTCCTCGGCCAGCCATTGTGCGAGTGCTAGTAACATTAGTGATTCTCCTTGATCAAGGAAGGGAAAAAAGCCAAGGGGGAGGTAGAAAAACCCGTAGCCCCCCCCTCCTTCTTACTTCCCCCTTCTCCCTTGTCGGCCTCTGCGCAATAGGCCACCACACGTTCCATTTTCATAAAGCGCGAACCTTTCACCAGTACGGTGGTATGCGCATCCAGTTGTTTTTCCAGCGCAGCTTGCAACGCCTCAAGACTGGCAAAGTGCTGTGCGTTGCTGCCGAATTCCTGTACTGCATTGCGGCTCAGTTCGCCCAAGGCATAAAGCTGTTCGATGCCCGCCTGACGTGCCGCCCTGCCTATTTCCGCGTGGAAGTCGGCAGCGTTTTCACCCAATTCACCCATATCGCCCAACACCAGTAGACGACGGCCTTCAGCCTGTGCCAGCACGCTGATGGCCGCGTGCAATGAAGCCGGATTGGCGTTATAGGTATCATCTATGACAATCGCGCCGTGCCGGGCAGACTTGCGCTGCAAGCGTCCCGCCACACCAGAAAAGGCTTCGAGTCCGGCGACGATGCTTTCCAGCGGCAAATTCAACGCGATCGCCGCAGCCGTTGCCGCCAGCGCATTGCGCGCGTTATGTTCGCCGGGCACCTGCAAGTCCGCCGTAAAGTCGCCCAGCGGGGTCTGTACATCCAGGCGCAAACCTGTTGTGCTTTTATGCCACACGCCACTGACATCGGCCTGTTGATTCAAGCCGAATTCCAGTAGCGAATTCGCCCCCGCCAACTTGCGCCAAAGCGGGGCGTGCTTGTCGTCGGCATTGATGATCGCGCTGCCGCCCTGTTGCAAACCCGCGAAAATCTCGCCTTTGGCAAAGGCCACCGCTTCTACCGACCCCATGCCAGCCAGGTGTGCGCCGCTGGCATTGTTGATCAGCGCGACTTCTGGACGAGCCAACATCGTCAGGTAATCAATTTCGCCGGGATGGTTCATGCCCATTTCAATCACGGCATAACGATGTTGCGCATTCAGTTGCAACAAGGTGAGCGGCATACCGATGTCATTATTGAAATTACCCCTGGTTGCCAGCACCGCATCCTCGCTACCCGCAGCGACCCGCAGAATCGCAGCCAGCATTTCCTTGACCGTGGTCTTGCCGTTGCTGCCGGTAATCGCCACCAAAGGAATATCAAACCGGGTGCGCCAGTAAGCCGCCAGTTGACCTAGGGCAAGTCGCGTATCCGGCACGATGAGCAGCGGAATAAGCGATTCCTGATTCCTGATTCCTGCCCCCTCATTCACCAACGCGGCGACAGCACCGCTTTGTGCGGCCTGGGCGATAAAATCTGCGCCATCAAAATGTTCGCCGCGCAACGCGACATACAAATCCCCCTGAGCCAATTTGCGTGTATCGGTGGAAACCTTGTCAAAAGTCACCTCGCCAACGTCTGCAAGCAGACTTGCGTGCAATACCCGTGCGGCTTCTGCAAGCAACATCATTGCATGCCTCCCTCATTCCGAACATTCAGCGCAGACCATTCATTCAGTGCTTGCACAGCCACAGCCACATCACTAAAAGGGTGCTTCACACCGTTAATCTCCTGATAATCTTCATGCCCCTTGCCCGCCAGCAGCACGGTATCGCCATGCCGCGCAAGCGCAATAGCGCGCGCGATGGCCGCCGCACGATCAACGATAATTTCGTGGCTGCCTGTCGCCATGCCGGACACCACATCGGCAATGATGCTCTGCGGCGCTTCGCTGCGCGGGTTGTCGCTGGTGACAATGCAATGATCCGAAAACTTTTCCGCGATGCGCCCCATCATGGCGCGCTTGCCTTTATCCCGGTCACCGCCGCAACCGAACACACAGAGCAACTGACTACCCTTGCCCACACAGGCCTCGCGCAGCGCCAACAATACTTTTTCCAGCGCGTCCGGCGTATGCGCATAGTCCACGACTACCGCAGGCTGCCCCAGCCCGCCTAACTGCTGCATTCTTCCTGCAACCGGCTGCACGGCGCTCAATGAGTCCACGGCAGCGTGCAGGTCAATATCGCTCACCAGCAACACCGCCAGCACGCCCAGCAGATTGGTTGCATTGAAGCGCCCGACCAGCACGCTGCGCAATGTTGCCGCCCCCCAACTCGAACGGACTTCCAGACACATTCCCTTACAGCTCATTTCCAGCAACTTCCCATGCACCATGCGCATACCGCTGCGTTCTGCCAGCCTTAGCGCGTTATCGCTCAAGCCGTAACCCACGACTTCGACCTGCGCATCCCGCCATTGCGACACCAGCTCCGCCCCGAACCCATCATCCAGATTCACTACGGCAAATTTGAGCGTTGGCCAGGCAAATAATTTACGTTTGGCAGACGCGTAGTGCCGCATGTCGCCGTGATAATCGAGATGGTCGCGGCTCAAATTAGTGAGCAACGCCACATCGAAATGAACGCCGTTGACACGCCCTTGCTCCAGCGCATGAGAGGACACTTCCATCGCCACGGCTCGTGCGCCCTGTTGCAGGTAATCGGCCAGCAGGCCATGCACCCGAATCGCATCCGGCGTAGTGTTCGAGGTTGCCTGCAAGGCATCGGAAAATCCGTTGCCCAGCGTGCCGATCAGAGCACATTTCTTGTTTGCGTCACCCAGAGCCCGAGCAATCCAGTGACAGGTCGAAGTCTTGCCATTCGTGCCGGTCACGCCCACCATCCATAAATGTTGCGAGGGTTCGCCATACACCGCATCGGCCAGCCAACCCGCCTTGTGACGCAAATCCGTCACCGCCAGACTGGGAACTCCAGCGTATTGCGCTTCCCGGAAATACCCGGACTGTTCGTAAATCACGGCATTCGCACCCTGCGCGATGGCCTGAGCGATAAACCGGCGACCATCGGTTTTTTCACCGGGATAGGCGACAAAAGTATCTCCGCCACGCACCTCCCGGCTGTCAGTGACCAACCGGCTTACAGCAACACCGAGTTGCTGCATTTGCCGAATCAGCATCTTGTGCGGGTCTGAGTTCATATCTCCTCCCTGCTGTTCTCTGCATCATCGGGCGGCGTAATGACATTTTCTATCGGCGCATCATTCGGCACATTGAGCAAATGCAAGGTTTCATTCATCACCAGACTGAATACCGGTGCCGCCACCAGCCCGCCGTAATACTCGCCCGTGGGCTCATCTATCATCACGGCAACAATCAGGCGCGGATTAGAGGCGGGCGCGAAACCGACAAATGAGGCGACATAGCGGTTGACGTAATGCCGACCGTCTACCTTATGCGCCGTACCGGTTTTACCGGCCACGCGGTATCCCGCAACTCTTGCCTGGGTTGCCGTGCCACCGGGCAAGACCACCGATTCGAGCATGACGCGCATTTCTGCCGCCGTTTTACTGGAAAAAACCCGATGCCCGATGGCGGGGGTATCGAGTTTGAGCAAAGAGACCGGCTTAATCTCACCGTCGTTGGTAAACACGGTATAGGCGCGCGTCAATTGCAGCAGGTTGACTGCGATACCGTTACCAAATGCCATGTTCGCCTGCTCGATGGGTTTCCAGTTATCGGCAGCACGCAACAGCCCCACCGCTTCGCCGGGGAAGCGACTGCCGGTATGCGACCCGAATCCGGCATCCGAAAAACTTTGCCATAACACTTTGGGCTCCAGCGACAACGCAATCTTGGCAGCGCCGACATTGCTGGAATGTTGTATTACCTGAGCCACGGTCAGCACCGG
>Ga0210037_1000603_pt1 | contig 25315 bp, 23 predicted proteins | sample CryGey08umfilter_3_FD_185451 | JGI IMG/M metagenome (GOLD analysis project Ga0210037, IMG submission 185451) | Groundwater microbial communities from aquifer in Utah, USA - Crystal Geyser 4/9/14 0.8 um filter (SPAdes) (version 3) | ecosystem: Environmental > Aquatic > Deep subsurface >...
AGCACGGCTTCAGAGGAAGTAAAACTCAAAAAGATATTTTCAAGAGAACTTTATCACCCATCGGGCTTGTCCAACAAACGGTTCAGATCGCGGCTCGCTTCGCTCCCGCGATCTAACCTTATCCGTTATAATTTTTGCTGGCCCCTTTTTTAAGCCCATCATATCTAAATAATACTCGTATTCCGTGTAGTTTCGCATCAAATGATAGAGTGCTTGCCTAGCATATTCATCATATGGTGGAAGCGAATATCCAACTACTCCAAGTCCAAAATTTAGACCTCCAGCTTGCTGCAATCCTCGCCACAGTGATTTAAGAGGATTTGCATATAAAATTTTCGAACTAGAAGGAGACAGTATCAATGGCGCAGATTGCCAAAATTGTGCATCAACCACTTGAGAAAGATCATTTACCCTATATACGTATTGAAAATAATCATCTTCTTCACATGGTCCTTCAATAATCTTCTTATGCTCCACAGATGACCCTTCTTTAAAAACGGGATGCCTAGACTCCCAAGGGTGTGGGCTTTTACTGGCTAACTCTCGTTCTTTTATATGGGGAAGCTTGTCGTACCAATCTATGGAACCATGAAGTTTACTGATAACAATTTCCCCCTTTTCCGCTTCACTATCGATAGTGGAGGAGGTTAATCCTACGCTCTTTAGCCTATTGTGGAACAATCTATAGGGCTTACCTAAATAATCTAACGTATCCTCTATCAGAGTATCGTAGTTAAAAGTAAGAATCACATCTGACGGTAATAAGCCTTCACAGAATTTAATGCACTCTTCTGTAGGATTATTTGGAGACAATGAATATATGACCTCCATTATCCCGTTTCGAATCATCAGCTGGGACTCATTGCCTTCATCACTCCAAGTATCACTACCTTTTAGCCCTAAATAGTGTTCTAAATCCAGATACGACATGAATCTTTCATAGTCGACAGGATGATCTTGATCTAATCCATCACATCTTTGCCTATACTTCAGATACCATTCCAAGTCGCCTTCAAGCTTATTGTCTTTTCCGTATTTATTTCTAATATTTTCCCGAACCATTTCGAGCAACTGATTACCAAGAGGTAAACCAGAATGGACTGAAAACCCTGCTCCGATAATAAATATTCGAAATTTTTGAGAAATACTCATAATCAATCATCTAACGCCAAAGCTCGCCTGCGGCAATGGAGCTCAGCGGAATTGCCGTCCGGTGGAGCGCCGTGTTATGCCTTCTGAGCGCCATCACCAGTAATACAGTGCGCCTTCTCCAAGATCTTGCTCAATTTCCAGCAGTCGATTGTATTTGGCAATCCGCTCGCTTCGACATGCCGATCCGGTCTTCAAGTGCCCTCCGTCCATCGCAACGGCGAAATCTGCCAGGAACGGGTCTTCTGTTTCTCCAGAACGGTGCGACAGGAAATAGCGCCAACCTGCATCCCGGCACATGCGAACTGCTTCGATGGTTTCCGATACGGTTCCGATCTGATTGAGTTTGATCAGAGCGGAATTCGCTGTGCCTTCTTTAATCCCCCTGGCTATATAACGTGTATTGGTGACAAATATGTCGTCACCGACCACTTCGATCTTCTTTCCATGATTCGCTGTAAACTGCCTGAAACCTTCCCAATCAGCTTCCGCCAGAGGATCTTCCCACAGAACGATTGGGTATTTCTCAATCCACTCACCGGCGAGTGCAATAAGGTCATTACTACTCATTTTGCCGGCGCGTGAGCGATTCAAATCGTATTCTCCCACCGTGCCGGATGAAAAGGATGTCGCCGCACTATCCAGAGCAATCGCAATTTCATCACCCGGTTTATATCCGGCTTTTTCAATTGCCTGCACGATCGTTTCTATTGCGTCTTCGTTGCTTGAGAAATTGGGTGCGAAGCCCCCCTCGTCGCCCACGCCTGTGGACAGGCCCCGAGCTTTCAAAAGCCCCTTGAGTATATGGAATGTTTCAGCAACATAACGCAGCCCTTCATGAAAAGAAGGTGCGCCAATTGGAACCGCCATGAACTCCTGCACGTCCACACTGTTGTCGGCATGTTGGCCGCCATTAACAATGTTCATGCATGGGATCGGCAATCGTCTGGCCCCGACACCACCAAGGTATTGGTAAAGAGGGATACGAGCCGATTGAGCGGCAGCCCGAGCAACTGCCATGGAGACGCCAAGTATGGCATTGGCCCCCAGCTTCGACTTATTCTCAGTGCCATCCATCTCGATCATTAACCGGTCAATAAGGGCTTGCTCGGATGCATCCACGCCGATCAAAGGCGGGCCAATGATTTCTGTGACATTGGATACCGCTTTAATAACCCCCTTGCCTGCATATCGGGAGTTGTCACCGTCACGCAATTCGACGGCCTCATTCTCGCCCGTACTTGCGCCTGAGGGAACAGAGGCGCAGGACTCAGTTCCGTCGCTGAGTTCAACAAAAACACGCACAGTGGGATTTCCTCGCGAGTCGAGAATTTCCATTGCCCGAATCTTGGAAATGGTTGATCGCTTCATTGTTTTCTCCTTTTTTGGTGTGCGTAACTTAGTAATACGTGTACTAGCCTGTCCATGTATTACCCTCCTATATGCGCCCTTGATTTCCTTTATATTGCATATTACGTGTAAACCGAGGAATGGATACGCTGGTAGCTTTCTATTCATCGACAGGCTGAGCCTAGACCCAAATTTACCCATGCACATCCACCACATAGTGGATAAAGCATATTTATTTCGGCATTACCAACAAAACAATTCCCCAATGACCCGGCGTTGGACTATACTTGTTGCATGAAACGGATCATTCTAACTCTCACTCTTACCATCCTTTGTTTTGGCTCTGGGCCGCGCGCTTTATGGGCGGACGATGTTTTGCCGCCGCCTGATAGCAATCATTCTTCTGAGGTAACCGAAGCAGCAACGCAGGAAACTGAAACTCCGGTGAACCTGAACAAAGAGCTTTCTCCCGACGATAACAAATCCGGCGAAGTTCAGATCAACACCTATATTCGCGAAGACGACAAAGCCACCATGACTGAATATTCCGTTCGCGGTCATGTGTATATGGTCAAGGTTGAGCCGGTTGGCGGATTTGCACCTTATTACCTGTACGACGATAAAGGCGACGGAACATTCACTCGCCGTATGGCCGGTGGCTACAAGCATTTGTCTCCCCCTGAATGGGTCATTCACCGCTTCTGAACACGCCACAATTAATCCTGATTACTGACAGCTCCCGGCTGTCGGGAACTGCGCTCCTGGAACAAATCGACCTCGCCTTGCAGGGCGGTGTTGATACGGTACTGATGCGTGAGAAACAGCTGGATTCTGCTAAAGCGCTGGCGCTTGCTTCGTCGCTGCGAAATCTGACCCGCACCTATCAGGTCCGCCTGATCATCCACAGCTTTGCCGATATTGCCATTGCCGTTGGCGCCGATGGTATTCACCTGCCATCAAATGAGATTGCGTCCATCCCCGCTTTGCGGCGATGGCTCATGCAACATGATGCAGTTAACGACATGGCGATTTCTGTATCCTGCCATCATGCCGATGATCTAGCGCAGGCGGCAGCTTTCGGTGTTGATTTTGCCTTACTCTCGCCGGTGTTTGAAACGGCCAGCCATCCGGGTGAACCTTGCCTGGGCATCGATGCTTTTCACAATTTGACTGATCAGTCCCCTTGCCCGGTCGTGGCATTGGGCGGCATCGACACTTACAACCGCCATATGTTAGCCAATCATGGCGTGGCCGTGATCAGCGCCTTGCTATTGGCTGATGATGCCAGAAACGCCGCTCAACTATTGCGCTCCGAATACAAGCCGTTAAGCTGACGAGTGATATGAAACCCCTGAATCGAGTAATTGAATGACCCATCAAACGCTGGCTGTTCTGGTCATCGGCAATGAAGTCCTGTCTGGCAGGACTCGTGAAGCCAATGCCTGGCTAGTGGCGCAAAAAATGTTCGAGCACGGTTGCCACCTGTCTGAAGTGGTGGTTGTGCCGGATGTTCAGGCTGAGATTGTGCAAAGCCTGAATCGCCTGCGCCACCGCCATGATGCAGTAATCACCTCCGGTGGCATTGGCCCGACGCATGATGATATCACCATGGATGCTGTGGCTGAGGCCTTCGATGTTCCTTTGCTGGAGCACGCAGAAACCATGGCAAAACTGCATGAACATTTTGGTGATGACATCAATCCCGGCCGTCGCCGGATGGCAAGACTACCGCAGGATGCCATACCCATACTGTGTGCGGAATCGATGATGCCGGGAGCACATATCGGCAATGTCTATATACTGGCTGGTGTGCCCTATATTTTCGCCTCTCAACTTGCATCAGTGATGGACGATTTTGCTGGTGAGCCCTTTCTGCGTGAAGAAATTGAAGTGCTTATTCCTGAAAGCATTTTTGCCAGGGGGCTGGCGGAGATTCAGGCTCAACACCAACACGTCGAAATCGGCTCCTATCCGGGCCGTTGTGGCCTGAGCCCGACCGGAAAAATATGTTTTTCGAGTAAAAATTTAGCGCAATTAAAAGCTGCAAAACTTGATGTTCTGGCCATGCTTGAGAAGCTTAAACAAGACCTCTGTAACGATAATTGATAGTTAGTGCCATACTTTGGATGCCTTGCTCTGAAATTTTCAAATCTCAGTCTTATTATAAATAGGTATCATATGCATCGGCTTGATCATTTCATCTGACAAACGCTTTTGCACTGCAATTTCATCACAATGTGAAAACTTTTCGCAATGCACACATACCGTCCATACTTTGTAAGGCAACGCTTCTTTGGGTACGATGTGATAGCCTAAGTGAATAAAGAAATCGCTGACATAGGTTAAGGCGAAGACCAGCGCCACATGCAATTCCTCAGCCATCGTTTCACATGCCTGCACCAGCATTTTTCCGAGATTGTTCTTCTGGAAATCTTTTGACACTGCCAGTGAGCGAATCTCCGCCAGATTTGAACCATAAATATGCAACGCAACCGTTCCGACAATCAGCCCCTCGCAGTCAGCCACGACAAATTCCTGCAAATGTTGATAAATATCATCTTCAGAACGATCCAATAACAATTTATCTTGGGAAAATTTGGCCAGAACCAGCGCCATGGCCGGCACATCACCGGCCTCTGCACGTCGAATAATGACTTGATTCATAACTTACTACTTCGACCCGCGTGCCAGCATGTTTCGCGCATGCTGGATACTTTCTGCATCCAGACCACCGAGCATACGGGCAATTTCATGCGTGCGTTCATCTTGCGACAAAGGCTGCAAACGTGTGGTTGTACGACCATCCTGATGGGCTTTGACAATGTGAAACTGCTGCTGGGCGCAGGATGCCACCTGCGGCAAATGCGAGATTACAAACACCTGTCGCTCACGACTCATTTCTTTTAGTAATTCACCCACGCACCAGGCAGTCTCACCGCCGATACCGACATCCACCTCATCAAACACAGCAATGGCGGGTGCGTCTTTATAAGCGCCCAATGCTTTAAGTGCCAGAACCAGTCGCGACAGTTCACCACCGGAAGCAACCTGCGCCAGCTTACGGAAAGGCTCACCCGGATTACTGGAAACCATAAAGGCAATGTCGTCCCAGCCGCTCTGGGCCCAGTGTGTCGGGGCCTGCTGTGCTTCGATATGGACCTGTAACTGCATCCCACCCAGCCCCAGCTTGGCCATATAAGGGTGCAGGGCTTCTGCCATCTGTAGAGCTGCCTGCTGGCGTAAACCATGCAATCGATCTGCAACGTCACGATATTGCTGCTCATGCGCCGCCAATTCTGCACTTAAACTCTCTTCATCCCAGGCTGCGGTATCCAGAGAAGAGAGCTTCTCCTGCCAGCTTTGCAGTAAATCGAGTAATCCGGCGGCATCTGTATGATGACGGCGCATCGCATCCCGCAAAGCAGCCAGACGATCCGCATCCGCTTCATGGGCAGCCTGATCCAGTTCACTGTCCCTTGCCTCGTAGAGCAAAGGGCGAATCTCGGCGAGCAGCACATCCACTTGCTTCAGCAGTTCGTGCGCTTCCTGTAAGCCCGGGTGGTGCTCCGCCATCAAGGCGATGTCGTGTATCGACTGAGCGACCAGTGAACGGGCGCTGCTTTCACGAGCGTCATCTTCATCCAGCCATGTCAGCGCCTGCATGGCGGACTGCTGAATTTGCAGTTGATGCTGGCCCGCTGCCACACGCTGGCTTAATTCGTCTTCCAGATCGGCATGAATTTCAAGTGCTTCAAACAGGGCGCATTGCTGCTGCATCCAGGCTACCTGCTCACCGCTTTGCTGTTGTGATTGCTGATGCTGTTCAAGTTTCTTTCTGCAAGACAGCCATGCTTTCCAGGCATCTTTCATCGAGCTCAGCTCAGTTGCATCCAGCTGGGCATCAACCAACTGATGTTGAAAGCTTGCCTGCATCAATGCCTGATGTTCATGCTGACCATGAAAATCCAGACACAGATTGCCAATTTCCTGCAACAACCCAATGGATGCCGGGCGATCATTAATCCAGGCCCGTGAACGACCGTCCGAATTGATGCTGCGCCTTAAAATCAGGATGTCATCATCACCCAGACCCTGTTCGTCCAGCAGTGCTTGCAGGCGCTGATCACTGACCTCGCAGACCGCCATAACCTCCGCCTGTTTGGCACCATGACGAACCCAGTCGGCGCTGGCTCTAGCGCCAAAGGCGGCACCTAATGCATCGATAAGAATGGATTTTCCCGCTCCGGTTTCACCGCTGAATACGGTCATCCCCGGCCCGCATTGAATATGAACCTGATCGATCAGGGCAAATTGTTGAATGTGTAATTCTGTGAGCATACGGTATGTATTATTCCTCGTGACCCGCCCAGTGAAGCTTAGTCCGCAGTGTTTTGTAATAATGGCGATCCTGCAAATAAATAAAATCAACACGTCCTTGCTTGTATATGCGCACCACATCACCCGTTTCCAGCTTACACAATAATTGCCCATCATAATTCAGGGCTGAAGAATGTGGACTATCAAGCAAGCGAATTTCGATCTGGTCGTTATCCGGAACTACAACAGGACGATTCGATAGAGAGTGCGGACATAATGGAACTACTGTAATGGCTTTCACTTCCGGGTGAACAATCGGACCGCCGGCGGACAAGGCATAAGCCGTGGAACCCGCCGGTGTGGCAATAATCAAACCATCAGCGCGCAAACGAAACATCAGTTGCTCGCGAATATGCACCTCAAACTCGATGGGGCGCGGATGATCCAGACGATTAAGCACCACGTCATTTACCGCCGTCGTTTCGCAAACTTTCTCTTCACCACGCCAGCATTCAGCTTTGAGTGCAATATGCGACTTCACCTTGTAATGACCGGCCAGTACTTCGGTCATCACATCGAACATGCTGCCAACCGGTGTGTCCGTCAAAAAGCCCAAACGCCCTAAGTTGATACCCAGAATCGGAATGTTCGAATCAATAAAGCGGCGACTGGCGTGTAACAGCAATCCGTCACCACCCAGTACAACCAGCAAATCGACAGATTTTGCCATCATCGCCAGCGATGTAATCGGCCCATGCTCACCCGACTGATTTCTGTCACAGAGAACACTGTATTGTCGCTGAATTAACCACTTAGCCACTTCATCAGCCAGTTTGAGTATTCTTTCATCGCCGGCTTTAATGCACAGGCCAATGGTCTTCTTCGCCCGCTCGCTCATTTTTTCATAACGCCTTGCCAGCCCTCAGGCTGCACATGACACTGGAAGCATTGATCTGCCTGAGTATGGCCAACAGGTCTGGGCTTTACACCATCGGCATCGTGGCAGCTCATGCAGGCTGCACGGGTGGTTGCCTGCTGATGTACGGCGTCGACTGGAACCGGTTTGGTTTTACGCTCGCTCGTTCCCAATACCAGCAACAGAATCACCGCTGCAATCACAGCAAAAAAAATGGCATCCCGTTTACCCGGTTTCCACGCTGGACGACTCTCCTGATTGGAACCCTCAGTGGCCATGGGTCATCTCCTCACATTTATAATTACTTTTATTCGGCTCAGCCCAGAAACTATACTTTTCGCTCACTGAGTGTCACCTACATCATGCATATCTGAACCGCACAATAAACCCCGACTAAGTACGGCTATTACCATCGCATTGTATCCTTGTAAACGCTGGGTATTTAATTCAACATCAAATTGTTATCATTGCGCCTAATTTCATCCCATATTGGAGGTTTACACCGATGGATTTTCTCTTAGATCACAAAAAAACAATTATCGCCGGTTTTATACTGACTGCCATTATTCTTGCCGCAGCAGCGGTAACAGGTGACGGTCTTGATGCCTCTTTACTGATCGGCGAATCAACCCGCTGGTTACATGTAATGTCCGGTATTATCTGGATCGGACTTCTTTACTACTTCAACTTTGTTCAGGTTCCTTCGCTGGGTGGCGTAACAGCCGAAACCAAAGCTGACTTGTTTAAAGAAGGCAGCATTGTTCGTCGTGCTCTGCACTGGTTCCGTTTCGGTGCAATGTTCACCTTACTGTTCGGCCTGATTCTGGCCTGGGGTCTTTACAAAAATGGTGGCGGCGCTGCTTTCAGTGTCGATATCATGATCGGCATGACTTTTGGTATCATCATGTGGGCCAACGTCACGTTCATCATCTGGCCAAACCAGCAGAAAGTAATCGGCATGGTTGAAGCAACGGCTGAAGAAAAAGCTGCGGCAGGTAAAAAAGCCCTGCTGGCATCTCGCACGAACACGCTGTTGTCTATCCCTATGCTGTTAACAATGGTGACTTCAGCACACGGCAGCCTGTTCTAAACCGGCTTTGCTCAAAACATTAAAGGGAGGCTTCGGCCTCCTTTTTTTTATCCTGTTTCAGCTCATTTAAACCGTTTTCGGTGCTGCTCACTTGATCGGCGTGGTGTTCTGCCTGTTTTCTTTTTGGCTTCCGGAAAAAGTGACCAAAGCTCAGTTTCATCCAGGCTGTCGAATTCGCCCGGCTGTAGCCCGTCCAGTGTAATGCTGCCAATGGCATAACGAATCAGACGCAAGGTAGGAAAGCCCACCGCTGCGGTCATCCGTCGAACCTGCCTGTTCCTGCCTTCTGATATTTGCAATTGAATCCATGATGTTGGTATCGCGGCACGTACCCGAATCGGCGGATCACGTTGCCAGAGTTGATCCGGTTCATTCATCTTTTTCACTGTGGCTGGCCTGGTCATGCCATCTTTAAGCTGCACGCCGCGACGAAGATGTTGAATGGCTTCAGCGCTGATATCACCTTCGACCTGCACCCAATAGATCTTGCTGAGTTTATGCGATGGATGAGAAATACGATGTTGCAACGCACCATCGTCTGTCAGCAGCAATAATCCCTCACTATCCCTGTCCAGTCGTCCGGCCGGATATACATCAGCAATCCTGACACATTCAGCCAGCGTTCTGCGTGCACCCGCTTCACTGAACTGACACAGAACATCATAAGGTTTATTCAAACGCAAGGTAGCCAAAATATGTCATCCTCAGCTTACAGACAAAGCCCATTGAGTATCAGAGTTATGGCTTGAGCAGGTCATCAGGGAATACACTTTTGCACGTTTTACTTTGCCTGATGCCTGTTATCAAGTTGAGACCTGATTAACTGACTTAACTGCGAAATATTGTAAGGTTTACTGATCATAGGAAACTTCGAGGAAGGCATATCGCTTTGTAACGATTCATCTTTATCGTAACCCGTTGTAAAAATAACCTTAACCGAAGGCGCAATTTTCATCATCCGCTCAATCGCCTGCACGCCGCCCAGCCTGGGCATGACCACATCCATCAGGACTAAAGCGACTTTGTCACTCTGCGCTGAAAACTGTGTTACTGCCGTCAGCCCGTCAGATGCTTCGATAACTTCATAACCGAGTTGCTGCAAAACTGTTGTGCTGGTTTTACGGATGTCTGCATTGTCATCAACAACCATAATCAATTCACCTTTGCCGAAATCGATGCTGGTCTGCTTCACCTGCGTCATGTCGCTGCTCTTCTCATCAGCCGGCAGATAAATTTGAACCGAAGTTCCTTTACCTTTATGGCTGATAATTTCTATTGCACCACCATGGTTCTGAATGGCACCAAAAGCCATCGACAGCCCTAAACCCGTACCATCACCCACTTCTTTCGTCGTAAAAAACGGTTCGAAAACATGGGCTTTAACACTCTGCCCCATACCACAGCCATTATCAGTAACCGTGATGCGCGCAAAAATATTTCCATGCAACTCGGGAAAGGCTTCTGATAACCGCTCACTGGCTTCCACTTCATCTATAACCAGCGATATTTCTGGATTGTTAATGCCTGCCAACGCATCGCGGGCATTGGTTAACAGATTCATCAGCACCTGCTGCAATTGTGTTGCATCCCCCCTGATGATCAGCTCTTTATCTATGTAGCTTTGACGAAAAGTAATATTCTCAGGGATACTGGATTGACTGAGTTTCGAAACTTCTTTGAAGAACGAAATCAAACCAAACGGCTTCATCTGAATTCGGCCTTTACGCGCAAAGATAAGAAGCTGTTGAATCATATCTGCCGCTCTGAAGCCCAGACAGTCGACGGCATCCAGCTTTTCCATGGCCTTCGGATTATCCTGCACCATGGTTTTAAGCAGATAAATATTTCCGGTGATGCCAGCCAGCATGTTGTTGAAGTCATGGGCAATTCCACCCACCAAACCGCCTAAAGCTTCCATTTTCTGAGCCTGACGGAATTTTTCATCGAGCAATTGATGTTCAGTCATATCCTGCTGAATCGCAACGTAATGGGTGATTTTTTCGTCTTTGAAAATAGGAGCCACCGACATCATGGCGGGATACTCAGAGCCATCTTTACGACGGTCGATAATACTGCGGCTCCATACTTTTCCATCTGTAATCGTTCGCCACATATTTTCATAATATGCTTCTGATTGATTGCCACTTTTGAGAACTCTGGGGTTTTTACCCATCACTTCCTCTGCCCGGTAGCCTGTCAGCCTGCAAAAAGAAGAGTTCACATATTCAATCGTTCCTTCTTTGTCGGTAATAAGAACAGATTCGCCGGCCTGTTCTATGGATTGCGAAAGAATACGCAGACTCGCTTCGCGTTGTTCCCGTTCCATGATAATAGAAACAAGTCTGGACGCATCCCGAATACTCGCCATTTCCAGATCGCTCGGACTTGCAGGATGCTCGAAATACATGGCAAACGTACCGAATATTTTCCCGTCACGTCCCTTGATTGGAATCGACCAGCATGCATAAAGATGATAGGGAAGTGCGACCTGCTTATAACTTGCCCAAAGCGGATGGCTTGAAATATCTTCGACAATCACTTCACTTCCTCGAAATGCCGCCGTGCCGCATGAACCGACAGAAGGACCAATTTCAACACCATTAATGGCATCACAATATTCTTTGGGGAGACTCGGCGCACTGCAATGATACAGATGATTGCCTTTTAATTTCAGAATGGATGCCCGCATGCTGGGATGGCTGGCTTCATACATATGACAAATGGCATCATAGATTTTCTCATCGGGCACATCCATCGCTGCCATTTCTAGAATTTCTGAACTTTTCCTGAAATGCGCCTCACTTGCGGCGACGATGCTTTCATTCATCTGACTCTGCATGCGCAGCCAGATGTTTTGCCGGATATGTGAATGGATTCTTTTTGCACTGATTAGCATCATCAGTAAAAACAGAACCAGCATGGCAGCTATCAGAGATGACGTTTCAGTAGCCAGCGTGAAGAATCGAATAATCAGTGGTATCAGTGCAATCAAAATATAACTAATGATGGCGAAACTTAGTGATGATAACGAAGGTATAGCTCCGATACAGATACCACCAACCATAAAAGCCAGAAACACCTGATGCGTGATTGAATGCTCCGGGAATAATAACCAGGCAGTAGAACCCCATAATACCGCCGCACTGATGGAGCCAATCAGAAAATATGTTTCCCAGCAAGCATGCTGTTCAATTTTTGGCTGAGCCTGTCGATAGGCGTAGGCTAATTTTAAACGTGCCAGAGAAACCATGATGAAAACAAACAACCAGCTCAACAGCTGGCTGTGCTCAATTTGTTGCCATTCAAATGCTACGAGTACACAGGCAAGAATAACGGATACCGATATCGGCAGCAGAATCGCTTCATGCAGCAGCTTTAATTGCTCCGCTCTAAGCAGATCATTTTGCTTTTCCGACAATGCCGGATCGTTTGCTTGCATCATAAAATGCTTACTCCGCTAAATTCCTATACCCATAAATATGTGAGATTAATCGATCAAACAAGAGTACGGAAATCTTTGGCAATGTGATTTGGATCACTTTTTTCTTCGCTTGCGCTTCTTTTTCCCTGAACCGCTTAACCATGCATCATGCTCGGCAACCAGGGCTTTCAGATCCTGCTCGATGTGCTCAGGCGTTTTAATGATCTCGTCGTAGCCTTTTTTAGTTACTTTTATGACATCAACAGGCTTGGCAATAAACGCCTGAATATTTTCAAGCAACGGCTTTTCTTCGAGACTGCAAAATGAAATCGCTTCGCCTTTGCGCAGACCGCGCCCGGTTCGTCCGACGCGATGGACATAGTTTTCAACCTTTTCCGGAAGGTCATAGTTGATAACAAAGTCGATGTCCGGCACATCAATGCCGCGTGCGCTGACATCTGTGGCGACAAGCACGCGCAATGCACCATCACGGAATGACTGCATCACATCGGATCGTTCGGTTTGATCTTTGTCACCATGGATACTCTGGCAATTCACTTCCAAACGCTGCATGGCTTTGACAATTCGTTCTGCACGCACACGTGTGCGAACAAAAACAATCACTTTGGCATCCGCATGATCAGCTAAAAAGCGGTGCAAAAAGAAGCGTTTATCATCCATCTCAATAAACATGACAAAATGACTGACATTCTTGGAGATTCGATCTTTCGGCGAAATCTGAATGCGAATGGCTTCACTTTTTACCTGTGAATAAGCCAGTTTCCTGATTTCATCGTTGAGTGTGGCTGAAAAGAACAAGGTCTGGTGTCGCTGTTTCAGCATCTTTTTAATGTAAGTGATATCGTCAATAAACCCCAGATCGAGCATATGATCGGCTTCATCCAGAATCAGCGTAGTCACCTGTTCCAGTCGAATGGCTTTCTGATTGATTAAATCAAACATTCTGCCCGGCGTGGCAATAAGTACGTCGATACCATCCTGCAACTTGCTGATTTGCGCATCTTGCTCAACCCCGCCATGCAGGGTGAAAGTCTTCACCTTGGTATGTTTAGCAATACTTTTAAAAACCTCGCCGATCTGCAACGCCAGCTCCCGCGTCGGCACCATCACGATGCATTTGATGCCGTAAGAGCGTTTACTGGATTTGAAGCGATGTATTTTATCGACAACCGGAATGGCGAACGCCGCAGTTTTTCCGGTACCTGTTTGAGCAACAGCCAGTACATCCTCACCATTGAGAATCGATGGAATCGCCTTGAACTGGATATCTGTGGGTCGTTTAAAACCAAGCTGATGAAGATTCTTTTTGATGTCTTCGGAAATGTAATAGCTATCAAATTTCATATCATTTATGCCTTAGCCCGTTTCCATATTTCGGGAGCGATGTCGACAGCCAGATCACCATTGGTCAGCCACAGCTGGCCTTCGCTGATCGTACACTGTAAGCGCATGGCTCGTTGGGCCAATTGACCAAGTGCCGCCACACTTTGCGGTGACAAGGCTATCACGCTGAGATTTTGAAAGCGCTCAAGTTTGTTTTTTTGCTGATTCCACCAGGCATGATGGCCTTGTTGATAACTGTATATCATCACCTGTTGTGATCGGCCGCAGGCTTTACGAATGCGTTTTTCATCGGGTTGACCCAGATCAATCCAGACTTCAATTTCATCACTGAAACTTTTTTGCCAGATGTCCGGTTCATCGTCCGTGCTCAGGCCTTTGCTGAAGCGCAGTGATTCACTGGCATGCAGTGCAAAGGCCAGCAGACGCACCATCATCCGCTCATCATTTTCGGAAGGATGTCTGGCGATGGTGAGTTGGTGATCCTGATAATAGTTGCGATCCATATCGGTGATCTGCAATTCAGCTTTGAAGATGGTTGATTTAAGTGCCATAGGTTGCGTCGATGATACCGACGTACGCCTTGCAAGTGAAGCAATGAGGAACCAAAAGCCTCAGCCTGCTCGCGATATTGCCAAACTGCTGATAATGTGTGTGCATGATGTTGCGAATCAACAAAGAAATAGTGCTTCCGGATGCAGAAATTGAGATACAGGCTATTCGTGCTCAGGGTGCAGGTGGTCAAAACGTCAACAAAGTGTCTTCATCGGCACACTTGCGCTTTGATATTGCCGCATCGTCACTGCCGGAAAGCTGGAAACACAATCTCCTGCACTTTGCCGACCAGCGAATCAGCGCCGAAGGTGTGGTAATCATCAAAGCGCAACGCTTCCGCAGCCTGGAGCGGAACAGGCAGGACGCTCTGACGCGGCTCCGTGATTTAATTCTGGCAGCCAACAAGACGCATAAAAAACGCAAACCGACACGTCGTTCGCTGGCCTCTAAAGAGCGTCGTCTGGAGGGTAAGGTGCGACGGGGCATGGTGAAATCCATGCGCAAGAAGGTGGCTGACTTATGATCATAAAAAGCATACTTATCGGTCTGGGCGCATTATTGGCGGTGCTGCTGCTGGCATTTATTGTGCTGGCCATGAAATCGCAACATCAGCCGGATAGCATCGGCCTGGTGAATGGAAAATTACGACCATGCCCCGATTCACCCAATTGCGTTTGCAGCGAGACTGATGAGTCGCCCGATGCCCTGAAAGTGATTGCACCAGTTTTGGCCGATGCTCAAACATGGCAGCTTTTATCAACCGTCATCGAAGCGAACGGAGGAATCATTCAGCAAAATCATAAGGATAATTATCTGCATGCGACATTTTCCTCGCCCATTTTTCACTTTGTTGATGATGTGGAGTTCCGTCTGGATAGCGACAGCCGATTGATTCATATGCGTTCGGCATCACGCGTTGGTCACTCTGATTTTGGCTTGAACCGCAAGCGACTGGATCGGCTTGTGCAAGCATTAACGAAATAGTCGCCTGCGCTTCAGCGCAAGAAGGCCGATTCACCCCCTGCTTAAACGACCCTGTCAGGACGACTGACGACGCAGCAAAGAGCCAAGCACCATACCCACGATAGCCATCAAAAATCCGGCAAACTGGGGCGGCATCAAACCCTCACCTTCCGGCGCGATAAATTCCATCGGCAACCAGGTCAGCAAGCCGAAGATTATCGCACAATACGCGCCCAGCGTTGTGGCGCGCTTCCAGTACAGGCCGGCAACCAGCGGCACGAATGCGACCACCAGTGTTACCTTATAAGCATTCTCAACCATCTGATGAATACCAAGATCGCTATCCAGCGCCCAAAGCGCATATAACGTCACCAGCAAGGCAAAGGTTGCCACCACCCAGCGGGTCATCAACAGCAGATGTGCTTCGGATGTATCATCCCGCAATAGCCAGCCTTTCAGCACGTTTTCCGACAGTGTCACCGAAGGGGCCAGCAATGTACCGGAAGCCGTACTCATAATAACCGCCAGCAGCGCCCCGAAAAAGACCACCTGCGCCAGCAACGGCAAATGTCCGAGCACCAGTGAAGGTAGAATTTTCTGCGCATCCTCATTGAGCAATGTAGCCACCAGCATCGGATCCATAAGATGCGCTGAATAGGCAAGATAAATCGGCACGGCGGCAAACAGAAAATATGCCACGCCACCCACCACCGTTCCCCATACCGCCGCATTTTCGCTATTGGCCGAGTTGGCCCGTTGAAAGACATCCTGCTGCGGAATCGAGCCGAAGCCCATGGTCAGCAGTCCTGAAATAAAGGCGATCATGGCCACAGCATTCAGATCGGGCCAGAAATTAAACTTGTTATTCTGCACGGCATGCTCAACCACCGGCGCCACGCCACCGGCCAGATCAGCCACCAGCCAGGCGACGTAAAACAAGCCGATCACAATCACCACCATCTGAAACGAGGTCGTAACAGCCACTGCCCACATGCCGCCAAACAGGGTGTACATCAACACCACCGACGCGCCAATGATAATGCCCTGAACCTGCGTGATCGAACCATCGGAAAGCACGTTGAAGACCAGGCCAAGCGCCGTGATCTGAGCCGACACCCAGCCCAGATAAGACAGGGTGATAGCAATGCCGGTGACGAATTCCACCCGGCGATCAAAACGCTGCCGGTAAAAATCGACGATCGTCAGCAAATTCAGTCGATACAGTTTACGGGCGAAAAACAGACCGAATAAAATCAAACAGAGTGATGCGCCAAATGGGTCGGAGACCAGCCCTGCCAGATCCTCCTCCAAAAATGTGGCCGGTATGCCGAGTACAGTTTCGGCACCGAACCAGGTGGCGAAGACCATCGATACCACGACGAAAAATGGCAGCTTCCGGTCCGCCGTAATGTAGTCGCGGGCATTATGCACGCGCGTCGCGGCATACACACCTAAGGCAATGGATACCACCAGATAAAAAATCACAAATCCAACCAGCATCGAATGCCCCCTGGAATAAAATGCGGAAGAGTCCCCACCCCGCCAAATTGCGTAGAAAAATGACGCTCGTAAGGCATGGCGTCAATTCAAATTTTCTGTATGATCCAGTGCCATCCCATGACGTCATTCGCTGCAAGACTAAGCGACAAGCAAGTGGCCTAACCAGGCACCTTACTAAGTCGCATTGCAAAACAGCATCGGCTCTTTATGATGCCCGACCTTTCGCGTGCGAGAAGTGCGCAAATGAACATTCATGGTTCTGGAGTATTCATGAGCATCAACCAAAAAATTGCCAAAGAACTCAAGGTTTCCGCGCATCAGGTCAATGCGGCTGTCACCCTGCTGGATGAGGGTGCCACAGTTCCTTTTATCGCCCGCTATCGTAAAGAAGTCACCGGCGGACTGGATGATACGCAACTGCGTATGCTGGAAGAGCGACTGCGTTATCTGCGCGACCTCGAATCCCGTCGCGACAGCATCCTCAAAAGTATTGGCGAGCAGGAAAAGCTGACGCCAGAGCTGGAGAAGGCTATTCGCGCAGCCGATACCATGGCGCGCTTGGAAGATCTGTATCTGCCCTACAAACCCAAACGTCGTACCAAGGCAGAGATTGCCCGCAAGGCCGGACTGGAGCCGCTGGCACATGGACTGTTAGCCGATGCAACCCTGGAGCCAGAAGCCTTTGCCGCCGCTTTCGTTGATGCGGATAAAGGCGTCGCAGATACAAAAGCGGCACTGGAAGGGGCACGGCAGATTCTTATGGAAGAATTTGGCGAAGATGCCGATCTGATTGCCGAACTGCGTAACTATTTGCAAAACAATGCCGTAATCACTTGCACTGTTTACGACGATAAGCGCGAATCAGGCGCTAAATTCTCTGACTATTTCGACTACAGTGAAGCGCTGAAGAAAATCCCATCACATCGTGCACTGGCAATTTTTCGCGGCCGCAATGAATCCGTACTTATGGTTAAAATGCTCGAAGAGGCGGGAGCGGAAGAACGTGTCGGCCCCGGCTATTGCGAAGGGCGTATTGCCTGCCGCTTCGGCATTGCCAATAAAGCCCGCGCTGCTGATGCCTGGCTGTTGGAAACTGCGCGCTGGGCCTGGAAAGTGAAGATATTCCTGCGTCTGGAACTGGACCTGTTCGGTGAGCTGCGTGGCAAGGCCGAAGAAGAAGCCATTCGCGTCTTTGGTGATAACCTGCGCGATCTGCTGCTGGCCGCTCCGGCCGGACAACGGGCTACCATCGGCCTTGATCCGGGCCTGCGTACCGGCGTTAAAGTGGCTGTGGTCGATCACACCGGCAAACTGCTGGAAACCACGACGATTTTTCCACATGTACCACATAAACGCTGGCAGGAATCGATTGCCGCACTGGCCGTGCTTTCAGCCAAGCACCATGTTGACCTAATCGCCATCGGTAACGGCACCGCTTCACGCGAAACCGAAGCGCTGGCCAAAGAATTGCGTGATCAGTTTCCGAATCTGCATCTGACCCAGGTTGTTGTCTCTGAAGCAGGCGCTTCGGTATATTCCGCCTCGGAGACCGCCGCCAAGGAATTCCCCAACCTCGATGTGTCACTGCGCGGGGCGGTTTCCATTGCCCGTCGTTTGCAGGATCCCTTAGCTGAACTGGTGAAGATCGACCCGAAATCCATTGGCGTCGGCCAATATCAGCACGATGTCAGCCAATTACAGCTGGCGCGTAAACTTGATGCCGTGGTGGAAGACTGCGTGAACAGCGTTGGTGTCGACATCAATACCGCATCCGTACCTTTGCTGACACACGTCGCCGGTTTGAATCGTTCGGTTGCCGAGAAAATTGTGGCTTACCGCGATGCTCAGGGCATATTTCTTGAACGCAAAAAAATTCTCGATGTACCCGGCATCGGGCCGAAAAGTTTTGAACAGGCCGCCGGATTCCTGCGCATCATCAACGGTAAAAATCCGCTGGATGCATCAGCCGTACATCCGGAGGCTTATCCTGTGGTTGAGCGCATCGTTGCAGCCAGCAATAAGCCCATCAAAGAAATTATCGGCAACAGAGAATTCATTCAGCAGCTGAAAGCAAAAGATTTTACCGATGAACGTTTCGGTGTGATTACCGTCGGCGATATTTTTGCCGAGCTGGAAAAGCCCGGCCGTGACCCGCGTCCGCAATTCAAAACCGCCAAATTCAAAGATGGCGTGCATGATGTGCGTGATCTGCGTGTCGGCATGTTGCTCGAAGGTACGGTCACCAACGTCGCCAACTTCGGTGCATTTGTCGATGTCGGTGTTCATCAGGATGGTCTGGTGCATGTGTCGGCGCTGACCGACAAGTTCATTGATGACCCGCGCAAGGTGGTTAAAACCGGTGATGTGGTGAAGGTGAAAGTGCTGGAGGTGGATGTGAAACGTAAACGCATCTCACTGACCATGCGCCTGGATGATCCTGTCGGTGCCGCTGCCGCCGAAAAACCGAAAAAGGAAAAACGGGCCAAGCCGGATCGTGTGCAGCAAAAACTTGAGCAAAATCTCAATAAATCCAAAAATGCGCCGCAAAGTGCCATGGCCGCCGCCTTCGCCAAGGCGGTAACGAAGTAAGGATCAACTCATGAAAACACTCTTACTCATCCGTCACGCCAAATCCGACTGGGCAGATATGCATGCCCGTGACTTTGACCGAGGGCTGAATGATCGCGGTCGCAAGGATGCACCTTTGATGGCCGGATACATGGCCGAAGAAGGTTTTGTGCCCGATGCTTTTGTCGTCAGTGATGCCTGCCGTGCCATGCAGACCGCCACGCTGATGGCTGCTGAATTCGGTATTTCTGTTGATGACATTGACTGGCGGCATGAGCTCTATCTTGCCAGCCCGCGCACATTGCTGGCGGCAATTCGCAGCACGGCGCCACACATCAAAACGCTGGCTCTGCTGGCGCATAACCCCGGCATCACCGAACTGGTAAATCAACTTTGTCCGGCGGCGGCGATTGCCAATGTGCCGACGTGCGGGATTGTGACTTTGAGTTTTGATATGCAAAACTGGCGTGATGCTGATGATTCGGCTGAGCTGCTGCGTTTTGATTACCCGAAATCTCTCGACTGACAGCAGACGATATTCAACTGCCCTGCTCTATTCGAAGCTTTCCAGCTCTTCGCTGCTTTCCATCCACGCCTCTTCAACATTCTGAAGCTGTTGCTCCAGTTGCCGATGCTGCATCGTCAGCGTTTTCAGGGTGTCGCTGTTGCCCGCTTCATACAGGGCCGGATCGGCAAGCTGTGCATCGAGGTCGGATTTTCTGATATGAAGCTGTTCCAGCTCTGACTCCAGTTTTTTAACTTTGTTGCGTAGCGGTTGCAGCTGCTTGCGCTGCTCAGCTTTGGCGCGCCGGTCATCCTTACGTGATGGCGCGGTTGCGCTTGTTTCTTCTTCCTGATTGCGCTGTTCCAGCAACCAGCGTGAATATTCTTCCAGATCACCGGTAAACGGTGCAACCTTCCCCGCTGAAACCAGCATCAGGGAATCGCAAACCGTGCGCAGCAGATGTCGATCATGTGAAACTAACACCATGGCTCCCTCAAAGCTCTGCAAGGCCATGGCGAGCGCATGTCGCATTTCCAGATCCAGATGGTTGGTCGGCTCATCCAGCAGCAGCAAATTGGGCTGCTGATAGACAATCAGCGCCAGCACCAGCCTGGCTTTTTCGCCACCGGAAAAAGGTTCTACCGGAGCCATCGCCATATCCCCGCGAAAATCGAAACCGCCAAGGAATAATCGCGCATCTTTTTCTGACAGTGTTTCATTCAACATCATCAGATGTTGTACCGGCGACAACTCGCCGTGCAGTTGTTCCAGCTGATGCTGGGCGAAATAGCCGATGCTTAATTCTCTGGCTTCATCCCTTTTGCCCGACTGTGCATTCAGCACACCGGCCATCAGCTTGATCAGGGTGGATTTCCCCTCACCATTAGGCCCCAACAGGCCAATCCGCTCGCCCGGTAACAGGCTGAATGAAAGCTCGCTGAGTATCGTTTTATCGGCGTAGCCGGCAGAAGCTTTGTGCAGCCTGAGCAATGGGTTCGGAATGATGCCCGTATGTTTAAAGCTGAAGGAGAATGGTGAATCAACGTGTGCCGGAGCAATCATCTGCATACGCTCCAGTGCCTTGATGCGGCTTTGCGCCTGCGTCGCTTTGGTGGCCTTGGCCTTAAAGCGATTGATGAAGCTGGTCATGTGGGCCACCTGCTTCTGCTGCTTCTCGTAGGATGCCTGCTGAAGCGCCAGTTTCTCGGCCCGCATACGCTCAAAATCACTGTAGTTGCCTGTGTATAAGGTCAATTTTTCATGCTCGATGTGTGCGACTTTATTGACGCATCGGTCGAGAAAGTCGCGGTCATGCGAAATCAGCAGCAATGCACCACGATAATCCTGCAACCACTTTTCCAACCAGACAACGGCTTCCAGATCCAGATGGTTGGTCGGCTCATCGAGCAGCAGTAAATCGGAACGACACATCAGCGCATGCGCCAGATTGAGGCGCATGCGCCAGCCACCGGAAAAACTTGCGACAGGATTATTTTCACTCCCCACAGCAAAACCCAGACCATGCATCAGCCGGGCAGCACGGGCATGGGCCGAATAGCCATCGATGGTAATCAACCGCTCATGCAGTTCTGCCAGTCGGATGCCGTCGCTGTTGCCCTCTTCCTCGGCAATTTGCTGCTGCACACGCACCAGTTCAGCGTCACCCTGCATCACAAAATCAATAGCAGCCCCCGCCAGTGCCGGGGTTTCCTGTTCAACATGAGCAATGGTGGTGCCCTTATCTATGCGGAAGCGGCCCGAATCCTCTTCCAGGCGTCCCTGTACCAGTTCAAACAGCGTGGACTTACCGCAGCCATTAGCGCCGGTGATGCCGACCCTGTGCCCGGCATGAATAACCATGCTAACATCAGAGAACAGCAGTTTATGGCCACGCCGCAGCGTAATGGCATCAAAATAGAGCATAAAATTTGTTTGTTAAATCCTGTTTATCGATGCTGTGCTGCTAGTAGTGCGGTGGTCGAGATTCCTCATCCGACCTGGCGATATTTGAATTTTCACGCTCATTGAGCATCGACTCCAACCGCCGGACTTTGCCTGATAGCTTTGAAATCTGATTCTGCTGACTGATCAGCGCCTCATTAAGCTGCTGCAACAGGTATTCCTGATGAGACCATTTGCTTTGCAGCTCTATGATTGCGTCTTCATGCATAATATATCTCTACCGGAAAAGATCGATTCAAACTCAGAATTCATCATCCTTTGATTTTTCTTTAGCCAGATTTACTCGGATCACACGGCCCTGAATCTCGCTGCCATTCAATGCTACAGCAGCATTGGCAGAAGCACTGTCTACATCAACAAAACCGTATCCTTTTGAACGTCCACCACGCCCTGCCGTTACAACACGCGCCGATACCACAGTACAAGTAGCAGAAAATGCGTCGGACAAATCACGGTCTTTGACGCTGAACGGAAGATTTCCCACGTAAACTGTGACGCTTTCTCCGGTAGCTTTCTTTGTTGCAGCAACAGGCTTCTTAGCGCTGCATTTGGATGCACAATGGGCACGCAGTGACGCAACCACGCCGCCAATGATACAGCCATAAAATAAGCCTGTGGCAAACACTGAACCTGTAGGGGCATTGGTAAGCCAGAGATACGGCTCCACATAATATCCGATAGCGCCTAAAATAGCCGATACAACCAACAACTGAACGATACAAAACAGACTCATACGTGAACTCCCTATTAATTTGCCCCAATGCTGCCAACTTTAACGTTGATTGAAAGCTAATCTGCTTAAATTCATCCGATGACGCTTGAAGCCCTCGCTTTCTGACCGCAGTATGCGAGCCTGATGATGAATACGCATACGCGCTAACGTATACAGGAGGATAAAGATGGATTTTGCCAACCGTGAGGGTGTTATTTGGTTTGACGGGCAGATGGTGCCCTGGAAAGACGCCAAAGTTCATGTGTTAACGCATACCCTGCACTATGGCATGGGTGTATTTGAAGGCGTTCGCGCCTACAAAGCCGAACAAGGCACTGCGATTTTCCGCCTGCATGAACATACTGACCGCTTGTTCCGTTCAGCCAAAATCATGAACATGCCGATGCCGTTCTCCAAAGACGAAATTAATGCCGCACAATGTGCCGCTGTTAAAGAAAACGGACTTGAGTCCGCTTATATCCGCCCGATGGTGTTTTACGGCTCTGAAGGCATGGGTTTGCGTGCTGATAATCTCAAAACGCATGTTATTGTCGCAGCCTGGAACTGGGGCGCTTATCTTGGTGATGAAGGCATCAACCACGGTATCCGCATCCGTACATCATCTTTTACCCGCCACCACGTTAATATCAGCATGTGCAAAGCCAAAGCCAATGGCAACTACATCAGCTCGATGCTGGCGCTCTCCGATGCTTTGCGTGATGGCTACGATGAGGCTTTGTTTCTTGATGTCGATGGCTTTGTCGCTGAAGGCAGTGGCGAAAACTTTTTCATGATTCGCAACGGCGTGATCTATACCCCCGAACTCACCAGCGCGCTTGATGGCATTACCCGTGAAACAGTGATGAAGCTGGCTGATGAACTCGGTTATAAGGTAGTTGTAAAACGCATCACTCGCGATGAAGTGTATGTTGCCGACGAAGCTTTCTTTACCGGCACCGCAGCTGAAGTTACCCCGATCCGCGAACTCGATGGTCGCAGCATCGGCACAGGCACACGTGGCCCGATCACCAAAATCTTGCAAGACAAATACTTCGACGTGGTCCACGGCCGCAGTGAACAACACACGGACTGGTTAGCATACGTCTGATCTAGCTTTTGATACCCTTTTAAGCTTATGCACTGTGACTGATTGTTTATTCAACCATCGTCACAGTGCATAAGCTGCTCCACCAGACACGAATCACCTTTTTCGACTTCTTCCCTACTCAAATAAGTCCAACTGATAGCTTCTTCTACTTTCGTCTTTTCGCCTGTTGACGGTATTTGCAATCAGCATGTTTTTCTATCCAAATGGATCCCCGCCGTTTGCAACATTGTGAACGGCTGGATTCGGCCAAACCCGGACGGTTAGATCGCGACTGCTACAGATCACTCTATAAAATCAACTTTGGATTTAGATTTGTATCTATTGTTTTGACGGTAGTCCAAAAAAGAATCTATCCTAAGTAAAGGGAAATACCTGTAGGCCAATGCCCACTGTTAACTAATGATAAGTTCTCCAAGCTCATCGACATTTGTCTTACCTGGTTCTCAAGCGGTACATCAAAATCAAATTTATTGTGCGTAAGCGTCAAAGAAAGGGTTTAACGCTTCCACCTATGCCAATTTCAGCCGCTGAATATCAAAATGATGTGGTAGCAAAGCACTACGTTCATCATCGGTGGTGCAGCGAGGTAGCTCCTCCAGCACAAATGTCAGCCATTCGTTCAGAGGTAACTTGTTGGCCTTGGCTGATTGCAGTAGCGAGTAGATAACAGCGCTGGCTGTGGCGCCGGATGCAGTGTTGCAAAACAACCAGTTCTTGCGGCCGATGACAAATGGCTTAATGAAACGTTCTGCGGCATTGTTGTCGATCTCAAGACGCCCGTCCTCCAGATATACAACTAACCGCGTCCACTCATTGCGGGCATAGCTTATGGCCTTGCCCAAGGCACTCTTGGGAACTACGTCATCCACATGCTGATCCAGCCATTGCTTGAATTTATCCAGTACTGGCTTCGCCTTTTCCAGGCGGATTGCCTTACGATCATCAAATGTAAAATACTCATCCTCTTCGGCGCGTATTTTTGCCAGTTTCTCCACCGCATAGAGTTGCTGAATCATGGCATGCGCTTCATGCGCCAGGCCACGCCGTTTAACAATCTTGCCCGCATCCACAAACTTGCGCCGTGCATGCGCCATACAGCCAATGCTTACGACATCATCGCGCGCACAAATCGCATGATAACCGCTATAACCATCGGTTTGCAGGTAGCCACGGAAAGACGGACCAAGCATATCGACTGGTACGGTCGACGCCCGGGTTGCCGCATAATGATAGAGAATGATTCGTTTTTGCGGCGCACCTCCCTGAAACAGCCACATATAGGGCTTTTGACTGGCCGTACGCCCCTTCTCATGCAGCACCTGAACGGGTGTTTCATCAGCCTGTATATAGTCGCAAGCCTGAAGCTCTTTCTGCATCAGATCCCACAGACAGAACAGCAGCACGCCGCATTTCACCGTCCAGCTCGACAGCAGCGCCCGTTTCAAGTCGATGCCCAGCCGTTTCCACTGCTGTTCTTGCCGGTATAACGGTGTCGCATCAATAAACTTGGAGATCAGGACATGCGATAACAGTGAAGCCGTCGCAATGCTTTTGGGAATGGCCTGGGGCGCTGGCTTTGCCTGCTTCGGTGCGCATTCGCATGTCTTACAGGCATACTTGGGCCGCTCATGCACCTCGACCAGCATGGAGGCCGGGACAAACTTCAGCTTTTCAGTCCGATCCACAGAACAGACCGGCATCAGCTGATGGCATTCATCGCATTGTTTATCTGCTTCGGGAATATCATGCACAATGGTGACGCGTGGCAATGCATCGGGAAGCTTGCGCCGTCCTCCGCGCTTGTGCTCTTTAACGACAACCTTAACAGGTTCATCAA
>Ga0210037_1000604_pt1 | contig 25312 bp, 15 predicted proteins | sample CryGey08umfilter_3_FD_185451 | JGI IMG/M metagenome (GOLD analysis project Ga0210037, IMG submission 185451) | Groundwater microbial communities from aquifer in Utah, USA - Crystal Geyser 4/9/14 0.8 um filter (SPAdes) (version 3) | ecosystem: Environmental > Aquatic > Deep subsurface >...
TCAACCATTTTATAGACGTAAGGATTTTCTTCTTTGCTAATTTCTTTGGCGCCAGCTGAACTAAGAGCAATACTATCGCCTTTGTAATAACTAACCAAAGTCATGATGACAGAAATAATCACAGCAACGACTACTGCTCCATAACCATAACCCATGTAGGCATTGAGAAACCAACCAATGGCGATAACGAACATGGTGAAGATGATGATTAAAATATTTGTTTTTCGTTTGTTGGAGTCAATTTGGGAGTACATATTATTATATTTTATCTTGGGATATTTTTATCTCTATAGTATGCATCTTCTACTATTTTTTTGCAATTTTCTTGTGCTTCATTATTTTCTAAAATTTGATAACAACCTTTTGTCTCATAAGTAGTTGCTGATATAGCTGTTAGACAAGCATAATATAATTTTTTACCTTGTATTGTATTAATTAATTTGCAACCAAGTAGATCTTTTGTCTTTATAATTTCATTGTATAAACATTCTGTAGCTTGTATTTCATCATCGGGGTGTACGGATTTGCATATTTCATCAAAACATCCTGCTTTGGATGTTATATCTGTTATAAGATCACATTTTCTAATATTTTGATCATTTATAGCCATTTGTGTATAACACATAAAAAAACTAGGGTAACCCATGTAATATGGTGCTGTTTTAATTTTTTCACATAAGTTATGATCGTTTGTATTGTAATTTTGTAAAGTTTGAAAATAATCTTTATGAACTATAATATTTTTATAACCTGTAACAATTGCAAAAACTTTATTTTCTTTAAAACAAATATAAATAGTTGGTGTGTTTTTTTGTGGGCTTAGACAATCTTCACCATATCCGCTAATTTCTCCTATATTTGGAGAATGGAAAATAAACATATCCATGTGTCCTTTTGATGTATATACTTTGTTAGTTGATGTAACCATTTTTTGTTTACTTTCATCATAAAATTTTATCTCTTTAGTGTAGTTTATTGGCTGAGGATTGTAAGAATAAGTTTGTGGGGCATAATTTTTTATTGCTTCTGGATAAACTTTTAATACTTCTTCTTTTGTCATTCCTGTTTTAATTTTTTGTTCAATAGTATTTTCAATAATGTACTTGTCATAGATTTCTTTTACTCTTTCAAAAGTATGATAAGCAATAAAGTTACTAAGTATTGTTCCAACAAAAGAGACAATTAACAAAATAAATGACCATCTTCTTTTTGTTTTTCTACAAGATTCTATTTTATTTGAAAATGATAGTAGTATTAGAAATGTTATAAAGTATATTGTACTTGGTATCAAAAATGGAGTTATAAAGACTATGCCAAACAAAATTGTAAAAAAACCTTGATATGTAAGTCCAGAAGAAATTGTCCAATTACAACTGTTAAAACAAGCTTCTCTTGGTAGTGGCATTATAAATAAGAGAAGTATGGCTAATAAAAAAATATATCTCAATTTTAATTTTTCTTGAGGTTCTTTACTAAATATTTTTTTAATTTTCATAAATTAGAGAAAATCTGTAAGGTCATAAAGTCTAAATATTTGATTAGACTTTACGGACTCTAAAGATTTAAGCAGTTAGGTCAACCTTGACATTTTCTCTCTCAGCACTGTCTTCAATTTCAAAAAAGTTAAATTTCTCAAATTTTAGCATACCAGCGATCATGTTGTTTGGGAATACTTCAATTTTGGTATTGAAATCACGAACTTGACCGTTGTAAAATCTACGTGAAGCTTGGATTTTGTTTTCAGTATCTGAAAGCTCGTCCATAAGTTGGGCGACATTTTGGTTGGCTTTCAAATCTGGGTAAGCTTCCATGGCGATTTTGATATCACGCATTAGACCCCCCAATTTACTTTCGGCTTGAGCCATTGCTTGAGTATTGCCAGCTTCTTGAGCAGACATAGCCTCGGCACGATATTTGGTAACATTTTCTAGTAAACCTCTTTCATGAACCATATAACCTTTGACACTTGAAACTAGGTTCGGAATCAAATCGTGGCGACGTTTTAATTGAACATCAATATCACTCCAAGCTTCTTTGGTACGGTTGCGAAGAGTGATTAGACCATTGTAAACTCCTATCATCCAAAGGATAATAAGCACTACAAGACCCAAAATAACGTATAATGCAGTCATATATTATATAGACTTAAAGTGAAATAAATTTTCACTATTGATAAATAAATTAAATTATGACATAATGTCATTGTTATTTATGAGGTTATTTTACCTCTTTACGATAATTTAGTCAATCTATAAAATCACTTATTTTAGTCAGATGTAATGACAAATTACAAAATTCAAATGTCAAATCAAATTTAAATGATCAATGACAAATTTGGTTTTTGTTTCTTGTTATTTGTAATTTTCTACACTTATGCTTACTGTCCTACTCTTTATTTTAATTTTAGGTTTGTTAGTAGTTGCTCATGAATTTGGTCATTTTATTACTGCTCGTAAGAGTGGTATGAAAGTTTTTGAGTTTGGTTTTGGTTTTCCACCACGAGCTTTTGGTTTTTATCGTGATCCTGTGACTAAGAAATTAGTTTGGATTTTTGGTAGTGGAAAAACAAAAGAACAGAAAGAAAATCAAAAATCTACTTTAGCTAATACTGTTGGTGGTGAAGAAAGAGAAGAAGAATATCCTGCGACTTTGTGGTCTATCAATTACTTACCTTTGGGTGGTTTTGTCAAAATAAAAGGTGAAAATGGTGAAAATGCCCAAGAAAAAGATAGCTTTGGTGCACAGAAAGCCTGGAAAAGAATAATTGTTTTGGCAGCTGGTGTGATTATGAACATTATTTTGGCTTTTGTTGTTCTTAGTGTTGGTTTTATGATTGGTCTGCCAACAGATTTGTCTGGTGGCAATAGTGATCCACGGGCTATTATAGTAGAAAAACCAAGTGTGGTAGTAGAACAAGTTGAAGATAATTCGCCTGCCAAAGCAGCTGGCATACAATTTGGCGACAAAATTTTGCGTATTGGTGCTAGTGATATGAATTGGTTTGAGGGTGATAAATTACTTGGTGAAGAAATAAATTCTCAAAAACTAATTGATTATGTTAGTTTGCACATCGTTGAAGAATCTTCTTTGGTAGTTGAAAGAGCTGGACAAAATTTGATAATCAAAATGACACCAAAAATGATCAAAAATGTGGATACACCAAAACTTGGTGTTGCTTTGGCTGATGCTGGTGTGATTCGTTATCCTTGGTATTTGGCAATTTACAAAGGATTTATAGCTACATTCGTAGTATTACTAAATATTTTTATTGGGTTTTATTACTTGATAAAAAATCTTGTTTTAGGGCATGGATTAATTTTTGATGTAGCTGGACCTGTGGGTATTGCCACAATCGTTGGACAAAGTGCGAAACTTGGTTTCAATTATTTGCTAAATGTAGTAGCTATGCTTTCGCTTAGTTTGGCAGCTATCAATATTTTGCCAATTCCAGCTCTTGATGGTGGTCGGATTGTCTTTGTTATTTTGGAAAAAATATTGAAAAAACCAGTGCCAATGAAATACGAACAATTAGCTCATACTATTGGATTTTTGTTACTTATGATTTTGGTGGTAGTGGTTACTTATAGGGATGTGGCGAAGTTGTTTTAATATTATGGGATACGAAATACGAAAAGTACGAACATACGAAAGTTTCGTAATTTCGTATCTTTCGTATTTCGTACCCTTTGCTTTATATTTATTTTTATTAATTATCTTATGAAAGATAAACTTTCCAAAATAAAAAAAGATTTTGAAAGCAGTTTGAAAAAAATTGCTGACTTAGATTCTCTTGAAGAACTTTATAACGAATATTTTTCTCGTAAAGCAGGGGAGATGACTAATATTATGAAAAGTTTGAAAGAATTGTCAGGTGAGGAAAGAAAAGAAATGGGTGCTTTGGCTAATACTATCAAAACTGCAATGGAAGAATTGTTTGAAAATAGTAAAAAAACTTTGGAAAATAATAAATGGGAAACATTGCTTGAAACTGAAAAAATAGATATCACTCAACCAAAGTTACCACAAGAAAGACAAGGTTCAAAACATCCTGTAACTTTGGTACATGAAACTTTGGAAAATTTGTTTACTTCTATGGGTTTTATGTTGCTCGATGGTCCTGAACTTGAGAGTGATTATTACAATTTTGAAGCTTTGAATATTCCACAAAATCATCCAGCTCGTGATACTCAAGATACTTTTTTTATCAAAGAAAATAAAGACATGGTAATGCGTACTCACACATCTTCAGTGCAAGTACGCGCTATGCAAAAATATGGTGCCCCTCTTCGTGCTGTAGTTACAGGAAGAGTATTTCGTAATGAAGCTATTGACGCTAGTCATGATCATACTTTTTATCAAATGGAAGGAATTGTAATTGATAAAAATATTTCTATTGCAAATGTACTTGGTACTATGAAAGAACTTTTGACAGGAGTATTTGGTCGTGAAGTAGAAGTACGTCTTCGTCCAGGCCATTTTGATTTCGTGGAACCTGGTTTCGAACTTGATATGAAATGTTTGGTTTGTGAAGGAAAAGGTTGCGGTGCTTGCAAACATTCTGGTTGGGTAGAAACATTGCCTTGTGGTTTGGTGCATCCTAGTGTGATAGAATCTGGCGGTCTTGATCCAAAAGAATGGACTGGTTTTGCTTTTGGTCTTGGTTCTTCTCGTCTAGTAATGCAAAGATATGGAATTGAAGATATTCGTCTTTTGCATTCTGGTAGACTTGATTTCCTTAAACAATTTTAGACACTGATTTTGTTATAAATGTTGTAGTTGTTGAAAATGTTGTAACTGATAATTCAATTACAACAAACGAAGTGGTACAACATTTAGAACATTTAAACAAATTAAACTTAAGAAAGATCCTTCGCCATCTTTCAGTGGCTTCAGGATGAATAAAACAATATGAAAATTTCATTAAACTGGTTAAAACAATATGTAAAATTACCTGAATCAATTTCTGCGGAAGAATTTGCTTTGAAATTGACAATGTCTACTGTTGAAGTGGAAGAGGTAGAAAAACAAGGCGAACATTTGGAAAATATTGTTTTGGGTGAAATCACAAAAGTAGAAGCTCACCCTGATGCTGACAAACTCAAAGTTTGTACTGTTAGTGACGGTAGAGAAAATTTTCAAGTAGTTTGTGGTGGTGTCAATGTTGCTGAAAAAATGAAAATTGCTTTTGCTAAAGTTGGCTCTAAAGTTCGTTGGCATGGTGAAGGTGAACTCGTTGAACTTTCTAAAGCTAAGATTCGTGGGGTGGAATCATATGGCATGATTTGTGCATCTGACGAAATTGGTCTTGGTGAAATGTTTCCGAGCAAAGAACATGCTGAAATCTTGGATTTGAGTAATGTAAAGGCTAAAGTTGGTACGCCATTAGCCAAAGCTTTGGATTTGAGTGATGTGATACTCGATATTGACAACAAATCCATGACACATCGTCCAGATTTGTGGGGGCATTTTGGAATGGCTCGCGAAGTTGCTGCTATTTATCATAAAGATTTGGTAGAATATAATCCAGCCAAAATAAAAGAAGCTAAAGGTGTAAGTTTAAATGTAAAAGTAGAAGACACCAAACTTTGTCCGCGTTATCAAGCTGTGGTTGTTGGCGGAATAGAAGTCGTAGAATCACCAGCTTGGCTAAAACAAAGATTAGTTTCTGTTGGTCTTCGTCCTATAAACAATATTGTCGATATTACTAATTACATCATGTATGATTTGGGACAACCAATGCATGCCTTTGATAAGTCAAAAGTTTTAGAAACTAATATTTTTGTTAGAAAAGCAAAAGATGGTGAGGAATTTAAAGCGCTTGATGGAAGCGCACACAAATTAACTTCGGGAATGTTGGTAATTGCTGACAGTGAAAAAGCCCTTGCTTTGGCTGGTGTGATGGGTGGAAAAAATAGTGAAGTTACAAATGAAACTAAAACAATTATTTTTGAATCAGCTAATTTCAATCCTATTAGTGTCAGGCGTACAGCTCAAAAATTAGCTTTGCGTAGTGATTCTTCTGCACGTTTTGAAAAAAGTTTAGACCCAAATAATACTGATTTGGCTTTGCGTCGTGCTGTAGAATTGACATTGGAACTTTGTCCAAATGCTAAAGTTGTTAGTAAAGTGGTGGATGAAAAATCTTTTCATGTAAATCAAGGTCCTGTTGAAATGACTCTGGAATTTTTAGAAAGAAAAATTGGACAAAAAATAGAAAGCAAAGAAATTATCAAAATTTTGGAAAATCTAGGTTTTGAAGTGATTGAAAAGAAAAATATGCTTTCTGTAAAAATTCCAACTTGGCGTGCTACCAAAGATATTTCTATTGCGGAAGATTTGGTAGAAGAAATTTCTAGAATTTATGGCTTTGGTAATATTGCTGTAAGTCTCCCAAGTTTCACGATTGCTCCACCAGAAAAAAATAAATTGAAAATTTTACAAAGAAGATTATCAAACATTTTGATAAACAAAGCTGGTTACAATGAAACTTTGACTTATTCTTTTGTCTCACCAAATATTTTACAAAAATTGAATTTTGATTTGTCAGATTATATTGAATTAGATAATCCGATTGCCAAAGATAGACCATACTTGCGTCGTAGTATCTTGCCAAATTTGTTAGAAAGTCTGGAAAAAAACATTCACGAAGAAGATGAAGTTTGTCTATTTGAAGTAGGTAAAGTTTTCAAAAAAGAAGAACCTGGAGTTCGTACTAGTGAAAAAAGTGACGAGCTCTTGCCACAACAGGATACTGTGCTTGGTGTAGTTTTTGCGAGTAAAAAAGAAAAAGTTCCTTTTTATGAAATGTCACAAGTTGTCACAGATTTATTTGCAGAATTGAATTTGGAATATTCTTTACAAGAAAATAGTGAAATAGATTTGTTGCATCCAGCGAGGAATGCTAAAGTTTTGGTAGGTGACGTAGAAGTCGGTTTCATGGGCGAACTTCATCCAGCTTTACAAAATAATTTAGGTATTGAAAGTAGAACAAGTGTTTTGGAGTTGGATTTGGACAAATTATTAAGTGTTTATGTAGAAAAAGATAATTATAAAAGACTTTCTCAATATCCCGCCGTCTTACGTGATGTAGCTTTACTTGTTGATAAAAAAGTTACAAATTTAGAATTATTAAATACTATCAAATCTGTTTCAAATTTGATTACCGAGGTTGAACTATTTGACGTTTTTGAAAGTGACAAAATTGGCAAAGACAAAAAGAGTATGGCTTATCATATCACTTATCAATCAAACGAAAAAACTTTGGCAACTGAAGAAGTAGAAAAAATACATGGAACAGTTTTGGAGAAGTTGCAGAAAAGTTTTGGGGCTGAGGTGAGGTAAATTATTTGTTAGAAAACTAAAAAAGTGTTATAATAAAAATATCTAAATTTTAAAAAACCTGTCCTATGTTTGAAACAAGTAAAGATCTACTTTTTGTAGTTCTATCTCTTTCTATATTTTGGTTTACGATATTTCTTTGTTGGTTGCTTTATCAAGCAGCGAGAACTTTGCGTAATATCAATCGCATTGCTGAGATTTTAACCGAGAAATTGGAGCTTATTAGTGATGCTGTCACCTTTATGCGTGATAGAGTAGATCATTTGTCTAGTAAAATGGGTGTAGTCAGTAGTATGCTTTCTGGTTTGGTGGAGAAGTTTATTGTGGGTAAGTTGGCAGATAAATTAGACGATAGAATGACTACTAAGAAAAAAAAGACGAAGAAGTAAGGATTAAGAAATAAAAATTAAGAAATGCCCGTCTAATTTTAGATGGGTATTTTTTTATCAAAAAGTTTCCCCTCCTGTTAGGAGGGGCTAGGGGAGGTCTGGAGTTTAATAAAACGTTTTATCTTGCTAAAGACCCCCTCTTCCGTCACAGGACGGACCAGTCCTCTGGTTGAAACTACCACTAATAGGGGGAGAAATATTTTTCGTGAGTTAATTTTTTTGACTTGATTTTTACTGTGATTTACCGTAAAATACAATAGCTTTTAAATATTGTTGATATTGTTAAATATTCTTCATTTCCGTTATTTTACTAGATAAATAGTTAATCTTAAGAAAGATCCCTCTCCACCTACGCTCTTGTTTCACAGAGCTTCGGAGGATCGGGATGATGTGCCCACTATGGACTTCGTCCACCTTCATGTCCACTCCCATTTTTCCCTTTTGAATGGTCTTACCAAAGTGAAACCACTGGTTAAGGTTGCCAAAGCTAAGGGTTTCAAAGCATTGGCTCTCACAGACTACGGGTCAATGTATGGTGCAATTGAATTTTACCAAGCCTGCTTGGCTGAAGAAATCAAGCCAATTATCGGGTTTGAAGCTTATGTGATGTCTGGAAGTAGAAATAATTTGGAAGAAGATAAAAATATTTATCGTCTGATTTTGTTAGCTGAAAATTTTGCAGGTTACCAAAATTTGATGAGACTTTCTTCTCGTGGACATTTGGAAGGATTTTATCGTGACAAACCTTGTGTGGATAGAGAATTGTTGCGTGAATATGCAACTGGTATGATTGCTTTGTCAGGACCAATTGAGGGTGAAGTTCCACAATTATTAAAAAATGGAAAAGTAGAAGAAGCCAAAAAAGTCGCACTAGAATTACAAGATATTTTTGGTAAAGGAAATTTTTATTTGGAAATGCAAGATCATCCGGCAATTTCTGGACAGCTGGATGTAAATACCAAACTTATTCAAATTGGCAAAGAATTAGATATCCCACTTGTGGTTACGCGTGATGTGCATTATTTAGATTTTTCTGATGCTGAGGCTCAAGATATTTTACGTTGTATTTCCAATGGTTGGCGAGTAGACCAAAGTGATAGAGAAGATTATCGTCAAGTTGATAGATCACTCAATTCTGCTGAAGATATTATTTCTCGTTTTCGTCATGTGCCTGAAGCTCTGGAAAATACGGTAAAAATTGCCGAGAGAATTAATTTGGAGATTCCACTTGATGTCTGGCATTTCGCACCTGTGGATATTCCTGAAGGCAAGACTTATGATGATGTTTTGCGTGAATCGGCTTTTGCCGCAGCTCCAAATTTTTATCCCGAAATTACCAAGGAACTTACGGACAGACTTGATTATGAACTTGATATTATTAAGACCAAAGGTTATTCACCTTACTTTTTGTGTGTAGGTGATTATGTGGGTTATGCCAAGAAAAATGGCATTGTGGAATCTACTAGAGGCTCAGCTGCGGGCTCACTAGTTTCTTATGTTTTGGGTATTACGACTGTAGATCCCATGCGTTTCAATCTTCCTTTTGAACGTTTCCTCAATCCTTTTCGTCCTAGTCCACCCGATGTCGATACTGACTTTGCTGATGATCGTCGTGGCGACATGATTAAATATGTTACTGAAAAATATGGAGCTGACAAAGTAGCTCAGATTATTACTTTTGGAACCATGGCTGCTCGAGCAGCGGTGCGTGATGTTGGTCGGGCTTTGGGTTTGTCTTACAATTTTTGTGATCAAGTAGCCAAACTTATTCCTCAAGGTTCACAAGGTTTTCCTATGACTATTGAAAGAGCTTTGGTAGAAGAACCTGAATTAAAAAAATTGTACGATGTCAATGTAGATGTCAAACGTCTAATTGATTTGGCGCGCAAAGTGGAAGGTTGTAATCGTCATACTTCTATGCACGCTGCTGGTGTAGTAATTTCACCAACACCTTTGACGGATTTTACTCCAGTACAACGTGAAGTTGGGGGTACTAGAATTGTGACACAATATGAGATGCATGCAGTTGAAACAGCTGGAGTTCTCAAGAACGATTTTTTAGGAATTCGTAATCTTTCTATACTTGGAAACGCCGTAGTAATTGTGGAAAAAACTACTGGTGATAAAATAGATATTTATCATTTGCCACTTGATGATAAAAAAACTTTTGAAATGCTCGCTCGTGGTGAAACTATGGGAACTTTTCAGCTTGGAGGATCCGGTATGACTCGTTGGCTTAAAGAACTGAAACCAACAGATATCAATGATATTATGGCGATGGTGGCCCTGTATCGTCCAGGTCCGATGGAGGCTATTCCTGAATATATCAAAAGAAAGTATCATCCAGAAGAGGTAAAATATTTGGATCCACGTATGGAAAAATATCTTGGCGCTTCTTATGGTTTGTTAGTTTACCAAGACGATGTGATGCTCACAGCTATTCATCTGGCTGGTTACGATTGGATGGAAGCTGACAAATTTCGTAAAGCCATGGGTAAAAAAATTCCCGAAGAAATGGCCAAACAAAAAATAAAATTTTATGATGGTTGTCTAACTATTGGTAAACTCAAAAAAGAAACTGTGGACGAATTGTGGCACGCGATTGAACCTTTTGCGGCTTACGGTTTCAACAAAGCTCATGCGGCTAGTTATGGTATTGTGGCTTACCAGACTTCATACATGAAAGCACACTATCCAGTGCAGTATATGACAGCTGTGCTTCAAGCTGAATCTGGAGATGCCGACAAAGTCTCAGCTATTGTCGGAGAGTGCCGTCGTCTGAGAATTGATGTTTTACCACCAGATGTCAACGAAAGTTTCAAATCTTTTGCCATGGTTTCCAAACCTGGTGAAAAAGGGCGTATTCGTTTTGGACTTAGTGGTATCAAAAACGTTGGTGAACATATTTGTGAAGTAATTTATCGTGAAAGAAAAAATAATGGTGCTTACAAAAATTTAGAAGATTTGATTGATAGAGTAGCGGACAAAGATTTGAACAAAAAATCTTTGGAAAGTCTTGCTCAAGCCGGAGCTCTTGATTGCTTTGGTATTGACAGAGCTGTGCTTATGGCTAGTAGTGAAAATATTTTACTCTATTTACGTCAGGGTCGTGATAAAAAAAATACTAATCAAGATTCACTTTTTGCTGGTACTAGTATTGATGTTGACTCCAAAGTTACTTTGCAAACGGCTGAGCCTGCTACGATGGAACAAAAATTAGCTTGGGAGAAAAATTTACTTGGTATTTATGTTTCTTCTCATCCTTTTGTTTATTATGAAAAATTTTTGCAAAATAAAACTGTGAGTGTTGCTGAAGTAGAAAATTTTGATAGAGATGCTTGGGTGGTAGTTGGTGGTGTGATTGATTCTCTGAAAAAAATGATTACCAAAAAAGGTAGTGTGATGATGTTTGCCACTATTCAAGATATGACTGGACGAATTGAACTTCTTATTTTCCCAAAAACCTATGAAGAAACTAAAAATTCTTGGGTGGAAGGAAATGTCGTTTGTGTGGTGGGAAAAACACCAAGAGAAGAGGGGGATAACAAAATTTTTGTGGAAAAAGCCTATGTTCTTAACAAACAAAATATTGGAGAAGTAAGTAATTATCTTGTGACTATCAACAAGTCAAAAGAAGAAAATGTGGATATAAAACCAGATAAATATATTATTATAAATATTAATAAAAATGATTTAACCCAAAATTTGGAAGCCATAAAATCTTTTTTGCAACAAAGTAGGGGAGAGTATTTAATTTATTTTCAGATTGGTACAGAAAAAGTGAAAACTAATTTTCTAGTAAATTATTCTGAGGAATTTGAAATTGGTTTGAAAAATATCGTGTCTGATGTCATAATTGAAGTTAAGTAAACATTTAGAATTATCTCAATTGTACCTGTCCGCCTTGCCTGTCCGCCTTGCCTGTCCGCCTTTGGTGGGGGAGGATCTCTATTTTATCTCAACTTATTAAAGCATTAAAACATAAAAACATTAAAACAACTCGTATATCCATCAAAATACGAGTTGTTTTTTATTTGGAGTTTTTTAGGTTCAGCTATTGACTTTTTGGCTAAAATATGGTACATATTTAGTATAAGTTCTTTAACAATTTGCTTGTTTTTATAGCTTTGGGTATAAATTTGTTCTTTTTTTTAAGGACGTATTTTTTCCCAAAGCTAGTGGCTACGGGATTAGACTCTGAGACGTCACCATGTCGGTCGACGTTTCAAATCTTCTTGTTTTCGTGAGGTTTTGAAATGATTCGTTTCATCATCATCGCTCTGTTCGTCATCTTTGCTTCTTCCTGCACCGACGGCGTCGATTTCGTGTCCCTGGATGGCGTCTTCTACGACGTCGTTGATGGCGACGTTGTCCAGCAGGACGTCGCTGTCGATTCATACGTCGTCGACTCTTCAGTCGAGGACACCGACGTCGTCGACGCCAAGTCGTCGGTGGAGGATGCTCGGTCATTCCCTGACATTTGGCACAAATCCCCGTGCGGTGCTGGGGTGTCGCAGTGTGGGTCGTTCAACAACTTCGAGTGCCCGCCGTCGCCTGACTTTTGCCAGGTTTCGGCTTGCAACATTAGTGGATGCTGTGTTGTCGGTTTTGAACCTGATAACACTGATTGTTGCACGGAAGATTCAGAATGCGCCGAGGACGAGACATGCGACGACGGCGGGCAGTGCAAGAAATTCACCTGCCCACCAGCCGGTTTGCCTGGTGAGTGCTTCATGTTCAGCATTCCGTACCGGAATGTCTGTTTCACGTTGTATTTACCATGCACATCTCGTCCGGTCAATTGTCGTCACGACGACAATTGTTGGGATGATAGCGTCTGCGTCAACAACGTTTGCCAGCAGCTTGACTGCACGGCAGGTCTCGACGCGGGGTGCTATCAGACCGACGTTGCGCCGTTCGCGGCGGACTGGAGGTGCATCTACGATCTCCAGCCAGACGGCACGGCCTGCGACGACGGCAATGCTTGCACGACAGATACCTGCCACGGCGGACAGTGCCGTGGTGTGGGTTTGGCGGCGGACTGCACGTCGCCGTAGAGCAAGCAAATAGACAAGGGACTTTGGCGCGGGATTTGAGGGAACCCGCGCCATTCCCTACAGAGTATTTCTTCTAAAAAGGAATATTGTGTAGGTAAAAAACAGCTAAAATAACCAGATTTTCCTCTGGTTATTTTCATTTATTTGGGTTTTGCTGTATAATTGGTTTAGTAATAAAGCAATTTATAAATTCATGCACTGCCCTGTTTGTAACTCCAAAGAAACCAAAGTTGTGGATTCTCGTCTGACGCAGGATTTTTTTGCGGTTCGTCGTCGTCGGGAATGTGTCAAATGTCAATATCGTTTTTCTACTATGGAAGAAATGGAATTGCTGGATATTGTCGTTGTAAAAAATGATGGCAAGAGAGAAACTTATGCCCGCACCAAAATAGAAAAGGGGATTATGCAGTCACTTTCCAAGCGTCCTTTTTTGCAAGAAACTTTTGATAGAATGATTCACAATATTGAACGTGATATTCAAAAAAGAAATAAACGTGAGATTGCCAGCAAAGAAATAGGTGAATTAGTGATGAAACATTTGAAAAAATTTGATAAAATAGCTTATATACGTTTTGCTTCCATCTATCGTGCCTTTGAAGATGTGAGTACTTTCAAAAAAGAAGTAAATTCTCTTTAATTATTAATATTTTTATGGATACACAAAAAACTATTTTTACTGTTACGCTTTCTGTACTAATAACTACGATTGTATTAGGTAGTGGTTTTTATTTTTGGCAAAGTGCTCAAAATGAAAAAATGTTTTCACTAATTGAACAAAAAAATAATGTATTAAGACAAGAAATAAAAGATAACATTTTAAAAAAACAAGATGTCATCACAGAAGATGTCGTTACAAATATTAAGACAGCAGAAGAAAATGCAAATAATTTTTTAACAGAAACTCATACAAATAGATTGTTTACTATAGGCTATCCATCTGACTGGATAAAACAAACCAATGAATCTGGAGGACTTACTGCTATCTTACCACCGGATGATGATCATAGTGTCGTAAGTGTACGTTATGTCACTTCTTATGATGATATTGCTTCTTGTGATTTGACTACACGTGAATGGCCAGATATGAAATCCACTATAGTAGATACATCTGAAGGAAGTAGACTGATAAAATATGAAGCTATAAATAGATTTCAAGAAAAAGAAATCGCTTTTGTGGCTGTGTCTGGAGAAGTTGGTAGTGTGGCTCACGATTGTACTATCATTGATTTTGATGATGTCTGGACATCTCACAAAGATATTGCTTGGCAAATCATCAACAGTGTAAAATTAGTAAAATAAAATTTTCTATTATTAATATATTTTTATGAAGACTTCAACAGAAAAAGAATCAAAAAATAGCGAAGATAAAGTTGAAAAAAAAGTTGAAAAAGAAAAAGAAGGTGTCCCAGAATATGTCGGTCCAAAATTTTATGGTACAGATCATCCCCGCGATGAAAATGAAACAGACAATAATTCTACTCACGAAAGTTTACAAGAATTGGTAGAAAAAAATATCAAGTGGTCGCAAGTAATTTACAATCAAAACAAAAAAATTAAACGTCGTCTGACCATGCTTGTGATTGGTAATTACTTTCGTTTATTTTTGATAATAGCTCCTATTATTCTTGGTGTTTTATATTTCCCAGAAATTATGGCTAAGTTCAACGAATATTTTGGACAGTATCTTGGCGGTGCTACTGGCCCTACTGACTTATTGAATAATATTTCTTCTACTTATCATATTGACCCTGCTCAATTACAAAAACTTTTGCAATCTTCTAAGTAATTTTTTTGAAAGAAAAATTTAGTTTGATACGTAATATTGTGTACAAAAGCAGTATGCTTTTTATTTTTATATTTTCCCATTAATTTTTTGCTGGGTAATTAATCTATTTTTTGCTATGGAAAAAGAAAATTTGTACAAAAAATATTTGACTCCAACTATGGTTGGAGCGGTAGCTGGTATAGTTGGAGGTGTATTATCAACTTGTTTGTTTGTTGTTTTTGGTATAAAGTATTTACCTTTACCAAATTACAATAATTTGAATAACAATTCTAACTCTACCAAAGTTAGTTATGATTTAAGTGGGGATCAAACAGTCAATGTGGTTGACAAAGCCAATAAAGCTGTAGTGAGTGTGATTATCAGCAAAGATGTTTCGCAAGTCCAAAATCAAAATACTTTTCCTTTTAATCAATTTTTTAATCTTGGTTTTCCTTTCAATCAAGTTCAGCCCCAACAACAGCCAGTAGATAATAGTAATAAAAATAAAGATGATAAAAAAAATAATTTGACAAAAATTGGTGGTGGTAGTGGTTTTATTGTTTTAGCTGATGGTCTGATTGTTACCAACAGACATGTGGTTGATGATGATTCTGCTGTTTATTCTGTAGCTCTGTCTGATGGTACGCAGTATGATGCGACAGTACTCGCCAAAGATCCTGTCAATGATGTAGCCCTGCTCAAAATTGAGGCACACGATTTATCAACTCTAGAACTAGGAGATTCTGACCAATTGAAAATTGGGCAAACAGTTGTCGCTATTGGCAATGCTTTGGCAGAATATGGCAATACTGTCACTCGTGGTGTTGTCAGTGGTAAAGGTAGAAATGTTCAAGCCGGAGATGGTCTGGGATCAATTGAAACTTTGGAAGAAGCTATTCAAACTGATGCCGCTATCAATCCCGGGAATTCTGGTGGCCCACTGCTTGATATGGCTGGGCAGGTAGTAGGAATTAACACCGCCGTATCCAAAGAGGGTCAGCTAGTTGGTTTTGCCATTCCCATCAATAGTGTCAAAAAGACTATTCAATCTGTCAAAGAAAATGGTAAAATTATTAGACCTTGGCTTGGTATTCGCTACACCCCAATCAACAAACAGATGCAAAAGAGTAATAATTTGTCAGTTGATTACGGAGTAATCATCCAGAGAGGAACTAATGCTGATGAGTTGGCGGTAATTCCAGGTTCGCCTGCTGACAAAGCTGGTTTGGTAGAGAATGATATAATTTTGGAATTTGATGGTCAGAAAATAGACAGCACTCATTCTTTGGTAAATATGATTGGTAAATACAATATTGGCGATGAAGTAAATGTGAAAATGTTGCATAAAGGTGCTGAAAAAACTATAAAGTTGAAGCTAAAACAGTTTCCAGATGATGCTAAATAACCAAAAATAAAACAAAAATAATCTCAATTTTGAGATTATTTTTTTTGTTTTATTTTTTAGGGAAAGTTATACACAAAAAGTGGTTAAAAAAGTAGTTAAATTACTCAAAAAATGTTATAATACAAGATATAAATTTGATACATTGACAATGGTTTTATTCTCAATGTATTTTTCGCATAGTATCTATGCATTGTAGCAAAAATTTAACTGCCAAAAAAATCTTGATTTGTGGCTTAATCATAGGCATATTTTTGTTATTTCCAAAAAGTTCTTTGGCTGTGATGTATACACCAGGGGAAACACTCAATCCTACTTGTTTGCCGACTGATCCTAATTGTGGAGTTTATCCTGCTGTTTCTTTGACGACATCTACCTATGCTATTGGTGATATTTTATTTGCTAGTACCACTGATAGTTTTGCATTGCTAAATCTTGGTGTTCCTGGTCAATTTTTGAAAGCTACTGCTTCAGGCATCACTTGGGATAATATTCCTGGTGGTGGTGATTTGCTTGCTGCAAATAATCTTTCTGATTTAGCTAGTAGTTCTACGGCGAGAACTAATCTTGGTTTAGCTATTGGTAGTGATGTTCAAGCCTACAATGCTGGACTATTAGACATTGCAGGACTTTCTCTTAGCAATGGTAATTTTATTGTGAGTGATGGTGTCAATTGGACAGCCCAATCTTCTTCAACAGTAAAAACAACTTTAGGTTTGGGAAATGTTGAAAACACAGCTTTGTCACTTTGGGCTGGAAGCTCAAATATTACAACACTTGGGACAATTATTTCAGGTGTGTGGAATGGTACAAAAATAGTAAGTTCAAGTTTGGCAGATAATATAATGGTTGAAGGAGAAAATATTTCACTTTTTAATAACAACAGTGGTTATGTGACGAGTACCGAAGCTTTGGCTTTGTTATCATCCAATGCTTTGGGATTGACTTACAATAATACGAATGGACAATTTACTCTAACCTCTGGTTACGAAATACCAGCAACAGTTAGTACTACCAATTGGAATGATTTTTATAACACCCCAAGTGGTAGAATAAGTTTGGGAACAGGTTTAACTTGGAGTAGTAATACTATCCAAGCCGATGCTACTCACAATATTCCACTGACAGCAAGTACAACCAACTGGAATACTGCTTACAACACCGTAACCGCATCATCAACAGACTGGACAACAGCATTTAGTTGGGGTGATCATGCTTTGGCTGGTTATTTGACAAGTTACAGTGAAACAGATCCAATTTGGACAGCAGTTTCATCTACTTATTTAGCCACAACCACGGCTGCTAGTACTTATTTAGCAATATCTAATAATCTTTCTGATTTAGCTAGTAGTTCTACGGCGAGAACTAATCTTGGTTTAGCTATTGGTAGTGATGTTCAGGCCTACAATACTAATTTGTCTGATTTGGCTTCTTTGAGTACTTCTCCTGATTACAATTTTATTATTTCAAAAACGGGTAGCTGGGGAGCTTTTGGTGCTACGACTGCTAAATCTTATATGGGGCTTGGTAGTGTAGAAAACACAGGTCTTTCAACTTGGACAGGAAATACTTTTTTGAGTAGTTTGGGAACTATCACCACAGGCACTTGGCAAGGTACTGCAATTGTTAGTAATTACTTGGCAAATAATGTCATGCTAGAAAGTGAGAATATTTCTTTGTTAAATAATGATAGTAATTTCATAACGAGTTCAACTGCTAGGAATTCTCTTTCAAGTGTAGCTTTGGGTTTAAGTTATTCAACAACAACCGGTCAATTTTCTCTAACCTCTGGTTACGAAATACCAACAACAGTTAGTACTACCAATTGGAATGATTTTTATAATACTCCTTCAACCAGTATTGCTCTTGGCACTGGTCTAGTTTGGAATTCTAATACTATTCAAGCAGATGCTACACACAATATTCCGCTTACAGCTTCTACTACAAATTGGCAAACTGCTTTTTCTTGGGGTAATCATGCTACACAAAATTATTTTGATTTAGATTCAGGAGCACTTGCTATTGTCAATGGTGGCACCGGAGCTACGGATGCTTCTACAGCGAGAAACAATCTTGGTTTAGGGACTGTTGCTACTCAAGATTCTAATAGTATTTCTATATCTGGAGGTTCTATTGATAATACTAGTATAGGTAATGGAACTCCTTCAACTGGTGTATTCACAAATGTTACATCGACTGCCTTGACTGTTTCTGGTGGTAATATTTCTCAAACAGCAAAAACTTCATTGTCGAAATTAACTGATCTTAATTTATCAGATTCAATTACTTCAATTTACGTATCTGGTAAATATGCTTATGTTGGTACACAAAGTACCGATCCTGATTTTCATGTCATTGATATTTCAGATCCAAATAATCCTGTTGAAGTTGGTAATAATATTATTTCTGACACTGTGTACTCTGTCTATGTTTCTGGTAAATATGCATATGTTGGAACTGGCATTGGTTTGCGCATTATTGATATTTCTAGTCCAACTAATTTATTAGAGGTTGGAAGTATTGATTTGTCTTCTGTCGCTTTGACTGTCTATGTTTCTGGTAAATATGCATATGTTGGAACTGGTTATGGAACCAGTAATGGTTTGCATATCATTGATGTTTCTGATCCTGCTGTACCTGTAGAAGTTGGAGGACAAGACTTTTCTACATATGTTAATGCCTTGTATGTATCTGGGGATTATGCTTATGTAGGTGTTACTTCATCTACTGGAAATGACTTTAAAATTGTAGATATTTCAGATCCATATAATTCTATTGTTGATGGAGGATTTGATTTGAATAATACTGTTCAGTCAATTTACGTTTCTGGTAGGTATGCTTATGTAGGAACTATAGGTACACCTTCTTATGATAATAATTTTCATATTTTTGATATATCAAGTTCAACAGCTCCATTAGATGTGGGTAGTATGGGCTTTACTAATGATAATATAAATTCTATATTTGTTGTTGATAAATATGCCTATGTTGCAGCTGTAAGTGGTCTTGGTGGAAAGTTATATGCTATTGATGTCTCTAACCCTACAGCTCCTTCGACATATGCTTCATTTAGTTTAGTCGATGCTGGTCGAGCAATTTATATATCTGGTAAATATGCTTATGTTGGTATTCAGAGTACAAGTAATGAACTTAATATTTTTGATATTGGTGGTATAAAATCTCCAGCAGCCAACATCGGTAATATAGAATCAAACAATATAAATGTTACAGATAATTTGAATGTAGCTAATGACGCTTACATTGGTAATGGTTTGGTATTGGGAAATGGTGGTTTACTATCTTACGGTGGTCTTTCAATTTCCAACGCAAATTCAACTTCTTCTTTTGCTGGTAATGTAATTGTTTCTGGTTTGTTAAATTCTCTTACGATTCCAAATAGTACAACAGGTACTTTGGCTCTAGTGTCAGATATTGCTTCGGGAATTTCTACGGATGCTACGGGTCTTACTTATTCTACTAGTACAGGTGTTTTGAGTTTGGATTCTAATTACAATATTCCGCTTACAGCTTCTACTACAAATTGGCAAACTGCTTTTTCTTGGGGTGATCATGCTGGTGCAGGGTATGCAATATTGGCAGGGCAATCCGGTGGGCAGACTTTAAATGGCGGTACAGGATTAAGTGAGTCGCTTACCTTATCTTCTACAGCAAATGCAACAAAAGGTAATATACTGTTTGGTACTTCTGCTTATAATGAAGCAACTAACAGATTATTACTTGGTACTACTACAGATAGCGGTTATGCTTTGGATTTAGTTAGTGGAAATGCACGTGCAAAAAATGCTTTGTATCTTGGAGAAAGTCAGGTAGGTGCTGGGTTTAATACTGCTATATACATATATGGATCAAGTGCTTATCGGGCAGCACTTTCTTATGATGGTGCAACAGGAAAAGTTGTATACCAAGGAGCTGGTGGTACGCAGGGTTTACAATTAGATACATCAGCTCGTTCCGTGTTATTTACAGGAGGTACTTTTACTACTGTTAGTGCCTCTGAAACATCTTATGGTAATGCTCACATCGATGAGACAGCTACTTGGAATACTTCTACTGGTAAATTTTGGGGTATAAGACAGAGAATCACAGATACAAATTCTTTACCGACCTCCCTTTTGATTGATTTAAAGGCGACCCCTGGTGGACAGTTTGTGGTACGTAAAGATGGGTACGTTGGTATAAATACTTCTACCCCTGGCTATAGCTTGACAATAGATGGTGTGACTGGTGCAACAGAAGATGCTTTGTTCATTTCTCCCTCTACAGATGGTACCTCAGAACGGGCAGCTCTTTCACTTGATAACTGGAATATCGGACAAGATTATAATGCCGACGGTACTAAGAATTTTTATATCAAAGATACGGCTAGTAGTACCGCGAGATTTTTTATAGATAAGCAGGGTAATATTGGTATTGGTACAACAGCACCATCGTCGTCTATCCATCTTACGTCTGGGAACTTTACCCAAACAGTTGGAAGTAATCCAATCCATGCCGGTTCTTATGCATCAAGTACCGTAATGGCAAATCCAAATGGTATTGCTGTGTCTGGAAAATATGCGTATGTTGTATCTGGTGCAAATTTTAGTGTTTTGGATATATCAAATCCAAACAATCCTACGTATGTTGGTACTCTGGCAGATAGTCCATCGACGTTGTTGACTGGCGCATATTCTGTTGCTGTTTCTGGAAAATATGCCTATGTGGCATCACCGGCAGAAAGTGGTATTGAGATTGTTGATATCTCAGATCCTGCCAATCCTACTCATGTGAGTTCTATTGAGGATAGTGGTAGTACGTTACTCTCTGGCGCAATCTCAGTCTATGTATCAGGAAAGTATGCCTATGTGTCATCAAATGGTGAAAATGGTGTAGAAATTTTGGACATTTCAGATCCAACCAATCCTACTCACGTCGGTTCTATCACAGATACTGCGGGAATGCTTCTAGGTGGTCCAGGTGGTCTCTATGTATCAGGAAAGTATGCGTATGTGACTTCCAATAACGAAAATGGCTTGGAAATTTTGGATATATCCGATCCTGCCAATCCAACTCATGTTGGATCTATCGCAGATAGTGGCAGTACGATACTAAGTGGTGCGATATCGGTGTATGTATCAGGAAAGTATGCATATGTGGCGTCAGCATCCTCAACAGAAAATGGTATTGAAATCATAGATGTATCTGATCCAACCAATCCTACCCATGCAGGTTCTATTGCAGAGACTGCACCTGCATCTATTTATGTCGCAGGGAAATATGCCTATGTTGCTTCAAATTCATCTACGGATAGTGGTGTAGAAATTTTGGATGTATCAGACCCGACCAATCCTACTAATGTCGCTTCTATTGTAGATAGCGCGAGTACCTTGCTCAATGGTGCGAACGCCATCAACATTTCTGGCAAATATGCATATATTGCATCAAATAATGAAAATGGCATAGAAGTATTGGATATTACAGGCATTGATGCCCCAACTGCCAACATCGGAAATATCCAATCAGATAATATAAATGTAACAGACAATTTTAGTGTTGGAAATGATTCTTATTTGAATGGTGGACTAATTGTTGGTGGTAATTCTTTGTTTGGTGGTGCTATGTCTATAAATGGTAGTTTCAAACAGTCAGTAACGGCAGATCCTGTAATAATTTCTACTTTATCTTCAAGTACAGCTTATGGTGGTGCAAGTTCTATTTATGTTTCTGGTAATTATGCCTATGTTGCAAATCAAACTGACGATTCTTTGTCTATTACTGATATTTCAGATCCAAACAAACCAAGTGTTGTTGGATATGTACAAGATTTAAATGCCACACTCAATGGTGCTAATTCTGTTTATGTTGCTGGTAAATATGCTTATATAGCTAATTTTGAAAATGATTCATTACGTATTATTGATGTCTCTAATCCATCTAGTCCTACTATAGTTGGTGGTGTTGCTAGTAGCACGGCTTTAAATGGTGCTTGGGGTGTGTCTGTTTCTGGTAATAGGGCTTATGTAGCAAATAGTATAGATCAGTCTATGCGTATCATTGATATTTCAAATCCTATTAACCCTACGATATTGGGTAGTGTAACCAGTAGTGTCTTTACCAATTATGTTTATAAAGTTTCTGTCTCAGGAAAATATGCATATGTGGGTACAGAAAGTGCTACAAAAGAATTTCATATTATAGACATATCAGATTCTAATAATCCTATAGAAGTTGGTAGTTTGAATATGCCAAATGCAATTAGTGATATTTATGTCTCAGGAAAATATGCCTATGTTGGTACCGGTAATCCTACAGGTAATGATTTTCATATAATAAATATCTCAGACCCTACTTTACCTGTTGAAGTAGGAAGTTTAAGTTTTTCTTCAGGAGTTGGCTCTGTCTATGTTTCTGGTAATTATGCTTATATAAAAAGAGGTCTTTACCTTTCAACAATTGATATTTCTAGTTCAACATTGCCAGTTGTAGTTAGTAGTAAAAACATAGGCTATGGATCTATGGTTATTTCTGGTAATTATGCATACAATGTAAATGATGGCATACTGTCTGTTATTAATCTTACAGGTATAGAAGCACCTACTGCTAATATTGGCAGTATTCAGTCAGATAATATAAATGTTATAGATAATTTTAGTGTAGGGAATGATGCTTATCTAAATGGTGGATTGATGGTTGGTGGCAACTCATTATTTACTGGCGCTATGTCTATTTCTGGCGGACTTACTTTGACTGATGCGACTTCTACTACTGCTACAACAGTAGATTTGAAATTCAATAATGCTAGTACTACAGAGTGGACCTTGCAATTGAACAAGTCAACTAATGATTTTAATATCCGTGATAGTAGTGGTAGTTTTGGAGTTTATCTCACTCAAGGTGTTTCTGGATGGACAAATCTTTCTGATGAAAGATTAAAAGATAATATAATGGATTTGAATGTATTAGATAGAATAGATAATTATCGAGCTGTGTCATTTGATTGGAAAGCAAATGGTAGTCATGATATTGGTGCTATCGCTCAAGAATTGTATAGGGTCTTTCCTGAAGCTGTAAGTGTTGGCGGTGGTGGTGATATTGAATTAGGCCCTCATGGAGAAGGTGCATGGGGTATTCAATATTCCAAACTTGGAGCTCTTGCTCTTGAAGGTGTCAAAGAATTAAAACAACGTCTGGATGTTTACAATGCTTTGCTTTTGAATGGTAGCTTGAATAGCTTTGTGGACGAAATGAATCAAACTAATATGTTAACGTTCTCTCAGGATGTTGCTTTCAATAGTCATGTTACCTTTAGTCAAGACAATGTCGGTTCAGCTTTGATTCAAGCTGGAGAAAATGGTGTGAGAGTAGAATTTGCAGAAGAATTTACCACGCCACCAATTGTCAATCTTACTTTGGCTAGTGATGTTAGTCTGGATACTTATTTTGTTGATAGTGTAGATACTAAAGGATTCACAATTAGAATTAGACCAATTCAGAGTCAAGATGTACTCATCAATTGGTATGCTTTTGGACAAGTTTCTGCTACTTCAAATCAAGATACTACAACCACACAAGATTCAAGTCCGAGTGGTAGTGGAGTTGACAATTTGACAGATTTAGCCAACAGCTATTTAGAAGATCATGGGTTGACACTTGATGATACTATAAATAATACAAGTTCTACAGTGGAAACCAGTTCAACTACTGATGGGAATGTAATAGGTACAATTGATGTTGGTGTAAGTAGTTCTATTACCAATGAAGTGGTTACAAATACAGATAATGTTGTAGTGGGAGAAGAGACAACGTCTACGATTGCTACAACAACTACAAATTAAAAAAATAAATTTAATTTTTTAATAAATATAAATATGGAAATACCAAATGAATTAAATAATTTATCGGAATTGCAAAATAATTTTTCTAAGAAAAAAAAGGACGCCAAAAAGATAATAATTTTGTCATTATTCTTTTTGTTGTTAGTCGCTACTATCTATTTATTGTTTAGTTATCTTAAAACACAAAAAGAATTGAGTATGCTAAAAGATCCTGTTGCTCAAGAAGCCGCTCTCAAAGTAGAAAATGATAAATTAATTCAGAAAATTGGTAAATTGATAGAATTGTCAACTACTGAAGATCCTGTAGTGGGTACTGTCAATGATGCAGCTAGTCTCGCACAACAACAAAAATTCTTTGTGAATGCAAAAAATGGTGACAAAGTATTGATTTACAAAGATAAAGCTCTTATATATAGACCAGATAATAACAAATTAATTAATGTTGGTCCAGTTTACATTGATAGTACTAGTACCACAGATATTTCCAGTAATAAATAGTTTTTAGAAGTTTATTCATAATAATTAAAAATGATATGGTTGTCAAAAAAAAACTTGTAGAAAAAATTCCAGAAGAAGAAATCATTCCTTTTGAAAATCCTAGAAATGAAAAAAATAAAAATAGTAGTGTCAAAAATTTCCTTATTTTGTTGTTTGCTATTTTTACTTTGTTAGGTTCGGCTGGGTCTTATTATTTTTTTAGTAAATACAATGCTCTCCGAAATGATCCAAGCATAGTTTCTCAAAAAGATGTAGATACTACTGTGGCGGCTGTTTATAAGTTGATGGTTTTACCTTCTGACGAAATGCCAACTTTGGCTACTATTTTGGACAAGACTAAGTTGGCAGGACAATCATTTTTTGATAATGCTGAAAATGGTGATAAACTCCTTGCTTTTACCAAATCTATGCAAGCAATTTTGTATAGACCATCTACCAATAAGATTATAAAAGTGGCACCTATTTATATAAGTGATGGTACGACTGACCAACTAACTAGTACTACAACTCAGGAAGAATTACAACCAATACCAGAAGAACAAAATATGTCTGAAGATCTAAAAGTTGCTTATTATAATGGTACTACTATTGCCAATCTTTCCTCTCAGACTGAGGCAAATGTGAAGACAAATTATCCTAATTACCAAACAACTGATTTGACTAACGCTACAAACCATAATTATACAGAAAACATTGTAGTAGACATTTCTGGACAACATACTAATGAAGTAGAAGAGCTTTCCAAATTATTAAATGCTCAGGTACAAAGTTTACCAGATGGTGAAAAAAAACCTGATGCGGATATTTTAATTATTTCAGGTAAATAATTTATTTATGAAAAGACAAATAACAATCTTTTTTTCTCTTTTGTTATTTGTCTTTTTTTTGTCTCAAATAGTTTCGGCTACTAGTGGCACAATTTTGGCTGGTCATTCTTATGCTTGGAGCAATAATGTCGGTTGGATAAATTTCAAAGATACTGTGATCGGAGATAGTGCTTTGACTGGTTATGCTTGGTCTCAGAATAA
>Ga0210037_1000616_pt1 | contig 24936 bp, 27 predicted proteins | sample CryGey08umfilter_3_FD_185451 | JGI IMG/M metagenome (GOLD analysis project Ga0210037, IMG submission 185451) | Groundwater microbial communities from aquifer in Utah, USA - Crystal Geyser 4/9/14 0.8 um filter (SPAdes) (version 3) | ecosystem: Environmental > Aquatic > Deep subsurface >...
TCAAAACCACCGTGTTTCGGCTGGCGCGCTGGCGCAATGTGCATGACCCGTATGGCACGGCGCGCGAACCGATTCCAGAGCGCATCATCACCCGCCCACCCAGCGCCGAACTGCGCCCTGACCAAAAAGACCAGGACAGTTTGCCGCCCTACGAGGTGCTCGACGGCATTCTGGAGCGCTACATGGAAAACGACGAGGCGATCGACGCCATCGTGGCAGCGGGTTTCGATCGCGCCGACGTTGAGCGGGTCACCCGCCTTATCAAGATCAATGAATACAAGCGCCGACAGGCGCCGGTAGGGATTCGGGTAACCCACCGCAGTTTTGGCAAGGATTGGCGTTATCCTATTACCCATCGTTTTCGGGCTTGATGGCCGCTCGCCGGTTGCTCGACTTTCCTGTTTCTCCATTGCTTGAGGTATTCCATGAAACAAATCACCGCCGTCATCAAACCGTTCAAACTCGAAGAGGTGCGCGAGGGCCTGGCTGAATGCGGTGTCACCGGCTTGACTGTGACCGAAGTCAAAGGGTTTGGTCGCCAGAAAGGGCATACCGAGTTGTACCGTGGCGCAGAGTACGTGGTTGACTTTCTGCCCAAGGTCAAGATCGAGGTTGTCGTCAAAACCGACGATTTGGAGCGGTGCGTGGATGCCATCGTCAAGGCGGCGCACACCGGAAAGATTGGCGATGGCAAGATTTTCATTACGCCGGTAGAGCGCGTGGTGCGCATTCGTACCGGTGAATTGGATCAGTCAGCGATCTGAGTTGACGCTCAGGTTTTACGCGGTTGCGTTGAAACCAGCTGCGTACCGGCCAGGGCGTCGTGCCAGAACTGGCGCCTGGGGTGTAGCAAGCTAAGCAACGCCCAGATCACAACCCAGCCAGGCAGAATGACCAGCGTTTCAGCACCCGAAAGCTGGAACCGCCACGACACCAACAGCGGCGGCAAGACCCACAGCCAGCACAGCAGGTAGCGCACGACAGCGCGGACCTGGGTGAGCTGATGCCCATGAAGATCGGTGACGCGGATGTGCCAGGTTTTCATGGCCAGGGTTTGCCCTTTGGCCCATAACCAGCCAAAGTAGATGCCAAAGACGACAAAGATGAACGCCTGCAGTGCGTGGCGGTTATCCAAGGCGTTTTTGGTTTGGCTCAGCGTACCAAACAGGTAGCCGGCGATAAAGACCACGCCAAACAGCAGCAGGCCTTCGTACAACCAGCAGGCCATGCGGCGCAGCAGGCCGGGGGTGTCAGGCAAAGGAACAGCGCCAACAGTCATGAGCTCAATGCGCAGCGGGTATGGCGGCAGGTTTTTGGGGCACTTTGACCTGCGGTGCCAGTGGTACTTTGGGCGCTGACGCTGCCAAGGCCTGCTTTTGCTCGGGGGTGAGCGTCTGGTAAATCTCCCAGCGCTCGGCCTTGTCCTCGGTGGGTAATGCTTGGGTTTGGCTGAAATTCAGGCGGGCCTGGGTGCGTTGCTTGGGCGTCAACGCTGCCCACGTCGCCATGCGTGTGTGCAAGCGTTCTTTGGCCGACGGCGTCAGGTCAGCATAGTCGGTGCTCAGGGCGATCCATTGTTTTTTTTGCGTCTCGCTCAGCTTTGACCAGGTTGCGTCGAGAGGTTGCAATGCCTGGCGCTGGGTTGCACTCAGGTGCGCCCATTCCAGACTGTCGGTCTTGGCTTGCAAGGAAGTAATGTGCGCTGCATTGCTTTTGGGGACAAGCGGGGCGCTCGTTTGCGCAACGGCACTCCATGCAAAGACGCCAAGGATCAATCCCAGTAATGGGTGGGTAAAGGGGTTGTTGGTTTGGCGGGAGCGCGATTGCATGCTGTCAACGTGACTTTGTGGGGTAGCTTAATTTCAGAAAGTACTTGAACCCGGGATCGAGATAAGCAGCGGGAGGCAGGTCGTCGATGAGCAAGACGCGGTCAACTTCGGCTGCGTCCTGCAACGAATTTTCGTTTTGGATGGTATCGATCAACCAGAGCCCCAGCAACAACGCGATCAGCATGCCAACGCTGCTGAGCCGCTGCCATACCGGCACACGCGGGTCTTCACTGTCAACGCGCCCAACCGAACCATGGCCGGCCATGGACATCCCTGTTTGAGCCACATGAACGAGCGCCATGCGGTGTTGCTCAACGGCTTGCTCACGGGCGGCACGAAGGCGTTGCAAGGTGTTGGGGTCAAGGGTGTCAACCGAACGCAACAAAATCTGGGCCAAGCGCTCGCCTGCGGCGTCCAGCACTGGGTTCAAATGGTCTTGGCGATGATGTGCTTTGCTCTTTTTCATAACCGGATTCCCTTGGCAGATAAGGTTTTCAGCAGACGGTGAATGGCTCTGGAACAGTGTGTTTTGACACTCCCTTGTGAACATCCCATGGCCACAGCGGTTTCGGCGACGTCCATATCCTCCCAATAACGCAATAGGAATGCTTCTCGTTGACGGTCCGGCAACTGCACCAATTCTGCCTCGATCATTTGCAGGGTTTCAACCCGCATGCTCTGGGTTTCGGGGTTTTCAAACGCAACCGCGGTTTCTGCCGTCGACAGGCTTTCCAAAATATCAAAATCGCCCTCGTCAGTGTCGGATTCAAAGTTGCCGAACGAGGCAAAGTGAGCATTCTGAACCTTTTGACGCCTGAACCAGTCCAGCGTGGCATTCGACAAGATGCGCTGAAACAGCATCGGGAGCTCGTTAGCAGGCCGATCGCCGTAGCTTTCGGCCAACCGCATCATGCTGTCTTGCACAATGTCCAGGGCCGATTCGTTGTTGCGCACATGGTAAAGCGCACGCTTATAGGCGCGCTTTTCAACGTCTTCCAGGAAGGCTGAGAGCTCTTTGGGGGAGGCCAATTGCGGTTGCTCGGTAAAAGTGGTGTTTGATCCAACCTGGCTGTGACGAATTCCCGGAGATTATGTCAGTAGCCCACGGTTGTCATTTTGTCGACTAAGTCGCCCGATGGGGTGCTGTTGCAGTGCGATAATGCGGTTTGCCAATTAAAGCAAACGGGTCAAGGTTCGGCGCAAGAAACAGTGCGCTTATGATCTCGGCCTCAAGTTTCGATGTAACGCCATAAGTGTTTGCAAAGAAGCACCCAAGGTTTTTCGTCAGAGAAATTCACAAAGGTTCATCATGGAAATATCAAAAGCCGAAGCCGTTTCGGTGTCAAACTCAGCCGCCAGTCGTTCCACCACCAAAAGTAAACCGGCGGCCAGTGCGCCAGATACTGAACTTCGAGGTGCTGAAGTTCTGATCAAGGCGCTGCAGGCAGAAAACGTCAAATTTGTCTGGGGCTATCCTGGCGGAGCGGTATTGCACATTTACGACGCGCTGTTCAAACAAGAATCCATTCAACACATACTGGTACGTCACGAGCAGGCTGCAGTGCACGCGGCCGATGGCTATGCGCGCGCCACCGGAGACGTTGGGGTTGCTTTGGTGACCTCTGGGCCCGGCGCGACCAACGCGGTAACTGGCATTGCTACTGCCTACATGGACAGTATTCCAATGGTGATCATTAGCGGCCAGGTGCCCACGCCCGCCATCGGCATGGACGCGTTTCAGGAATGTGACACGGTGGGTATTACCCGGCCGGTGGTCAAGCACAATTTTTTGATCAAAGACGCGCGCGATCTGGCTGAGACGATGAAAAAGGCGTTTCACATCGCCCGCAGCGGTCGCCCGGGCCCGGTGGTAGTTGATATTCCGAAAGACGTGTCGTTCAAGAAGGTGCTGTTTCACGGCTATCCTGCATCGATTGAGATGCGCTCCTACAACCCGGTACGCAAGGGGCACGGCGGACAAATCCGCAAGGCCTTGCAACTGCTGTTGACCGCCAAACGCCCCTACATTTATACCGGTGGCGGTGTGCTGTTGAGCAACGCGTCCAACGAGTTGCGTCAGTTGGTGGATTTGCTGGGTTACCCGGTGACCCATACGCTGATGGGTCTGGGGGCGTATCCGGCCAGTGACCGCAAGTTCCTGGGTATGTTGGGCATGCACGGTACGCTCGAAGCCAACAACACCATGCAAAACTGCGATGTGTTGCTCGCCGTAGGTGCCCGCTTTGACGATCGCGTGATTGGCAACCCCAAGCACTTTGCCCAGAACGAACGCAAGATCATCCATATCGACATTGACCCGTCGAGCATTTCCAAACGCGTGCGCGTTGATATTCCGATTGTCGGTGACGTCAAGGACGTCTTGACCGAACTGATCGCCATGATCAAAGAAAGCGCCGTCAAGCCCGATGCCGGTGCACTGGCCGCGTGGTGGGACACGATTGAAGGCTGGCGCAAACGCGATTGTCTGAAATACGACCACGGCACCAACGATGTCATCAAGCCGCAAGCGGTGGTTGAAACGCTTTGGAATATGACCAAAAGTGACGACGTCTACATCACGTCTGACGTCGGTCAGCACCAGATGTGGGCGGCGCAGTATTACCGCTTTGACGAGCCCCGGCGCTGGATCAATTCGGGCGGCTTGGGTACCATGGGTGTGGGCATACCCTATGCAATGGGCATCAAACTGGCCAAGCCCGAGAGTGAAGTCTTTTGCATCACCGGTGAAGGTTCGGTGCAGATGTGCATTCAGGAACTTTCCACCTGCCTGCAGTACAACACGCCGATCAAAATTGTGTCGTTGAACAACCGTTACCTGGGCATGGTGCGGCAGTGGCAAGAGGTGGAGTACGAGGGCCGTTACAGCAGCAGCTACATGGACGCGCTGCCCAACTTTGTCAAACTGGCCGAGGCGTATGGTCACGTCGGCATGTTGATCGAGCGGGCGCAGGATGTGGAGCCTGCGTTGCGCGAGGCGCGCAAACTCAAGGACCGTACCGTGTTCATGGATTTCCGCACCGACCCCACCGAAAACGTCTTTCCGATGGTGCGCGCGGGCAGCGGCATCACCGAAATGCTGTTGAGTTCCGAGGATCTTTAACCCCAACTGGATGAATCTATTGTTTGCCAAGCCCGCGGGTTACCGCCAGCGGGGGAGGGCAGCGAAAAGAGGAGTCACACACTATGAAACACATTATTGCTGTCTTACTGGAAAACGAAGCGGGCGCCCTGTCGCGTGTGGTCGGGCTGTTTTCGGCCCGCGGTTACAACATTGAGTCACTGACAGTGGCACCCACCGAAGACCCCAGTCTGTCGCGCATGACGATCCAGACTGCCGGGTCAGACGAGGTCATCGAGCAGATTACCAAGCACCTCAACCGTTTGATCGAGGTGGTCAAGGTGGTGGACCTGACCGAAGGTGCTTACACCGAACGTGAGCTGATGATGGTCAAGGTGCGCGCTGTGGGCAAAGAACGCGAAGAAATGAAGCGGATGTCGGACATTTTCCGCGGGCGCATCATCGATGTGACAGAAAAAAGCTACACCATTGAACTGACGGGTGATCAGTCCAAGAATGATGCTTTTTTGAGCGCCATTGAAAGTGGCGCGATTTTGGAGACCGTGCGCACCGGTGCCAGTGGGATTGGCCGGGGCGAGCGGATTTTGCGTGTCTAGTCAGTTGGGGACAGAGCTGAAGGTCTGTCCCGCAAGTCTTGGTCAGTTGGGGACAGAGCTAACGGTCTGTCCCGCAAGTTATTAGTTTTTTACAACGGAGAGAGCGATGAAAGTTTATTACGACAAAGATTGTGATCTGAGCCTGATCAAAGGCAAAACCGTGGCCATCATTGGCTATGGCAGTCAGGGTCATGCCCACGCGCAAAATCTCAACGACAGCGGAGTCAAGGTGGTCGTGGGTTTGCGCAAAGGTGGTGCGTCCTGGGACAAGGTCGGCAAAGCGGGTCTTAATGTGATGGAAGTCAATGACGCCGTCAAGATTGCCGACGTCGTCATGATTTTGCTGCCGGACGAGCAGATTGCCGACGTGTACACCAACAACATCGCAGCCAACATCAAGCAGGGTGGTTCCTTGGTGTTTGCTCACGGCTTCAACGTGCACTACAACCAGGTGATCCCGCGTGCTGACCTCGACGTCTGGATGGTTGCGCCCAAGGCGCCCGGCCACACCGTGCGTAGCACCTATGTGCAAGGCGGTGGTGTGCCGCAGTTGATCGCCATCCATCAGGACAAGAGCGGCAAGGCGCGTGATCTGGCGCTGTCTTACGCCATGGCCAACGGTGGCGGCAAAGCTGGCATCATTGAAACCAGCTTCAAGGAAGAAACCGAAACCGACTTGTTTGGCGAACAGGCTGTGTTGTGCGGTGGTGCTGTCGAGTTGGTCAAAATGGGTTTTGAAACGCTGGTGGAAGCCGGTTATGCCCCTGAAATGGCTTACTTTGAGTGCCTGCATGAGCTCAAACTGATCGTCGACCTGATCTATGAAGGCGGCATCGCCAACATGAACTACTCGATCTCCAACAACGCCGAGTTTGGCGAGTATGTGACCGGCCCGCGCGTCATCAACGAGACGTCGCGTGCAGCCATGCGCGAGGCACTCAAGAACATTCAGAACGGTGATTACGCACGTAACTTCATCCTGGAAGGTCGTACCAACTACCCCAGCATGACCGCGCGTCGTCGCAACACCGCCGACCACCAGATCGAAATTGTCGGCGCCAAGTTGCGGGCGATGATGCCCTGGATTGCCAAGAACAAGCTGGTTGATCAAACCCGCAACTAAGTTTGCTGACGATTCTTGCAAAAGGCCACTTCGGTGGCCTTTTGTTATTATGAAGCGATACACAAGGCAGTTTGCATGGACGATAACACCCCCTCTGATCTGGCTGAGCTTGACGCTGCACCGAAAAAGCCGCGCAAGGGTATCTACGTTCTGCCCAATCTCTTTACTTTGGCAGCGCTGTTTGGCGGTTTCTATGCCATTGTGATGGCCATTAATGGACGCTTTGACCTGGCGGCGGTCGGCGTTTTTTGCGCCATGGTGCTCGACAGCCTGGACGGACGCGTCGCGCGTATGACCAATACCCAGAGCGCTTTTGGTGAGCAGATGGATTCGCTGTCCGACATGGTGTCTTTTGGTGCCGCACCTGCGCTGATCGGCTATGTCTGGGCACTCAAGGGGCTTGGACGCTGGGGCTGGATCGCAGCGTTTGTCTACTGTGCCTGTGCCGCGCTGCGCCTGGCTCGGTTTAACGTCAATACGGCAGTGGTGGACAAACGCTATTTCCAGGGCCTGCCGTCGCCGGCTGCGGCGGCGTTGGTGGCTGGATTTGTCTGGGTCGCCACCGACTTGGGCATCGTTGGCACCAGCATGGCCTGGCCCATGTTTGTGATGTGCCTGTTCGCCGGGTTGACGATGGTGACCAATGTGCCTTTCTATAGTTTCAAAGACGTTCACATGAAGCGCAGCGTGCCGTTTGTTGTTATTGTGTTGATTGCCATCGGCATCGCGGTGATCAACATTGACCCGCCGATCGTGATGTTCGGTATTTTTGTCATCTACGGTTTGAGCGGGTATTGGATCTATTTCTGGCGCAAAACCAAAGGCATCCCGACCAGTGTCATCAGCACCTCGACCGAAGAGCCGGAAGAACGCGGCTTGCACAAGTGATACCCAAGCTGTGATACATTGGGTGCATGCAAAAACTGTTGCTAACCCTACTACAGACACCCTGCGGGTGGCGTTGTTAGCGTCTGATTGCATCAACCCCAAAAGCCCGTATGCCGAACGCAGCGGGCTTTTTTGTTGCCTTCGACAGACGAATCGATACCTTGTTTTGTGAACCCAGGAGAAGTGATATGACCGACAAATTGGTAATTTTTGACACGACTTTGCGTGACGGCGAGCAGTCCCCCGGAGCTTCGATGACGCGCGACGAAAAACTGCGCATAGCCCGGCAACTTGAACGCCTGAAAGTCGATGTGATCGAAGCCGGCTTTGCTGCCAGTTCCAACGGCGACTTCGAGTGCATCAAAGCCATTGCCGAACACATCAAGGACTCGACCGTGTGCTCGCTGTCGCGCGCCAATGACCGTGACATCACGCTGGCGGCCGATGCGTTGCAAAAGGCCAACCGCGCACGTATCCATACTTTCATCGCGACGTCGCCCGTACACATGGAGAAGAAGTTGCGCATGACGCCCGAGCAGGTGCTCGAGCAGGCCAAGCTGGCAGTGCGCTTTGCCCGCAACCGTGTCGCCGATGTTGAGTTCAGCGCCGAGGATGCCTACCGAAGCGAAGAAGACTTTTTATGCCGGGTGATCGAAGCGGCGATCAACGAAGGCGCAACCACCATCAATGTGCCCGACACTGTGGGCTACGCGATTCCCGAGCTGTACGGCAATTTCATCCGAACGCTGCGTCAGCGGGTGCCCAACTCGGACAAGGCGATCTGGTCGGTGCATTGCCATAACGATCTGGGTATGGCGGTGGCCAACTCGTTGGCCGGCGTCAAGATTGGTGGCGCTCGTCAGGTGGAATGCACCATCAACGGCCTGGGCGAGCGTGCCGGCAATTGCAGCCTGGAAGAAGTGGTGATGGCGATTCGCACCCGGCGCGACTATTTTGACCTCGATGTGGGGGTGGATGCGACGCAAATTCTGGCTGCCAGCCGCATGGTTAGCCAGACCACGGGCTTTGTTGTGCAGCCCAACAAGGCCATTGTCGGTGCCAACGCATTTGCGCACACCGCAGGGATTCATCAGGACGGCATCATGAAGGCGCGTGATACTTACGAGATCATGCGTGCGGAAGACGTGGGCTGGACCGCCAACAAGATGATTCTGGGCAAACTCAGTGGCCGCAATGCTTTCAAGCAGCGCCTGCAGGAACTTGGTGTGCAGATGGACAGCGAGGCTGATATCAATCTGGCATTTGCCAAGTTCAAGGACCTGGCCGATCGCAAGAGCGAAATCTTTGACGAAGATATTTTGGCCCTGGTCAGCGAAGAAAGCGTATTGCACAACAGCGACCGCTTCGGCTATGTGTCACTGTCCCAGCACAGCGAGACCGGCGAGTTGCCGCACGCCACCGTGGTCATCACGGTGGACGGCAAAGAAGTTACCGGCCAGGCCAATGGCAACGGACCGGTGGACGCGTCGCTGAAAGCGATCGAATCCAAGGTCAATAGCGGCTCGGAAATGGTGCTGTATTCGGTCAACGCCATCAGCGGGTCGACCGAAAGTCAGGGTGAAGTGACCGTACGACTGCAAAACAGTGGGCGGGTGGTCAACGGCGTGGGTGCTGATCCGGATATCGTTGTGGCATCAGCCAAAGCCTACATTAGCGCTCTGAACAAGCTCAACAGCCAGGTCGATCGGGTAGCGGCGCAAGGGTAAATTGCTTGCATCTTTTTACTTTGGTTGAAGAAAGTGTTGCAAGTTGTTGTTGCAATGAGAAATTTCGCGTATAAACTCCAGTCTTCGCGATTGCTTTGACTGGAGCTTGAATCATGCGGCTGTTATTTCAGGTTTCACTGCAAAAAACTATCTCGGGCTGGATTTGTTTATTGAGTCTGGCGGCGGGACTTTGCCTGGTGCCATTGGCGGGTGCCCAGGCGGCGGGTAGTGCAAGCAAACAGCGTGTCAGCAAGGTGTATCACAAAAAAGCCAGCGCGGGTAAAATTTCCCGGGTCGCCAAGGCAAAGCAGCGCAGCAAAGTCCGGCGTTTGGCGGTGGTGAAACACCGGCCGTCTTATGGGGAAGCGGCCGGGCTGCACGCCACGGCCGACGAGCTTCAGTTGAAGTCCAGCGCCGCGCTGGTTGTCGATCAGCAAACCAATGAAGTGCTTTACAGCAAGAATGACAAGGCAGTGTTGCCGATCGCCTCGCTGACCAAGTTGATGACTGGTCTGTTGATTGATGAAGCCAAGTTGTCGCTCGATGAACCCCTTGTAATCACCCAGGAAGACGTCGACACGGAAAAAGGCAGCCGTTCCCGCCTGCGCGTCGGCAGTGAATTGACCCGTGGCGAATTAATGCATCTGGCGTTGATGTCCAGCGAAAATCGGGCGGCGCACGCTTTGGGTCGCACCTACCCGGGCGGTTTGGCGGCGTTTGTTCCCAAGATGAATGCAAAAGCCCGCGAACTTGGCATGATGGACACGGCCTATGTGGAGCCCACAGGTTTGTCCAGTGGCAACAAGTCCAGCGCCCAGGACTTGGCAAAACTGGTTGACGTTGCCTCGCAATCACCGCTGTTGCGTGAATTGACAACCTCACCAGGTTTTGAGGTCGCTATTGGTCGACGTTCTCTTCAATTCAACAACACCAATCGGTTGGTCAAGAATCCCACCTGGGACATCGGTTTGCAAAAAACAGGTTATATCTCAGAAGCTGGGCGGTGTCTGGTGATGCAGACGCGCATCGCCGGGCGCGACCTGATCATGGTGTTTTTGGATTCGGCCGGCAAATTGACCCGGATTGCGGATGCCCAACGTGTTCGCCGCTGGCTTGAATCGGTCGACAGCACGGTCATGCGTGCTGACACGGCGTCAACTTTGGGTGGTTGAAACGGCAGGCCAACGCTTGCTGCTCGCCTTATTCCCGATAACCCAGTTGGTTTGAGATTTCGGCGGCGGTGGCTTTTAACTTAGAAAGCCATGCTTCGTCCAATCGGCTCGCCGGTGCAGAGATAGAAAGTCCGGCCACCAATCGCCCCTGGTCGTCGTAGATGCCAGCGGCCATGCAGCGCACGCCAAGCTCCAGTTCTTCGTTGTCGTTAGCGTAACCTTCGCGGCGTACCCGGGTCAGTTCACGTTCCAGCGCCGGCAATTGCGTCAGACTGTTTTTGGTGTGCCCGCTCAAGCCCGTGCGTGCCGCGTACGAACGGATCTTGTGCGCGTCATCCGACGCTAAAAACAACTTGCCAACCGAGGTCAAATGCAATGGTGCTCGCCCGCCGATGGCGCGAATGACCTGCATACCAGAGCGTTCGCTGTAGGCGCGTTCCACGTAGACGATTTCGTCCCCTTGGCGCATGCTCAGATTGATCGGCTGTTGCGTAATGCGGTGCAAGTCACGCATTGGCACAACAGCCGCATCGCGCACGTTCAGGCGATTTTTGACCAGGTTGCCCAGTTCCAGCAGCCGCATGCCGAGCCGGTAGGTGCCAGACTGCGGCCGGTCAACAAAACGACCCGTGGCCAAGTCGTTGAGGATGCGGTGCGTGGTGGAAGGGTGCAAACCAGCCTTTTCGCTGATGTCTTTCAAAGACATGGCGTCTTCGCGCGCGGCCAGAATGTCGATCAGGGTGAACATCCGCTCAATCACCTGAACGGTGGGGGTCACTGCAATTCCAGGGTCAGACTTTCGCATACGTTTTTCCAATAAGCTGAATGCGATTTTATCTGGTGAAAAGCAATTGCGACAGCTTAGGTGAGAGTCCTTTTCCATTGCCCGCCGACGAGCAGCTCATGCGGATTGAAGTGCGATTTGTAGGTCATCTTCTTGCAAGCTTCGATCCAGTAGCCAAGGTAAACGTATTTCAGCCCCAAAGTTTTGGCTAGCTCGATTTGCCACAGAACGTTGAAGGTGCCGAAACTCTGACCAGGCTGTGGTTCAAAAAACGTATAAACCGCCGACAGCGCATCATCCACCCTGTCGATGATCGATACCATTTGCAGTTCGCCTTCTCTTGGAACCGCCGACGGCGTGCGGAACTCGATCATGAAGGTTTTGACACCGGTTGTGATCAGGAAATCGGCGTACTGGTCGGGATCATCCACATCCATTCCACCGCCGGTATGCCGGGCACGCTGATAGCGGATGTAGAGCGCATAGTGCTCGGGTGAAAACACCGGCTCGATCATCGTTGTCGTCAGGTCAGCATGCCGCTGATAGGCGCGCCGTTGGCTGCGTGTCGGTTTGAAGTCTGCCACCGGGATACGGATCGAAATACAGGCCTGGCAATGATCGCAGTGGGGGCGGTAGATAAAAGAGCCGCTGCGTCTGAAACCGCGCTCAATCAAGGAGGTGTAGTTGTCAGCGCTGACAGCCTGGCTGGGTGCCACAACCTCAGAGCGCGCGATGCGCCCTGCCAGATAGCTGCACGGGTACGCCGCAGTTGCGTAACACTGAAGGCTGGTGTCAGATAAACGCAGGGACTCTGTCACGTTGGAGCGAGGAGGGTGGTGCTGAGGTGGTTCCAGTATACGGGCGAGAATGTCCAGCGGGGTGCGGCCAGATTAACAGCCGCGCGCACGTGGGCGGCAAATTCATTGCGCGGCATCTCTGAGGCACCCAAGGACGCCAGGTGTTGGGTGTTTTGTTGGCAATCGATGTGTGTTACGCCAAAGTGACGACACATGGCGACCAGCGCCGCTAACGCGATTTTGGAGGCATCGGGCGCAATGTGGAACATGGACTCACCGAAGGCCGCCTGCCCGAGCGCGACAAAGTACAGGCCGCCGCTGAGCTTGCCGTCGATCCAGGTTTCGACGCTATGGGCCCGGCCAGTGCGGTGCAGTTGGGTATAGGCGTCGATCATCTCGGGCACGATCCAGGTCCCGTGTTGGCCATGGCGCTCGCTTTGAGCGCAATTGTGGATAACCGCTTCGAACGCTGAGTCGATCCGGATTTCGCAACCGGGTGAGCGCACAAAACGCCGCAGGATTTTTTTGAACGACGGATGCAGACGAAAGTGATCGACCGTGAGAACCATGCGGGGGTCTGTGCTCCACCACAAGATGGGTTGACCAGCACTGAACCACGGGAAAATACAGTTGCTGTACGCTTGGATCAGCGTTGCCACGCGCAAATCTCCACCGGCACACAGCAGACCAGGCAATTCAGTGGAGGTATCCCATGCGTATTCCATCGGCGGAAAACTCTGCCCCGGCTCCAACCACAGCAGCGATTGATTTTTGGCGCTCATACGCATGCCCGTCGGAAAGAAACCGTCGTTTGTCCCATTACAATCGGGTGGTCGGGGCGTAGCGCAGCCTGGTAGCGCATCTGGTTTGGGACCAGAGGGTCGAAGGTTCGAATCCTTTCGCCCCGACCATTCAATTCTCGTGATCTCTGCCCGTAGCTCAGTTGGATAGAGCAACAGCCTTCTAAGCTGTGGGTCGGGGGTTCGATCCCCTCCGGGCAGGCCATTTTCATTGCGCTTGTCGCTATGCAATTCATATCTATTGGCGTTGGGGTTGCACCGGGGTTGCACATCTTCAGCCAAGTCGACATTCGTCTATGTCGCGGCTTCCAGCCCGTTTTCGAAATGCTCACGCATGCATTTTTGGCTCTGGTCACAGTTTCTGGACTTGAGTGCCGCCATGAGCGCACGGTGTTCTTGTAGTGACTCTTGAATACGGCCAGACTTCAGCAGCGAGTTGCGCCGGTTCAATTTCATCACCTTGCGCAGGTCGGCCACCATCTGGTCGCGCCAACGGTTGTCGGCAATTTCCAGTAAGCGCATGTGAAAGCGTTCGTTGATGGCAAAGAAGAGTTCTCGATCCACTTTTTCAGGTTGTGCAGCGCGCTCCAGCTCTTCATGCAACTGTTGCAGTTCCTGAAGTTGTTCGTCGGTTGCGCTGGTGGCCACGACCCCGGCCGCGTCGGATTCCAGCAGACTGAGCAGGTGATACACGTCGCAGAGGTCACGCTCCGAAACCTCGGTCACATACGCGCCGCGGCGTACCTTCATCGTGACCAACCCTTCTGCGGCCAGCACTTTCAACGCCTCCCGCAGCGGGGTGCGGCTGATGCCATACGCTTCGGCGATTTTCATTTCGTCAATCCAGCTGCCGGGTTCGAGTTCGCGGCTGAAGATGCGCTGTCGCAGTAATTCGGCCACTTCTTCATACAGTGCGCGGGGTGCTAAGGAAATGTCTGCCATGGCATGAATTGTAAGCTGCAAGGAATTTTTTGCATCAATAATTATAAATAACGTAAACTTCTTGCTATCAGAGAAATGCGCTTAGCTGCGCTTGCCAGTCCAACCAGCACAGGCTGACAATGTTCACTCTTTTTAATCAGACCCACTGCCATGACCAACAAATCACACGAATTCCAGTCCGCTGATCTTGCCGCTTGGGCTAAAGCCGCAGCCAAGTCCGCACCGGGTGGCGATGTCAATGCGCTGAACTGGCATACACCCGATGGCATCAGCGTTAAACCTTTGTATACCGCCGAAGACACGCAAGGCCTGTCTTACACCAACACCTTGCCCGGGTTCGAGCCCTATCTGCGCGGCCCGCAAGCCACCATGTACGCAGTGCGCCCGTGGACGATTCGCCAATACGCTGGTTTTTCTACCGCCGAAGAATCCAACGCCTTTTACCGCAAGGCGCTTGCGGCTGGCGGGCAGGGCGTGAGCGTGGCGTTCGATTTGGCAACGCACCGTGGTTATGACTCGGATCACCCGCGCGTGACCGGCGACGTAGGCAAGGCTGGCGTGGCCATCGACTCGGTCGAAGACATGAAGATTTTGTTTGATCAGATTCCGCTGGACAAGGTCAGCGTGTCGATGACCATGAACGGCGCGGTGCTGCCGGTGCTGGCGGGCTATGTGATTGCGGCAGAAGAGCAAGGCGTGAGCCAGGACCAGCTCAGTGGCACGATTCAGAACGACATTCTGAAAGAGTTCATGGTGCGCAACACCTACATTTACCCGCCCGAGCCGTCGATGCGCATCATTGGCGACATCATTGAGTACACGGCCAAAAACATGCCCAAGTTCAACTCGATTTCGATTTCGGGTTACCACATGCAAGAAGCCGGTGCCAACCAGGCGCTCGAATTGGCCTTTACCCTGGCGGACGGCAAAGAGTATGTCAAGACGGCCATTGCCAAAGGCATGGACGTGGACGACTTTGCCGGGCGTTTGAGCTTCTTCTGGGCGATTGGCATGAACTTCTACCTGGAAGTGGCCAAAATGCGCGCGGCGCGCCTGCTGTGGTGCCGCATCATGAAAGGCTTTAACGCCAAAAAGCCAAAGAGCTTGATGCTGCGTACCCACTGCCAGACCAGTGGTTGGAGTCTGACCGAGCAAGACCCCTACAACAACGTGGTGCGCACCACCATCGAGGCCATGGCGGCGGTGTTTGGTGGCACGCAATCGTTGCACACCAATTCCTTCGATGAAGCCATTGCTTTGCCAACCGAGTTTTCCAGCCGCATTGCGCGAAACACCCAGCTCATCATCCAAGAAGAAACGCACATTCCCAATGTGATCGACCCTTGGGCGGGCAGCTACATGATGGAAAAACTCACCCAAGACATGGCCGATGCCGCCTGGGCCATCATCGAAGAAGTCGAGGGCATGGGCGGCATGACCAAGGCGGTGGACTCTGGCTGGGCCAAGCTCAAGATTGAAGCGGCGGCAGCGCAAAAGCAGGCGCGCATTGACTCGGGCAAAGACGTGATCGTGGGCGTCAACAAGTACAAGCTCAAGACCGAAGATGCCATCGAAGCACGCGATATTGACAACGTGGCGGTGCGTGACTCTCAAATAGTGCGCCTGAATGTCATCAAGGAAAAAAGGGATGCAGCCCAGGTGCAGCAGACGCTTGCAGCTATTGAAAACGCAGCAGCTACAGGCACTGGCAATTTGTTGGACTTGACGATTAAAGCCGTGCGGGTGCGCGCTACCGTAGGTGAAATCAGTGATGCCATGGAAAAATCTTTTGGCCGCCACCGCGCCGATACGCAAAAGGTGACCGGTGTGTATGCAGCTGCTTACGACAGTGCCGAGGGTTGGGATCAACTCAAAAAGGAAATTGCTGACTTTGCCACCGACCAAGGTCGTCGCCCGCGCGTGATGATCAGCAAACTAGGCCAAGACGGCCACGACCGTGGTGCCAAAGTGGTGGCCACAGCGTTTGCCGACCTGGGCTTTGACGTGGACATGGGGCCGCTGTTTCAAACCCCCGAGGAATGTGCCCGTCAGGCGATTGAAAACGACGTGCATGCGGTGGGTGTATCCACTCTGGCGGCGGGTCATAAAACACTTGTGCCCGCCATCATTGCCGAGTTGAAGAAGCAGGGTGCAGACGACATCGTGGTGTTTGTCGGGGGCGTGATTCCGCGCCAGGATTACGACATGCTCTATGAAGCGGGCGTCAAGGGCATCTACGGCCCGGGTACACCCATCCCGGCCAGCGCCAAGGATGTGCTGGAGCAAATCAAGAAGGCCTTGAATGCCTGACAGGGTGTTTGATATACTGTAATACCGTATTTCAAAGGAGTGCATCATGGCTGTATCGGTTCGCATGGACCCGCTGCTTGAACAAGAGCTGACGCAAGCGGCCAAGCGTCGCGGCATCACCAAGTCGCAATTTATCGTTGAGGCGGTCGAGCGTGCGCTCGGGCGCAACAACCCGGGTGAGTTGTACCTGAAGGTGATGCAGGAGATGGCTGACTACCGTGTTGGCAAGTCAGCCAATGCCGTTTCGCCGTCGCAACCCAATGCGCACAAAGCGGCTTTGCGTCAAAAACTCCGAACCAAACACGAGCAGGAAGGCGCTGACTACGCACAAACCTTGGCATTGCGCCAAACCGGGAGCGCCGAGTGATCGTGGCCTTGTTGGACGCTGGGCCGATGATTGCCTTGTTTGACGGCATGGACAAACATCACGTGCATTTTCGGGATTTGGTTACCCAGCCGAATCTGCCGTGGCGTTTGCATACCACTTGGCCCTGCGTGACTGAGGCCACGCACATGCTGGGTGACCGCGAACGACTGGCTTTATTGCGATGGATCGGCGCGGGTGCGGTGCAGATTTACCCCTTTGGTACCGAAGACCTGATGGACATGGCTGAATGGATGGCGGCTTACACCGATGCGCGCAGCGAAATGGATTTGGCCGATGCCAGCCTGTACTGGGTGGCACATGAAACAGGTGTCAGGCAGATACTGACCCTGGATGTTCGCGACTTTTCTCGGTACCGTTTGCCTGACGGCCGCACTTTTGAGATTTTGTGATTCCTGTGTCTGTGATGACCCGCAGCGTTCTTTTGTCCACCCTCATTAAACCTTGTGTTTTTGCGTTTGGTATGCATTGTTGGTCACTACCGTCCGGTCAAAAGTCGAACAAAATCAACTGGTTAGAAGTGGATGGTGGTTGGTTTTGTAAGTCATCGGTCTGCAAGGCGCATGAAACCTGGGTTTTCTCGAAAACCGAGACCGACAAAATCTGTAAACAAGTGTAGAGCGAGGATTTCAGTTGCAGCTCCTTTTTGACAATAGCGATCAGAACGTAGGTGGCGATCGCGCACCAGATTTGCGTCTTCACCGCGTTCTCACTATTACCCAAAAACTTCTTTATTCGCAGATGCTGCTTGATCCACTTGAAGAACAATTCCACCTGCCAGCGGTTCTTGTAAAGCTGGGCAATCACCGGCGCAGGCAGAGCCGTGTTGTTGGTCAAAAAAATCAGCGTCTTGCCCGTGGCATTCTTGAATCGCACCCGACGCAAATGCTCGGGGTAATCTTTGGCCGCTTTGAAACCATTAAGCGCGACAGACTGATCACACACCACGCCAGTGCCCTTATCCACTTTTGCCGAATACACACGCCGAGCATTGAAATTGGACTTGGCTCGTGTGACAAAAAGGCACCTGCCTGATGCATTTTGTACAGCCGGGCGAAGTCCAGATAGCCCCGATCCATGATGTAAAAAGCCCCAGCCTCAAGAGGCAAGATATCGAGCACGTTGACATCGCCCATCTTGCCGTCGCTGATGTGAATGAAGCTGGGGATACTGCCACGCAAGTCCAGCAGCGTATGCAGCTTGATAGCGGCCTTGGTGGTGCGAAACGGAGCCCAACCGAACAAACTCAGACACAGATCGATGGTGCTCGAATCCAAGGCGTACACATTGCCTGCGATGTTGACATCCAGCCCCAATGGCTCATTGGCATAGAGCTTGTTGGCTCGGCGAATCAAGACGGCAGCGAAGTCTGCCCAGATGCGCCAATCGCGTCGTTCGTTGGCATCGGCCAGGGTCGATCGTCGCACCGCCTGACGCAGACCCATGCCATAGAGCTTGGTCGCATTGGCGCTCAAAGTGGCCTCGATATCACGCAGAGATTCACGCCAAGTCAACTGCGCGTAGGCCATGATTCGAAAGTGCTCAGTGCTGGGCAAAGTGGAGACCCGCGCGTCTCCCGAGTAGCGAGCCACGATCCGAGAGAAGCTGGTCCAGGGTACGAACTCCATCACCTGAGCAAAAAGTTTCTTTCCAAAATTCACAATAATTTCCCATAGTTGTCAAGCTAGGGAAACTACCAGTAAAAACGATCATGAAATTCAAATCGGCACCAAACTTTTTCGACCGCAAACCCGCGTGGTTATTGGGTTTGCGTCAAACCAAAACCACGTTCACCGGACAGTAGTGGCTATGTATATAGTTTTTTTAGAGAGTAATTTTGCAAAGCCAGTCTCGATGCTGTCAGCGTGATGCCGGTCGGCCAATGGTCGGCAAAAAAGCCGTGCTGGTAAACCGCCTCGCATGCCGCTTGATAAGCAGGCAAGCCAATGGCCAATTTTGCCCCGATCATGCCGGCCAACACATCGCCGCTTCCAGCGGTCGCCAGCCGGGCATTGCCTGTGAAGTTGATGGCCGGAATTTCCCCAAGGGCTGCCACCACGGTGCCTGAGCCTTTGAGCACCACGGTGCAATTGAAGCGCTGAACCAGGGTGTTGGCTGCCGCCAACCGGTCTTGCTGTACCTGCGTGGCGGTGCAACCCAGGAGCCGTGCGGCCTCCAGCGGGTGCGGGGTCAGCACGGTCACCGCATGGCGTTGGGCACGCTGGGTCAACAGCGTTTGCAATGCGGTGTCAGTTGCCATTGAATTGAGAGCATCAGCATCCATGACGATTGGGGCTGAAGACAACATAATCTGATCGAGTTGATCGTGGATGGCTTGACCGCCACCACAACCACACACCACGGCCATGTTGTTGAGGTTCAGGTCGTTGATCGCCCTGAACATGAGTTCGGGTTGTGTCGTGTCTACCTGCGGACTGTGCTTGCCCAGCAGCACCACAAACACCCGTCCCGCGCCGCTGTGCAGGGCGGCTGTGGCGGCCAGCAGTGCAGCACCGGTCATGCCAGTGGCTCCGCCCACCACAGTGACATCGCCAAAGCTACCTTTGTGGCTGGCATGTGTCCTGATGGCTTTAATGGGGCTGGCGATCAGGGTGGCGCACGGTTCGACGGCTGTAATCTGCACGTCACCAACATGCAAATCGTCAAACCAGACCGTGCCACTGGCATCGCGTCCTTGCGCTGTAAATAGACCAGGTTTGAGTGTCAGCAGGCTGAGGGTATGGCTGGCGTTGACGTGGGTTGCAGTGCATATCCCCGTGTTGGCATCAAGTCCGCTGGGTAGGTCGACGGCCAGTATCGGGGTCGACAAACCATGCATCTGATCCATCCAGGAAGCCATAGTGGCTGCGGGTTCACGCAGTGTGCTACCCAGTCCCAGCAGGGCATCAATGCACAAGTCCACACGTGTGGGGACAGTTTGACTAAAACTGACACCAGCCTGCACGGCTCGCTGAAAGGACGCATGGGCATCTGTGGGAGTTTGTTGAGGTGAGCCCAACCATGTCACAACCGGCTCTTTGCCCCAGCGCTTTAAATGCAGGGCTGCTTCCAGACCATCGCCACCGTTGTTGCCTGAGCCACAGGCCACCCAAATGCGCTGGGCATGCGGGGTGATGGCAAGAGCGAGTTTGGCAATGCTCAGGCCAGCGCGCTGCATTAACGCATGTTCAGGTAGCCCAGCTTGTGCCAGTTGTTCAATCTGGCGTGTGGCCAAAGTGCTGTGCAGCACCATGCGCTGACCGGGATGGATGCGTTGCACGTTCAGAACTCGTAGGTTTCGCCTTCGCGCGCCAACCGGTATTGCGGGTCGCCTGCCTGACGGGGGTGGGCATGGATGACTTTCTCGAAAACGGCTTCAAGGGCATCGTCACTGCGGGTGGGTTCGTGGTGGGTGCAATACAGCATCTTTGCACCAGCTTTTTTGGCGTAATCAATGCTGGAGTCGAAGGTGCCGTGACCCCAGCCCTTTTTATTAAGGTATTCGTCTGTGGTGTAAGAGCAGTCGGCAATGAGCACGTCCACCCCTGCCATGGCGCTCAGGACAGTGGCTGACTTTTCTTCAATGAAGCTTTGGTACTCCGCAAAGTCGGGATCGTGAGGCTCATAAATGTTTTGGGATGGCTCGTGGTCACCGGTAAAAAAAACGGACTTGCCGTCAGCTTCGATGCGGTAGCCAAAGTTAACCACCGGATGGTTCATCAGGAAAGGGGTGACGGTGGCGGAACCGATCTGGATGCTTTGCTCTGGCACCAGCGTCACATAGTCGATTTTCGCTTTCATTTCGGCTTCGCGCACCGGGAAATAGCTGTATTGCAACTGCACGGCCATCACCTGTTCAACGCCCTTGCCCGACACCGGGTCAAAGGCACCATGCAGACGCAAGGTGTTACCGGGAATGAAGTTAGGGATAAAAAAAGGCAAGCCCTGAATATGATCCCAGTGCGAATGAGTAATCAGCACATTGGCGGCGACCGGTAACTCGCTCAATAATGATTGAGACAGGGGAAAAATCCCCGTGCCAGCATCCAGGATGATGAGTTCGTTGCGGTCGGTTCGAACCTCAATACAGGTGGTGTTGCCACCATAGCGTACCGTGCTTGGGCCAGGTGATGCAATCGAGCCGCGTACACCCCAGAACTTGACTTTCATAGTGGCCTTTAGAGGTTGGCAAACAATTTGGCTTCTTCGAACGAAGCATTCAGATCGTCCGCGTTGGCGATGAGTTGTTCAAGTGTGCCGCCCATGGTTTTTTCAACCTGCGTGGGCAGTTGATAGACGACCGGGTTGCCAGCAAAACCAAAACCGAGTTGCTTGCTGATTTGATTGGCGCTGAAGACGCAGGCGAATAGCCCGGAATCTACGTTAAGGGTGTCGTATTGATGCGCAATGGCATTGACCAAATCGGGCGCAAAACGCCATTTTTCAACCAGCATGGCACCAATCACGGCATGGTCTGCACCCAGTGTGTTGCGCAAGGCCAGGTGCAGGGAAGTTTGATGGGCTTGACTGTGTTCCAGCGCGGCCTTGAATTCAGCGGGCATGAACTGGGCGCAGACCACTTTGCCAAAGTCGTGCAGCAGACCGCCAATGAAACAATCCATGGGATCGGCATCGTCTATTCGCGTTGCTAATTTTTTGCCAATCACGGCGGTGGACAGTGAGTGCAAGAGGTATTGGCTGACATCAAAATTGGCCGCATTGTGTTGGGGCAATATGCCCATAGCTGCAATGCTTAGCGCCAGGTTTTTGATGGTGTTGAAACCCAGATAAACCACGGCATGGTTGACGGAGGTGATCTGCTTGGGCAGACTGTAGTAGGCCGAATTCACCACCTTGAGAATCTTGACTGTGATCACCGGATCTTTATCAATGACCTGCACCAGGTCTTTGGGGGTGCAATTGACATCTCGGGTGAGTTGCAGAATCTGCTGCACGCTTTTGGGAAATGCCGGCATGCCATCAACGGCGCTGGCAAGTTTCTGTGATAGTTCTGGAGACATGGCGTGAACGGATCTTTCAATGGCTGATGCTATACTCGATGGGCTTGACAAGTTGCAACTTTAAATATTTGTCAGGTTCATTCGCAAACCAGCTTTCTCAAGGTGTTGCCGTGACACCCCTTGTTAGTAGGGATTGGCGTGGCAAAACAAGCTGGATTTTAGACCTAACCTTTGGAGTTATTTATGGCAGTTACCATGCGCGAAATGCTGGAAGCCGGTGTTCACTTTGGACACCAAACACGCTTCTGGAATCCCAAAATGGCCCCCTTCATTTTTGGTCATCGCAACAAAATTCATATCATTAACCTGGAAAAATCGCTCCCAATGTTCCAGGAGGCCGCCAAGTTTGTGCGCCAGATTTCCGCTAAACGCGGCACAGTGCTGATGGTGGGGACCAAACGCCAAGCCCGTGAAACCGTGGCTATCGAGGCGCAACGCGCTGGCGTGCCTTATGTTGACCAACGCTGGTTGGGCGGCATGTTGACCAATTTCAAGACCGTCAAGACTTCCATCAAGCGCCTCAAGGACATGAAAGTCCAGCAAGAAGCTGGCTTGGATGCCATGAGCAAAAAAGAACAGTTGATGTTTGCACGCGAGCTGGCGAAACTTGAAAAAGACATTGGTGGTATTCAGGATATGACGGTGTTGCCTGATGCTATTTTTATGATTGATGTGGGTTACCACAAAATTGCTGTTGCAGAAGCTCGTAAATTGGGTATTCCGCTGATTGCCGTGGTGGATACCAACCATTCACCCGAAGGTGTGGACTATGTGATTCCGGGCAATGATGATTCATCCAAGGCGGTCACGCTTTATGCTCGTGGCATTGCAGACGCGATTCTGGAAGGCCGTGCCAATGCAGTGGATGACGTGGTCAAGGCTGTGGCAGCTGCTGAAGGCGCTGATGAGTTTGTGGAAGTCAACGAGGCAGTTGCCTGAGTTGTGTCTTTCCCCAAAAAAAGGGGGGCTTTGTGGCCCCTTTTTTTTAGTCAAATTTTCGATTAACTGAACTGAATCTGGAGAATAGAAATGGCTGCAATTACCGCAAGCATGGTGGCTGAACTTCGTGGCAAAACCGATGCGCCGATGATGGAATGCAAACGCGCTTTGACCGAGGCTGATGGCGACATGGCCAAAGCCGAAGAGCTGTTGCGTGTCAAGCTGGGTAGCAAAGCGGGCAAAGCTGCTGGACGCATCACGGCTGAAGGTGTGGTGGTGACCAGCATGACCGCTGATGTGGGCGCACTGTTGGAAGTGAACTGTGAAACCGACTTTGTCACCAAAAATGACAGCTTTTTGGCTCTGGCCAATGCGGCGGTGGAACTGGTTGCCAAGCACAACCCTGCAGATGTGGCGGCTTTGGGTGCTTTGCCCTACGCGCAAGACGGTTTTGGTCCGACGTTGGAAGATGTGCGCAAGGGTCTGATTGGCAAGATTGGCGAAAACATGAGCTTCCGTCGTTTCAAGCGTTTCGCAACCGGTGCCAAGCTGGCATCCTACCTGCATGGCACCCGCATTGGTGTCGTGGTTGAATTCGAAGGTGATGCCACCGCTGCCAAGGATGTGGCGATGCACGTGGCTGCCATGAAACCGGTGGCTTTGTCCAGCAATGACGTACCCGCAGAGCTGGTGGCGCGTGAGCGTTCAGTGGCGGCAGCCAAAGCGGCTGAAGATGCTGCCGTGGCGACAGCTGCCGGCAAGCCAGTGCAGTCCGCTGAAATCGTGGCCAAGCGTATTGAAGGTGGTGTGCAGAAGTACCTCAAGGAAGTGTCCTTGTTCAACCAGTCGTTTGTCAAAAATGACAAGCAAACGGTGGAGCAGATGCTCAAGGCGGCCAGCACCACCGTGAAGGCGTTCACACTTTATGTGGTTGGCGAAGGCATTGAGAAAAAGGTGGACGATTTCGCGGCTGAAGTTGCAGCACAAGTTGCCGCAGCTCAACAAGCGGCCTGATTTTGCGCTGCCGTTCATCATCAACTTCACCACTTCAGGAGCATCCCATGACCACTGCCCAGCCCGCCTACAAGCGAATTTTGCTGAAGTTGTCAGGTGAAGCGCTGATGGGGGATGACCAGTTTGGCATCAACCGCGACACCATCGTTCGCATGGTGGACGAGGTGGTGGCGGTGACCCGGCTGGGTGTTGAGGTGGCGGTAGTGATTGGCGGTGGCAATATTTTTCGGGGTGTTGCCGGTGGGTCGGTGGGTATGGATCGTGCCACGGCCGATTACATGGGCATGTTGGCCACGGTGATGAATTCGCTGGCGTTGGGTGACACCATGAACAAGGCTGGTTTGACGGCACGCGTGATGTCGGCCATCGCCATTGAGCAGGTGGTCGAACCCTACGTGCGCCCCAAGGCGTTGCAATACCTTGAAGAAGGCAAAGTGGTCATTTTTGCGGCTGGCACAGGTAACCCGTTTTTCACCACAGACACGGCTGCGGCTTTGCGTGGTGCTGAAATTGGTGCTCAGATTGTGCTCAAAGCGACCAAGGTGGACGGCGTCTACACAGCTGATCCCAAAAAAGACCCAAGCGCGACCCGCTACAGCAAAATTTCGTTCGACGATGCCATTGCGCAAAATCTGGGAATCATGGATGCCACAGCTTTTGCCTTGTGCCGGGATCAAAAATTGCCGGTGAAGGTGTTTTCAATCTTCAAGCATGGTGCGCTTAAACGTGTGGTGATGGGCGAGGACGAAGGCACCCTGGTGTATGCCTGAGCGTGTCAGAATTGCGCTCATAGAGTTGTATTGAACGTGGTGTAAACGTTGATAAGAGGACTGTATGCCGATTGCTGATATTAAAAAAAATGCCGAGTCAAAGATGGATCTGTCGATCGAATCTTTCAAGCATAACCTGACCAAAATCCGTACCGGGCGCGCTAATCCCGGCATTCTTGACACGGTGCACGTGGACTACTACGGCTCGATGGTGCCCATCAGCCAGGTGGCCAATGTGTCGCTGCTGGATTCACGCACGATCAGCGTCCAGCCTTGGGAAAAGGGCATGGGGGCGAAAATCGAAAAAGCCATTCGTGACAGCGACCTGGGGGTCAATCCCTCTTCCATGGGGGACTTGATTCGTGTGCCCATGCCGCTGATGTCAGAAGAGCGCCGCAAGGAATTGACCAAACTGGTGCGCAACGAAGGCGAAGCAGCCAAAGTTGCTGTGCGTAACCTGCGCCGTGATGCCAACGAAGCCGTCAAGAAGGTGGTGAAGGACAAACTGGCTTCTGAAGACGATCAAAAACGTTGTGAGACCGACATTCAAAAGGTAACTGACAAGCACATTGCCGCCATTGATCAATTGATCGCGGCCAAAGAACAAGACATTATGGCGGTTTGAGCCTGCCATGACGGCCTCCCTTATTCCGCACCACATTGCCATCGTAATGGATGGCAACGGTCGCTGGGCCAACAAACGGTTTTTGCCACGTATTGCAGGGCACAAGCAGGGCGT
>Ga0210037_1000628_pt1 | contig 24608 bp, 19 predicted proteins | sample CryGey08umfilter_3_FD_185451 | JGI IMG/M metagenome (GOLD analysis project Ga0210037, IMG submission 185451) | Groundwater microbial communities from aquifer in Utah, USA - Crystal Geyser 4/9/14 0.8 um filter (SPAdes) (version 3) | ecosystem: Environmental > Aquatic > Deep subsurface >...
GGATTTGGGATGCAATGCGAGGCGCAAAGCGTGCCGTGCAGCTCTGCTGCACAAGCGATTTGCAACGACGCAGTGCGCCCAAAGTTGGCGAGTCAAATGTGCATGTTATTTGTGAACAAGCCCTTAGCAGAGCTAAACGGCGCGTCTTGCGCCTAGCACTGCATCCCGTCAGCACTCGCCATAAACGGTACATTTGCAATTTCCGCATCCCTCAAAGACACAAGATACTTGTTTCTTGTGAGGCTATAGGTCAAGCGCTACTGCCACCGCCTGCCCGAGCTCGATCACGGCCATGGCGTAGTAGCTGCTCCAGTTGTAGCGGGTGATGACGTAGAAGTTGTCGGTGCCCGCCACATACACCGGCGGGGCATCACCCATTTGCAATTCAATCAGCGCCAGTTTGCCGGTGTGCTCTAGGGCAGCACCGGTCAGCACCGCACCTTTGTCCTGAAAGCTGGTCACGCTGAAGGTGGGCAAAATGTCCGGAGCCATGAGGCTGTCCATGTCCAGTTTTTGCGCCTCAAACGTCACCGGGAAATGCGTCGCCAGACCAGGTTGCCAGTCAAAAATTTTGAAGTAATTGGCCACCGAGCCAATGGCATCGGCCGGGCTGCCGAGCAAATCCACCACGCCGTCACCATCAAAATCCACCGCGTATTTGTGCCAGCTTGACGGCATGAACTGCGGCAAGCCCATGGCTCCGGCATAGCTGCCTTTTTGCGTCAGCGGGTCGCGCCCGGTGCGTTGCATCAGGCTTAAAAACTGTTCCAGCTCACCCTTGAAATAGGCGCTGCGCTCGGCCGCGCGCGGGTGGCTTTTGGGAAAGTCAAAGCTCAAGGTGGCCAGCGCGTCCAGCACCCGGTAGTTACCGGTTTGCTGGCCATAAATGGTTTCCACACCGATGATGCCGACGATGATCTCGGCGGGCACGCCGGTGGCTTGTTGGGCACGTTCAAGCGTGGCCCGGTTGGCCTGCCAGAACGCCACCCCGGCCTGGATGCGCCGGGGTTCAATGAAACGGCTTTGGTAAGCCTGCCAGTTTTTGGCGACACCCACGGCCGGTGGTGTGGCGGCTTTGGCAATGGATGCCACAAAACGGGCTTGTGCCAGGGTGCGTCGCACCCACGCCGGGTTCAGATCACGACGCTGTGCGATGTCGTCGGCCACTTGCATGGCCTCTGGGCGCTGGCCATAGCTCGGACCGGCGATTGCCGCACGGGTGGGGCGCGTTTCAGTTTTGCTTTTTTTATGATGTTTTGTGGTGCTAGCCCAGGAGGATATTGTGGTTATAGCTATTGAAATAGTAGCAATTGTCAGCCGTTTCACGAAGGTTCTGACCAGAGGTTTAAAAGCGTTCACGGGGGGATTAAAGGCTGGGGGCGCGCAGGGGCGCAAGGTGTTGGAATTGGCTTGCCAGTGTAGCGACTTGGGCACGGCTTGTAGCCCGCTGGGTGGGGGCGTGCGCCGCGTAACGCACGGCTTCAAGCTGCAGCAACCACGCTTGCCATGACGCTATCGCCTGCACCTGCGCCTGCGCCTGCTGCTGCAATAGCGCATGCAACTGGCGCGGCGTGCTTTGTGCCGGCACAGTCAAACCGGCTTGCGTCAATTTAAGCCGGGCTTTAGACAGCAGACGCAGCCAGGGGTCATGCTGCTGGCGCTCCCACGCGCTCCAGGCTGCACCCAGCAGGCTGACACCCACCACCAGGCCGCACAGCACGTAAATCAGGTCTTCCCAACTCGGGGCATCAAAGCCCAGGCGCTTGAGCAAGTCCAGCTGGCGGTTTTGGGTGTAGTTCAGCACCCACTGGTTCCAGCGGTTGTTGACCGCGTCCCAGGCGGCGCGCACATTGAAGGCCCATTGCGGGTTGACGTTGCCCAGCAAGGCGCTGGCCACCGCGCCCTGTGGCGACTGCAGGCGCAGCAAGCTGCCGGTACGCTCAGGCGCCACTGCCCCGGTGGGGTCGACCCGCACCCAGCCCTGGCCACTGAGCCAGACCTCGACCCAGGCGTGCGCGTCGCTTTGACGCACCGTCCAGTAACCATCCAGCGTGTTGCGTTCGCCACCCTGATAACCGGTGACGATGCGCGCCGGGATGCCGCTGGCTCGCATCACGATCACAAACGCAGCCGCCATGTGTTCGCAAAAACCCAGCTTGCGGTCAAACCAAAATTCATCAGCACTGTTGCGGCCATACACGCCGGGCTCCAGCGTGTAGCCGTAGCCGCCGTTGCGCAGCTGAGCCAGCACGGCTTCAACACGTGCGGCGGGTTCGGGGTGGCTGGCCTGGAGTTGTTGCGCCCAGGTTTGGGTGCGCGGGTTGAAACCAAACGGCAGTGTCAAGTTGGCTTGGCGTTGAGAGCGCTCCAGCTCAATACCGGCCTGGTAGCGGGTGTAACTTTGCACCTCGTAGCGCAACAGTTCGGTCACCGGGCGGGTCAGCACCCATTGCAGCTCGGGGGTCTGACGCGGTGTGCGGCCGGGTACTTGGGGCGCTTGGGGTGTGGCATCAAGCGTCAACAACCAGGGCTGCTGGTTGGGTTCCAGGGTGATTTGGTAGCGCACAGGCGCGCCCTGCACGGTGATCTGGGGCGGGGTGAGGTCGAAAGTTTGCTCCAGCCAGGGCGTGGCGCTCCAGCTTCGGCCATCAAAGTGGCTCAGCACCGGGCCGCGAAAGTACATCTGGGCGCTGGGTGGTGGGGCGGTGTCAAAACGCACCCGCATGGCCACACTGCTGTCCAGTGCCAAACTGGCGATGTTGCCCACAGTCATGCTGCTGGACAAACCACTGCGCCCGGCCATGGCATCACCCGGCAGGCCCCACAGCGGTGCCAGGCGGGGAAACAGCAAGAACAGCACCAGCATGATCGGCGCACCCAGCAGCGTCATCTGCCCGGCGATGCGCGCGGCTTGCCACAGGGGCGGTTGACCCACTGGCATGTGGGCGTTGACCAGCGCCGTCAGCAGCCCCCACAGCGCCAACAGCATGGCGGCGGCGGTGAGCAAAGATTGTGAGTAGAAAAATTGCGTCAGCATCAAAAAAAAGCTGAGGAAAAACACCACAAAGGCATCGCGGCGGGCGCGCAGCTCCAGTGTTTTCAGGGCCAGCAACACCACCACCAGCGTTACACCTGCATCGCGCCCCAATAACGTGCGGTGGCTCAGCAGCGTGGCCGCCACGGCCAGAGCCAGCAGCCCCAAGCGCCAAACGGTACGGGGTAGGGGCAAGCCGCGCCAGGCCAACCAGCCACGCCACAGCACCACCGCAGCGCCCATCAGGCTGCACCACAGCGGCACCTGGTTGACCAGCGGCAGCGCTACCCAGGTGATCACCAGCAGCAGAAACAGTGTGTCGCGGGTGTCGCGCGGCAGGTTTCGCAAGGTGGTTAAGCCAAGATTGTTCATTGGGTTTGAGCTGATGGCGAGCAGGTTTGCGAGACAGTATGGGCGGGGGTTGGGTGGGGTGGGCGTCACTTATGCCAAAGCCAGCGCTTGCAGGCAGCGCAGTTGGTGCGCCAGCCCGTTGGCCGGGGCGATGTCCTGACCCGCAATGCGCAAGCCGTAACGCAGCCCCAATTGTTCGGCCCGCAGCACCCAGGCGCACAGGCGGCTGAGTTGCGCCTCTGGCGCGGCTAGCTGGGTTAACTGGGGCTCCAACCACAGGGTGTGCGACTGCAGCGTCACCTGGTCGCGGCTGATCAGCTCGCCGGTTTTGGCGGCTTTTTTCCAGACGATGGTTTTCAGGTTATCGCCCCGGCGGTAAGGGCGCAAACCGTCGGGTTCGCCGCTGTGGTGCGGGGTTGCAAGCGCTTGGCCACCAAGGTCTGCACTGTGGCTGGGCAGCGGCGGCGGATGCGCCTCGGGCTGGGGGTAAACCAGCACCTGTGCAGCGGGTCGCCACAGCGCCCAGACCCGAAAAGTACCCAGGGGGAACAGGGTTTGCACGCTCAGGGTAGGCAGGCGTTGCAGGCCTCGCCGGGGTGGTTTGAAGGCCAGCTCGACGCTGCTGCTGGCCTGGGCAGGCACATCGGTTTGCACCTCTTGGCGGGTGTCCTGCACACGCAACGCCAGGGCATGGCGGGGGCTTTTTTTATGGTTTTGAAGTTGTATGACAAATTGAGCTGTAGCCCCGTAATAACAAGGGCTAGGTGCTACTAAATGCATAGTGAGTCCACGCAGCGTGGCGTGGGCCACATGCATCGCAACCAGGCTGCAACCGGCCAGCAGAAAGGTCAGCAGGTAACCCAGATTGAGCTGGTAGTTGATGGCAGCCACCAACAACACCAGCAGCGTCAGCCCCAGCATCAGCCCGGCGCGTGTTGGCAGGATGTAGACGTTGCGCTGGTTCAGGGTGACGTGGTCTGTGAACGGCAGGCGACTTTGCAGCCAGCGCTCGAACCGCTTGCTGAAAAAACCTTGTTTCAAGGCAAAGCCACCGCGTCAACCATGGCTGAAACCTGTGCCAAAGCGCCTCGGCCCGCATCACCTGTGGGGATCAAGCGGTGGGCCATGGTTTGCGGCAGGATGGCGCGCACGTCGTCCGGGGCGACAAAGGTGCGGCCACTGAGCAGGGCGCGGGCTTTGGCCGCTCGCAGCACGGCCATGCCCGCGCGCGGGCTCAAGCCCTGTACAAACCACTGGCCGCTGCGGGTGGCGGCCATCAGGTCTTGCACATAGTCCAGCAAGGCATCAGACGCATGCACCGCCAGCACCTGGCGTTGCAGTTCGGCCAATTCGGTGGTGTTTAGCAAGCTGGGCAGGGCTTCCACCAACGCACGGCGGTCAGCGCCAGCCAGCAATTGGCGCTCGGCATCGCGCGCCGGGTAGCCCAGGCTGATGCGCATCAAAAACCGGTCCAGCTGCGACTCCGGCAGGGCGTAAGTGCCCTGCTGGTCGTGCGGGTTTTGCGTGGCAATCACAAAGAAGGGCGAGGGCAGGGGGCGGGTTTCACCCTCGATGCTGACCTGCTTTTCTTCCATCGCCTCCAGCAGCGCACTTTGGGTTTTGGGACTGGCGCGGTTGATCTCGTCGGCCAGCAGCACCTGGGCAAACAAGGGGCCGGGGTGAAATACAAATTTTTCTTGCCCGCGTTCATAGACCGACACGCCCGACAAATCGCTGGGCATCAGGTCAGAGGTGAACTGCACGCGCGAGAACTGAAGGCCAAAGGTGCGCGCCAGGGCATGTGCCAAAGTGGTCTTGCCCACGCCTGGAACGTCTTCAATCAACAGGTGGCCGCCAGCGAGAAGGCAAGCCACGCAGTCTTGTATTTGCGCAGCTTTGCCCACGATCACCGTGTTAAGCTGTTTGACCAGTGATGTAAGCTTTTCTTGTGTGTTCATGGGCTAACCTTACCAAAATAATTCATGTGGAGACATTCGCAAATGACGATGACCGGCTTTTTTACTCACCCAAGTTGCCGTAAACACGAAATGATGCCGGGTCACCCCGAGTGCCCGGAGCGGCTTGATGCCATTGATGACCGACTGATGGCCTCGGGCCTGAGCATTGCGCTGGAGCACCGAACGGCCACGGCCGCGTCTGTGACCGATATTGAACTGGCGCACGACCGCATGTATGTGGCGGCTATTCGCGGCCTGAATGCCGAGCTTAAGGAACAGATTGCGGCCGGGGGTGCAGACACCTTGCAAATTGACCCGGACACCTGCATCAACATGCACACCTGGGAGGCGGCGCTGAACGCGGCAGGTGCCGCCATTGACGCCACTGACGCGGTGATGGCCGGTGAAATGCCCAACGCGTTTTGCTCGATCCGCCCGCCGGGTCACCATGCCACGCACAACGCGTCGATGGGTTTCTGCTTTTTTAACAACGTAGCGATTGCCGCCAAGTACGCGCTGGAACGGCACAACCTCAAGCGGGTGGCGATTGTGGACTTTGACGTGCACCACGGCAACGGCACCGAAGACATTGTCAAAGACGACGAGCGCATTTTGATGGTGAGCTTTTACCAGCACCCGTTTTACCCCATGGACTGGGTGCATTCTGGCGCCAAAAACCTGGTCAACCTGCCGGTGCCGGCCTACACCAAGGGCATGGACATCCGCGAGATGATTGAGGCCGCCTGGATGCCGCGCCTGGAAGAATTCATGCCCGAGATGATCTTTATCAGCGCCGGTTTTGATGCCCACCGCGAAGACGACATGGGTCAGCTTGGCCTGGTGGAGCAAGACTATGCCTGGATCACCAGTCGCATCATGGATGTGGCACGCCGCCATGCCAAAGGCCGCATCGTGAGTTGCCTGGAGGGCGGCTATGTGATGAGCCCATTGGCGCGCAGTGTGGAAGCCCACATCCGGGTGCTGGCCGATGTCTGAACCGGGGTTTGCTAATCTGGAAAGTTGGCTGCAAGCGCTGACACAAACCAGTGTGTTGATCGAATTGGGGGCGCTGGTGGTCTGCGTGCTGCTGGCATGGCAGTTGGCGCGTTTGGTATCCAAGGCGTTCGCTGAGCGTGAACTCAACAGCATCATGTTTGGTCAACGCATTGTCGATGGTGTGCTGTTTCCGGCGCTGCTGTTGTGCCTGGCCTACGCCGCTCGCAAATTGTTGCTGCACAGTGTGCCCTTGGCCTTGTTCAAACTGGTGATACCGGTGCTGTTGTCGCTGCTGGCGATTCGTGTCGGTGTCAAAGTGCTGCAGGCAGCCTTCAGCGAAACGCCGGCGATTCGTTTGCTTGAGCGCAGTATTTCATGGCTCGCCTGGCTGGCCATGGTGTTGTGGGTCAGCGGCTTGCTGCCCCTGGTGATGGACGAGCTGGATCAGATCAGCTGGCATGTGGGCGGCAGCACCCTGTCGGTGCGCAAGCTCATTGAGGGCACGCTCACCGCTGGGTTGGTGCTGATCCTGACGCTGTGGATTTCTTCGGCGATTGAAGCCAAATTGCTGCGCAAGGCCACGGGTGGCGAGCTGAGCTTGCGCAAGGCCTTCAGCAACGCGGCGCGTGCCTTGCTGATGTTTGTCGGCTTGTTGCTGGCCCTGTCCGCCGTGGGCATTGACCTGACTGCGCTGTCGGTGCTGGGTGGTGCGATTGGTGTTGGCATTGGTTTTGGTTTGCAAAAGCTGGCCGCCAATTACGTGTCGGGTTTTGTGATTCTGGCTGAGCGCAGCATGCGCATTGGTGACAGTGTGACGGTCGACAATTTCAGCGGAGTGATCACCGAAATCAATGCACGCTACACCGTTATTCGCTCGCTTTCGGGGCGTGAATCCATCGTGCCAAATGAGATGTTGATCACCAGTCGGGTGGAAAACCTGTCACTGGCTGACCCCAAGGTGTGGCAATTTACCAATGTCTCTGTGGCCTATGACAGTGATGTTGAGCTGGTCACGCGGCTGCTGTTGCAAGCGGCAAGCGTTCAGCCCCGTGTCTTGAAAGATGCTCCGCCCTCGGTGGCTTTGATGGCCTTTGGAGCCGATGGGTTGGAGTTCAGGTTGGGTTACTGGATGGGTGACCCGGAAAACGGCAGCGACAACCTGCGATCCCTGATCAATATGGAAATTTTGCGCCTGCTGCGTGAACAGCAGATTGAAATTCCGTTCCCGCAAAGGGTGATTCATCAACGCAGCGCTTGACGGCCATCATCCCGTCATGGTTATAATAAAAGCACGGTCGTTCTATTATTAAGTTTTGTGCGGAATGTTGATGTAGCGACCATGCCGGTGCGTGCCGCCGAATAGAATGCCAAGGTTGACGTGTACGTCAATTCATTTTGACTGTGACACGATGCTCAATTACCCATTTTTAACTCTCTGGAGAATGTAATTATGAAAGTCCTGGTCGCAGTCAAGCGCGTGGTGGACTACAACGTGAAAGTCCGAGTCAAATCAGACAACACAGCTGTAGACACTGCCAACGTCAAAATGAGCATGAACCCGTTTGACGAAATCGCCATTGAAGAAGCGGTGCGCCTGAAAGAAAAGGGTATGGCCACTGAAATCATTGCCGTCTCTTGCGGTGTCACCCAGTGCCAGGAAACGCTGCGCACCGCCATGGCCATTGGTGCAGACCGAGCCATTCTGGTGGAAAGCAACGAAGACCTGCAGCCTCTGGCGGTGGCCAAGCTGCTCAAGGCCTTGGTGGACAAGGAGCAACCCGGCCTGATCATTCTGGGCAAACAAGCCATTGACGACGACTGCAACCAGACTGGCCAAATGCTCGCTGCGCTGGCTGATCTGCCGCAAGTCACATTTGCCAGCAAGATTGAGCTTGCGGACGGCAAAGCCACCGTGTCACGTGAAATCGATGGCGGTTCTGAGACATTGCAAGTGACTTTGCCTGCGGTGGTGACCGCTGATTTGCGCTTGAACGAGCCGCGCTACGTGACCCTGCCCAACATCATGAAGGCCAAGAAAAAGCCGCTGGAAGTGCTCAAGCCCGAAGACCTGGGGGTGGATGTGACACCGCGCATCAAAACACTCAAGGTCAACGAGCCGCCCAAGCGCAGCGCCGGTATCAAGGTGCCCGATGTGGCCACCCTGGTTGCCAAGCTCAAGACCGAAGCCAAAGTCATCTGACCTGATTGGAGTAAAAACATGACCACCCTCGTCATCGCCGAACACGACAACGCCACACTCAAACCGGCCACGCTCAACACCGTCACCGCAGCCACCCAATGTGGTGGTGATGTGCATGTGTTGGTAGCGGGTCACAACGCCGCTGCCGCTGCCGCCGCCGCCGCACAAATTTCAGGTGTCGCCAAGGTGCTGCACATTGATGCAGAGTCCCTGGCACATGGTCTGGCCGAAAACCTGACGACCCAAATCGTGGCTCTGGCATCGGGCTACAGCCACTTGCTGTTTGCCGCCACCGCTGCCGGTAAAAACGTGGCGCCACGCGTGGCAGCCAAACTTGATGTAGGCCAAATCTCGGACATCTCCAAGGTCATCAGTGCCGACACCTTTGAGCGCCCAATCTACGCCGGCAACGCCATTGCCACCGTGCAAAGCCTGGATTCGATCAAGGTGATTACTGTACGTGGTACGGGTTTTGATGCTGCAGCCCTTGTTAATCAAGGGAATGCAGCTATTGAAAAAGTAGCGGATGTGGCGATTCCCGGCACCACGACCTACCTGGGCTCGGAGATTGCCAAGAACGACCGCCCCGAACTCACCGCTGCCAAGATCATCGTCAGCGGTGGCCGCGCCCTGGGTTCGCAAGATAAGTTCAACGAAGTCATGACCCCGCTGGCCGACAAACTTGGTGCGGCCATTGGTGCCAGCCGCGCCGCAGTGGATGCAGGTTATGCAGCCAACGACTTGCAGGTGGGGCAAACTGGCAAGATTGTGGCCCCGCAGCTCTACATGGCCGTGGGCATCAGCGGTGCGATCCAGCATTTGGCCGGTATGAAGGACAGCAAAGTCATTGTGGCCATCAACAAAGACCCGGAAGCCCCGATATTTAGCGTGGCGGACTATGGTCTGGAAGCCGACTTGTTTGTGGCTGTTCCCGAACTGGTGGCCGCGCTTTAAGCATGGAACCCACAAGGGCATCTTTGGTGATGCCCTTTTTTTTCGCCTGCACCCTGGCAATGCCACCTGTTTGATCTTTTTGGAGAAACCTGATGAGTTACAAAGCCCCCGTCAATGACATGTTATTCAACATGAAACACCTGGCCAACATTGACCAGATTGCCCAACTGCCCGGCATGGAAGATGCCGGTCTTGATACCGCACAAGCCGTGCTTGAAGAAGCTGCCAAGTTCAATGAAGGTGTGCTCAGCCCCTTGAATTGGACCGGTGACCAAAACCCCACTAGTTTCAAGGACGGTGTGGTCACCGCCACCCCAGGTTTCAAGGAAGCCTTCAAACAATTCACTGATGCCGGTTGGCAAGGACTGCAGCATCCGGTGGACTTTGGTGGTCAGGGCCTGCCCAAAACCATTGGCTCTGCCGTGGGTGAAATGCAAAACTCCGCCAACCTCAGCTTCGCCCTGTGTCCGCTGCTGACCGACGGCGCCATTGAAGCGCTGCTGACCGCAGGCAGCCCGGAACTCAACGCCACCTACCTCGAAAAACTCGTCAGCGGGCAATGGACCGGCACCATGAACCTGACCGAGCCACAGGCGGGCAGCGATCTGGCTGCGGTACGAACCCGGGCTGAGCCCCAGCCCGACGGCACTTACAAAATAGCAGGCACCAAGATTTACATCACCTGGGGTGAGCATGACATGGCGGAAAACATCATCCACCTCGTGCTGGCCCGCGTGGCAGGCGCACCCGAAGGCGTCAAAGGCATCAGCTTGTTTGTCGTGCCCAAGTTCATGGTGGATGCCAACGGTGCTCTGGGCGCACGCAACGACGTGCATTGCGTGAGCATTGAGCACAAGATGGGCATCAAGGCCAGCCCGACCTGCGTGCTGCAGTTTGGCGACCATGGCGGTGCGGTGGGCTACCTGGTGGGTGAAGAAAACCGTGGCCTGGAGTACATGTTCATCATGATGAACGCCGCCCGCTACGGCGTTGGGGTGCAGGGCATTGCCATTGCCGAGATGGCCTACCAAAAAGCGGTGCAGTTTGCCAAAGACCGCGTGCAAAGCCGCCCGGTCGACGGTTCGCTGCCCGCTGCTGGCCCAATCATTCACCACCCCGACGTGAAACGCATGCTGATGACCATGCGCGCCTATGTGGAGGGTTGCCGGGCGCTGTCAAGCGTGGCAGCGGCTGCCTATGATGCGGCGCACCACCACCAGGACGGCGACACGCGCAAACAAAACCAAGCGTTTTACGAGTTCATGGTGCCGCTGATCAAGGGTTACAGCACCGAGATGAGCCTGGAAGTCACCTCGCTGGGTGTGCAAGTGCATGGCGGCATGGGTTTCATCGAAGAAACCGGCTGCGCCCAGTATTACCGCGATGCCAAAATTTTGACCATCTACGAAGGCACCACGGCCATTCAGTCCAATGACTTGGTGGGCCGCAAGACGGCGCGTGATGGTGGCCAGACGGCCAAGGCGCTGGCAGGGCAGATTGAAGCCACCGAAGCGTTGCTCACGCAAAGCGGCAGTGCCGATGCGTCGGCCATGGCCAAACGGCTGAAAGCAGCCCGCGCGGCATTCATCGACGTGGTGGAATTTGTCGCAGCCAATACCAAAGCGCACCCGAACGACGTGTTTGCTGGCAGCGTGCCTTACCTGATGTTGGCGGGTAATTTGATGGCGGGCTGGCAAATGGGCCGCGCCTTGCTGGCCGCGCAAGACGCTGTGGCGCGTGGTGAAGACGTGCCTTTCATGCAAGCCAAGATCACCACCGCCCGTTTCTATGCAGATCACCTGCTGACCAAAGTGCCGGGGCTGCGTGACAGCATTGTGGAAGGTGCTGGCTGCGTCACCGCTCTGGCGCTGGACGCGTTCTGATAAATGAGCTGATCGCAGTCACACCCTTGTCATGGCGAGCCTGATCCAGGGCCACCATGACAAGTTGTGCAAGCAACGGCTGAGCTGCGCCAAGAGACAGCCTATTAACTCCTGAATTTGTAGCTGCCTTCGCTTATTTCACAAGGGCTGAAGGCCGATTTCTCTTGCAAAACCATTGGCACCATTGGAGCAGCAGTTAAGCGGTCTTGAGCACAAATGCTTCAAACGCTGCCAACGCCAGCGGGCGACTGAACCAATACCCCTGGTACGCATGGCAACCCAGGTGCGCGAGCAAGTCAGCCTGCGCCTGCAACTCCACCCCTTCGGCAATCACCGACAAGCCCATGCTCTCGGCCAGCACCACCACCATTTTGGCGATGCTTGCATCGTTGGCGTCGGTGACGATGTTGCGCACAAACCCCTGGTCGATCTTGAGCTGGTTCAGCGGCAGGCGCTTTAGGTAAGCCAGCGATGAATAGCCAGTGCCAAAGTCGTCCAGCGAAAAGGCTACGCCACGCACCTTGAGCGCGGCCATCTTGGAAATGATGTTCTCCACATCGTCCACCAGCATGCTCTCGGTCAGCTCCAGCTTGAGCAGTTTGGGCTTGGCTCCGGTGCGCGCCAGGGTGGTCAGCACGCTGTCCACAAAGTCGGGCTGGCTGAACTGGCGTGCGCTTACATTCACCGCCATCGTCAGCTGCGCCAGCGCCGGGTTTGCGGCCCAAGCCGTGAGCTGTGCGCAAGCGGTCTCCAGCACCCATTGGCCAATCGGCAGGATCAGCCCGGTTTCTTCGGCCAGCGGAATGAAAGATGCAGGCGGCACCAGCCCCCGCTGCGGATGCTGCCAGCGCACCAGCGCTTCCACCCCGACGGTGCGCGCCGTCGCACGGTCTGTGCCCACCACCTGTGGCTGGTAGTGCAGCAACAGTTGTTGTGCAGGCAGAGCCAAGCGCAGGTCGGCCTCCAGCGCGGCGTGGGCTGACACTTCGGCCTGCATTTGCGTGTCAAAAAAGCGCAGGGCATTGCGACCGGCAGCCTTGGCTTGAAACATGGCCAATTCGGCGCGTTTGAGCGGCTCTTCATTGCTTTCCAGCGGTGCACCACCAAACAAGGTGATGCCAATGCTGGTGGTGCTGTGGTGCGAACCGCTGGCAAGCGGGTAGTCTTGTGCCAGTGCGTTCAGCACCTTGTCAGCCACGGCTTCGGCTTGGTTGGCGGCCTCAGGCAGGTTTTCACTCAGGTCTTCAAGCATCACCACAAATTCATCGCTGCCCAAGCGGGCCACCGTGTCACCGTCGCGTATACAGCCTTTCAGGCGCTGCGCCACTTGGGTGAGCAGCCGATCTCCCTGGTGGTGGCCCAGTGTGTCGTTAAGGGTTTTGAAGTTGTCCAGATCCACAAACAACAGAGCGCTCTTGCGGCTGTGGCGAGTGCTGGCGAGCAGCGCCTGGTCCAGCCGGTCGAGCAGCAGACGGCGGTTGGGCAGCTTGGTCAGCGGGTCATAAAAAGCCAGCGTGTCGATTTCAGTCTGGGCTTGAAGGCGCTCGGAGACGTCAGTGAAGATGCCGACATAGTGGGTCACCGCAGCGGCGCCATCCCTCACCGCGCTAACGGTGAGCCATTCGGGGTAAACCTCGCCATTTTTGCGTTGGTTCCAGATTTCGCCCGCCCAGGTGCCGTCTCGCTCCAGGGTTTGCGACATGGCCGCATAGAAAGCCTGGTCATGCCGCCCAGACGACAACATGCTGGGGTTTTGCCCAACCGATTCTTCCGCGCTGTAGCCTGTGATGGCAGTAAATGCTGGATTGACCCGCAAAATGACGCGGTTTGCATCGGTGACGATCATGCCCTGTTGCGACTCAAATGCGGTAGCGGCAATGCGCAGAGCTTCTTCGGCTCTTTTGCGTTGGGCAATCTCAAGGGTCAGGTGTTCCACCATGTCGTGGATGGCGGCAGACAGATGCGCCACTTCGCCATCGCCTGGCACAGCGGGTGCGTCGTAGCTTAAATCTCCGGCCGCAATTTTGTCGGCTGCGGCACTGATGCCCGCGATGGGGCGCACAATGCGCCCCGCCATTACCCAGCCCAACCAAGCAAACAGCAAGCCAAAGCCCAACCCCATCAGCAAGATGCGCTGCTGCAATTGCACCGCAGGCGCAAAGGCTTGCGTGACGTCCTCTCGCATCACAGCCAACCAACCCAGCCCGGCGTAGCCTCGATAACCTGATGACTTGGACCAGCCCACCAGATAAGTCTTGCCATTGACCCAGTGCTCCAACAAATAGCCGTTGACGGCAGCGCCATTTTGGATGGCTTGCATGGTGAGTGGCGCAACTTTGGCGAGGTCGGTGCGCGCAGTTTCTGGGCCTGAGAGCACCAGCCCATCCTTGCTCAAAAGAAAAATATCTTTGCCTTGCGACTTTTTGCTGTCTAACGCTTCCTCTGCCCAGCGCCAAAAAATATGCCCGCATAACACCCCTTGCAGCACCCCCATCTTGTCCCGCACCGGGGCGGCTACATCCAGCAGGTAAAACGGGTCGCCGCTGGGATTGGGAAGCAACTTGGACAGCAGCAATGCATCGTGCATGTCGCCCACGTAATTCCCAATGCGTCCTTTGCTGCACCAGGGGCGCTGGTTCAAATCTTTGCCCTCCAGATACTTGCCGGTGCCGACTGCACCGATCCCGTTGGCATCGCAAATACCGATCCAGGCATAGGCATTAAATGTGTTTTGCAATTGCTCCAGAATCTCGCGCTGACGCGCCACTGGCACGCCATGCTCGCGAATTTCATCCAGACTGGCGGCGTTCTGAATCTCACGCGTGCGCTCAAACATGCCACGATCCAGCACATCCAAAATGGCTGTGGCCCGGCGTGCAAAAGACTGCCCCTCTGTTTGCTGAATTTGACGCTTGCTGTTTTCGGCTGCGATAAAACTCACTACCAGCGACAGCACCAGAGCCAACACACCACTGGCCAGACCGATGTGTGCACGCAAACTTTTTCGAGGGTTAAATTGCTGGAGCCAGTTCATTTTTTTGATTTCTATCTTCTGGTTGGACGAAGCCGCTACGCGGAGTAACGCCCCCGGCATCGCGCTGACGGACACGATTTAAGCTGCAGGCTCACCTCGTCAATTAGGCCGAGGTGAGATTCTGTAACCCATCGTGAGAACACCCCAGCATGAAGACTTTTACAGCCAAAGCCGAATTTGATCAGCGCTACCAAACCCACCTCCAACACCTCAAACTCAAGGGCCTGCAGCCCAAAAGCATCGATGCTTACAGCCGCGCCATCCGGCACATGGGCGACTACTTTGACTACCAGATCGACAATCTCTCGCCCGCCCAACTGACCGACTATTTCAGCAGCCTGGTTGATTCCCACTCCTGGAGCGCCGTCAAGCACGATCTGTATGGCTACAAGTTCTACACCCAGCACGTACTGGGAAAGCCGTGGGACATGCCCGATTTCATCAAACCACCCAAGACCCAACGCCTGCCCGACATCCTGACTGTGCAACAAGCGCAACAGATTTTCTCGCGCACCCGCATTCTGAGCTACCGGGTGTTTTACTTCACCCTGTACAGCATGGGTCTGCGCCTGAGCGAAGGGCTGGCCTTGCGGGTCGGTGACATTGATGCCGATCGCCACCGCGTGCATATTCGCGACGCCAAAGGCAACCGCGACCGCCTCGTGCCCCTGCCTGAGGCCACCCTTGGTGTGTTGCGCCGCTTCTGGCAAACCCACCGCAACCCGGAGCTGCTGTTTCCCAATCGCCGTGGCGGCCTGGCTGGCGCGCACAGCGCATGTACCCCGCTCAATGCGGCAGGGGTGCAACAGACCCTGCACTTGGTGACACGGGACTGCGGACTAAAAAAAAGATCACGCCACACAGCCTGCGCCACAGCTATGCCACGCATCTGATTGAAGCCGGGGTTGACCTGCTTGAAGTGCAGAAGATTCTGGGCCACCAAAGCATCCTCACCACCGCCCGCTACACCCATCTGAGCGACACCACCACAACCACAGCCAACGCGCGCATTGAAGCCCTGATGGGCGGCTTTAAAGTGAGCTGGGGTGCAGTCAAATGATCACATTGGCCTGTGTCATTGATCAGTTCGGGCAGGATTACCTGGCGCAATACGCTACCTCCGTTTTACCCAGCCAACGCCAAGCCTTGAACGCCATGAAGCACTGCCGCACCAGCCTGGGGCCAAGCATGCTGGCTCAGTGCGACGACTGTGGGCAGCAGCGCCTGGTGCCGCATTCCTGCGGCCACCGCAATTGCCCGCATTGCCAGCACTTTGAGAGCCAACGCTGGATCGAGCGGCAAACCCGAGCGTTGGTGCCGGGCAGCTATTTCCTGATCACCTTCACCTTGCCCTCTGAACTGCGCACACTGGTTTGGCAGCATCAACGCGAACTTTATGCGGCCCTGATGGATGGCGCCTGGGCCACGGTGAACACGTTTAGCCAAAATCACAAGCAGTTGCAGGGCAGCGCCGGTGCGGTGGCAGTGTTGCACACGCATTCAAGGCGGCTTGACTTTCATCCCCATGTGCATCTTTGCATGCCTGCGGCAGCCCTGAATGCGGACAAGGGTCTGTGGCGCACGTTGCGCAAGAGCGCTAAAGGGGACGGCTATTTGTTCAACCATAAGGCGCTGGCAAAAGTGTTTCGGTTCAAATTCCTGCTGGCTTTGGCTGAGCTGGGGTTGCCACTGCCTGCTGACTTGCCAAAAAAGTGGGTGGTGGATTGCAAGAGCGTGGGTAGTGGCGAGAAGGCGTTGGTTTATCTGGGGCGCTATTTGTACCGGGGGGTGATTGCCGAGAAAGATATTTTGCGCTGCGAGAACGGTTTGGTGACCTATCGCTGGCGTGACAGCAAAACCAGGAAATACGCGCAGCGCAGCGTCAGTGGGGTGGCGTTTTTACGGCTGGTGCTCCAGCATGTGTTGCCAAAAGGCTTCCGGCGGGCACGCAATTATGGTTTTTTGCACCCCAACAGCAAGCGGCTGAAGGTGTTGCTGCAGTTGTTGGTGTTCAAGCCACGCGCGCAAGTTGTCGCTGCCCCTGCACCCAATGACCAAGCCGTCAAGGCTTGTCTAACCGAGCGACCCAAGCTGCTTTGTCGCTGTTGCGGCGCTGTGATGCGCATCGTGCATCGACGCATCTTGCCTGTGATGACGCCACCGGCGCGTCTCAACCCGGAGAGTGCAACCAGCATCTGATCTGAGAGATAAATCCAGCGCATCAGTGCCCGGCCGGGTGCTGTGGCCGCGCTTGGCCAAAAATAGCTCAAAACGACTAATTTGGCTCCGTCAAGATGCCCTGCTTGGGCACAGAGTCACTGCAATGGTGGCTTCAATCATCAGCATCGTCGCTCTCGGGTCAGCATTGACCTGTTGCAGCGGGTGTGACGGGAAAAGATATTTTCAGGAGCGTAAAAAACTGGCCGTGTTGGCCTGCACCGGGCTCGTCCAACAAACGGTTCAGATCGTGGCTTCGCACGATCTAACCTTACTCGTTAGACCATTGGTCATTCAGCAAAAATTTATTTTCAATTTAAGTTGGTCTCCCGAGGACTTTTCAGAAAACGTGACTTCGGCTGATGAGTTAGTTTCTTCGGGTGAACTGGAATTTTTCTAAACATAAGGAAATTTGATATGGCGCAGATATTGGTAGTCGATGACTCAAGCACGGTTCGTAATGAAGTCGGAGATTTCTTGCAAAAAAATGGGTTTACGGTAGCAATGGCAATAGACGGTCGTGATGGCTTGGTTAAGCTCAAGGCGGATCCTGCAATCAAGCTCGTCGTGTGTGATGTCAACATGCCGAACATGGATGGTCTCACCATGGCTGAGAAAGTGCGCAGCGAGCTCAATAACAGCACGGTCAGTATTGTGATGCTCACTACGGAAAACTCACCCGTTATGAAAGAGCGTGGCAAGGCCGCTGGAATCAAGGGGTGGATTGTCAAGCCCTTCAAGGGTGATGCGGTCTTGCCATCATTTAAGAAGTTAGTCGGCATCTGACGAAAGCACTGCAAAGTCCTTGTCACGCCGCTGGAGTTGATCTACCGTATTGCGGCGGGAGTTTCCAGCAACGCACGCAGGTGACAATCCCGATCGATGCAGTCAAGCTCACCAGCGCGTTGCACGTTTTTGCCGCAGGTGACTCACATACCTGCCGCAGTTTGTCTACGTGGCCGCCGCAGTCGGTACGCGCGCTGCCATCAACATGACGGGCGTTGGCGATTGTTGGCCATCTCGGCAAAGCCAAGCCGCTGTCATGCACTTTCACGCAATGGCATTTGGTTGCGGTGTCACCCGTTCCGAGAAAGGTGTATTCGTCAACCAGGCCTCAAGCAGTCGTTGCCATAAGTTTTATGTAAGTGTTTTGGTGAAACGGACTACTAGGTTGAATGGTGTGAGGCAGCGGCTCAAGCACCTGTTTGGGCTTGGCTTGCAGCCCACTTGGTGGCAAAAGCAGAAAGGTCACCCATGCGTTTGAGTAGATCTGCACCCAATGTGGTCACCACGTAGCCGTTTTGGTTGTGGTCAAGCAAACCTGCCGCGCGCAATTCCTTGATGCGGGTGTTCAGGGTGTTGGGGGTAATAGTCCCAACGCTGTCCTGAAGCAATCGAAAGGTTTGGGGATGGTTGTCTTTGAGAGCCCATAAGACGCGAATGGCGTATCTGGACTCCAATAGACTCAGCAGGGGTCCGATGGCGGGGTTTTCTTTGTTACTCATGGATGGGTCTCCTGGAATGTGAAGGGTCGCCTGGAACCGTTCCGAGTTTCGACTTTGGTTAGCCAATTCTTAACCCGAGACTCTCGCGAACCCTCTAAACTATATCTCAATTTTCTGATTTGCTACATGTTTAATAGCTAAAAAATTCAAACAGCAGCGTAGTTGACGGAATGGGCAGCAGCCTTGCCAGCACCGGTTTGGTCTGCTATGGTTGAGCAGCATAGTGTGTTTTGGCTTGTCAAATAGGACTTTCTATGATTATCAATTTCGAACAGGTTCACAACTATTACGAGCGACTGGTGTTTGAAGAAGTTGCCCGCATGTCAAACACCTACGCGCACTACAGCGCCGATATGCTGGCCGACGTGGCCTGTGTCGCACTCAACCGCTTGCCCGCGCGTTATGTCCGCCATGACGTGGACATGATGTTTTATTTGACCGAGCATGAGCGGCACGCCATTGAAGAGTCACTCTCGGAGGCTTTGGCGTTTGCGTTTTCCATGGTGGGTGAACGCAACGCCAAACGCAGTGCCGCCATCTGATTCGTTCTTAACGTGAAACAACGCCCACAGCCGACAAAAATGGCGTGTCGTAAGGCCAATTTCAGTCGACCATGGCGGGTTGAAACCCGCCCTACGCAGGACACGCATGTTTCATGCTTAGGGCTTGTTCATGAATAAGCTGTACATTTGGCCGCCGGATTTGGGATGCAATGCGAGGCGCAAAGCGTGCCGTGCAGCTCTGCTGCACAAGCGATTTGTAACGACGCAGTGCGCCCAAAGTTGGCGAGTCAAATGTGCATGTTATTTGTGAACAAGCCCTTAGGGGAGTCCTTGTTGAACATGAACGTTAGTGCGGATCAACATGCACCTGCAGCCACCATTCCAGCAGCGCCAAGTGCCACAGCTTGCTGCCGTTGATGCGGGTGAAGTGCTCAGGTGCTTCGGGGTTGGCCAGCAGTTTGTCAACGTAATCACGCTGGTACAGGCCGCGCCTGATGCACGCCTCTGACATCAAAATACCGCGCATCATTTCCAAAAAGGAGCCCCGCACGTATTTCAGTGCTGGCACCGGAAAGTAGCCTTTGGGTCGGTCAATCACCGCGTCTGGTATCAGCCCACGAGCAATCGCCTTGAGCGGAAACTTGCCGCCCTCTTTGAGTTTGAGTTCTGGCGGCATGTGGGCCGCCAGCTCTACCAGTTCATGGTCCAGAAACGGTGTGCGCACCTCCAACCCCCAGGCCATCGGCATGTTGTCCACGCGTTTCACCGGGTCGTCGACGATCAGCGTGGTGGCATCCAGCCGCCAGACCTGGTCCAGAAATTCATCGGCATGGGGCTTGGCCAGCTCGCCTGCAATCAATTCAGAGGTGACATCACTCACTTGAAAAGCGGGTGCAATCATCTGCAGGTATTCCGCATGGTCACGGTCAAAGTAATGCTGGCTGAAACGCTCAAGATGCGTGCCTTGCGTGCTATTCATTTTGGGATACCAAAAGTAGCCGCCAAAGACCTCATCTGCGCCCTGGCCCGACATCACCACTTTGACTTCTTTGGAAACCCGCTCGGCCAGCAAATAAAAAGCAATTACATCGTGGCTGACCATGGGCTCGGTCATTTGTGCCACGGCTTCAGGCAGACGCTGCATGACCTCGGCATTGGGGATGCTGAACTGCTGATGCCGGGTGTGAAAGTGCTCGGCAATCTGGTCCGAAAACTCAAATTCATCGGCTTTTTCAGAACCTTCCCCCACGTCCTCAAAACCAATGGAAAAGGTGCGCAAATCAGACACCTGATCGGCCAGCAAGCCCACCAGCAAGCTTGAATCCAGCCCGCCCGAAAGCAATACGCCCACCGGCACATCCGCAGCCAGCAGGCGACGTTTAACGGCCTCACTGAGGTGCGTGCGCGTGGCATCCAGCCATTGCGCCTCAGACAGCGGTTTGTCAGGCCGAGTGGCATCGAGCGTCCAATAAACCTGTTCGGTCACCGTGCCGTCGGGGTTCAGCATCATGCTGCTGGCGGGCAGCAATTTGCGCACGCCTTGCAACACCGTGCGTGGCGCGGGCACCACGGTGTGCAGGGTGAAGTGGTGGTGCAGCGCCACCGCATCCAGCGTGGTGTCCACCTCGCCACCGGCCAGCAGTGCGGGCAGGCTGGAGGCAAAACGCAGGCGCTGCCCCGTCTGGGTCAGATACAAGGGTTTAATGCCAAAACGGTCACGCGCCAGAAACAGTTGCCCTCTGCGCTGATCCCAGATGGCAAACGCAAACATGCCTTTGAAGCGTGTGACACACGCCGCACCCCAGGCGTGATAGGCCTTCAAAATGACTTCGCTGTCGCCTTCAGAAAAAAAGCTGTAGCCCAGGGTCAGCAGTTCAACGCGTAGCTCGCGGTAGTTGTAAATCGTGCCGTTGAACACCAACGTGAGCTGCAGCATGGTATCCACCATGGGCTGGTGCGCGTGCGCTGACAAATCGATGATGGACAGGCGGCGGTGGCCAAATGCCAGCGGGCCACTTTGGAAAACGCCCGCATCGTCCGGTCCGCGCCGCGCCAGCGCGTCAGACATGCGACGGATGGCGGCCATGTCTGGCGCAGCGCCGTCAAAACGCAATTCACCACAAATGCCACACATCAGATCGTTACCTGGTCTGGTACCACAATCACTGGCGCAAAACCGCCGCCCTGGGTGCGGAAATTGGTGGTTTGCCCGGCGTACATGCGTGCCGCCAACAACTGCACCTGGCCGCCATAGGTGTAGGCGCGAATGTCAAACTTCAGGTCAGTCTGCGTGCCGTCCACCTCAATCATGCGGCCGCTGGGAGGCACCAGCGCCTGTGCCACAAAGTCGCTCTCCAGAATCTCGCTCCAGACCCGCTTGGTAAGTTTGTCACCCCGGTAAGCGGCTTTGGCCCCAAAACCTGCCACCGGTTTGAAGAACAGGTGGCGGCGGTCTGCCCACAACTCGGCGGCGCGTTCATCTGTAACCAGGCGCGTGGTTGGCACATTCTTAGATAACAATTGGCGGTCTGCCGCAGCAGCCCCCCAAGCCAGCAGCAATTCACTTTGGCTCAGGGCAATCAGGTTGCGCTTGTCGGCCAGCAAGGCGTGGTTGTGTGGATGCGGCGTGACAACAACGGCGTTGGCCTCGAGTGCCTGGCGCAGTGCCAAGTGATGGGGTTCCAGAAGATAAAAGTCGGTCAGGCGGTTGTAGACCATGTCCACCGGCTCGCCTTGGTGCAGCAGCTTGCCACTTTGCCAGACCAGTTCAGTCGAATCGGCAACGCTGGCCTGAACACCGTGCTGGCCAAACAACTGGCGAAACAACTCAAATTCAGGAGCCAGGTATTGCTCAAAAGGTGCATCGTCCACGATCACCACCGAGCGCCAGGGTGCAGCACCGCGCTGCAACTGCCACTCGTTTGCGAACATGTCAAAAATGGTTTGTTTCAGGGTGTCGCGTCGCGCTGTGGACGGAAAAGCCCAGTCCATCTCGTTGCAACAGGCTTCCTGTGCACGCGCCAAGGCCACGTTGAGCAACAAACCTCCGGCATTGGTGTTGATCTCAATCAACTGCGGGCCATGGGTGCTGATATGAAAGTCATAGCCCATGCACACCCCCAACGGCCCCCGGTCAAGCTGCGCTACCGTGTCGGCGCGTGACAAGGCCTGCGCCTGGTAACCGGGCAGATTGGTCACGCGTTCGATAGCCGCCACCGTGGCGCTGATCTGGCGCTGCATCTGGTTCGAGATGAAGACCACGGTGCTGGAAAATAAATTGGGTCGCGTTTGCAAAATACTGGCCAGCATGCCGTTCAGGCTGGGGTCGCTCTCCAGCTGCTCGCGTAATCGCTCGGTGTTCAGCGTGCGGCAAAAACAGTCGCGGTTGAGCGCTTCTGCCGTGGCCTTGGTCGCCACAATGGATGTCGATGGGTTCATAGCGATCGGCATCCGATCAAGCAGCCACAAACAAGCATGAGGCAATGACCGCGAATATCTTGAAGTGGCATGAAAAACTTTGCTGAAAAGATTGGTGAGAAATACGGCATCTTGTGCAAGGTGTGATTTTGTCACGCTATGACACAAGTCGAACAAATTGGGGGATCGAACAGATGCGTGTTGGAACCTGTGAATGTAAGAATCGGTCAGCGTTACCATTGCGCAATGACCAAGCCCCAAAATTTTGCAGTAAGCGACCTGGCCGCATTTGCGCTGACCCTGATCACCTCGCGGCAAAACATTTTGCCCAAGCGCTTGGCAGCACCCGGCCCCAGCGCGGAGCAGGTCAACGACATGTTTCTTGCCGCCGCCGCCGCGCCCGACCACGGCGTGGTGATGCCTTGGCGCTTTGTGCTGGTGCCAGAGCACAAGCGAACGGTGCTGGCCGAGGTGTTTGGTCGGGCCTTGACCGAGCGCGATGCCTCTGCCACCCCAGAGCAGGTGGAGCAAGCGTGCGAGAAAGCCTTTCGCGCGCCATTCCTGGCATTGGCCATTGCGCGCCTGGGGCCATGCGAGCCCGACATTGACCCGCTGGAGCGGATGGTGTCGGTGGGCGCAGCCATTCAAAACTTTTTGCTGGCGGCTCACAGCATGGGGTTTGGCAGCAGCCTGACCAGTGGCCAGGCCATGCACAGCCACGCCTTGCGCCAGTTGTTTGCCCTGACAGAAGGTGAGCAGGCGGTGTGCTGCATCAACGTGGGCACAGTCATTAAAAGCAAACCGGCACGCATACGCCCCAATGTGTCGGCGTTTGTCAGCAGTTTGTAGCCACCTGCCCTGGGTTGGCAGCAAAATAGACCTATGCACACTGTTATACCCTCTGAACTTTTGCCCGCCACCATGCGACTGCTTCCACCCGACGACCCGCAACGCGCTGCGCTGCACAACGAAGTGCACGCCCGTCCCTCGGCGCGCATCCGCTTGCCAGCGTTGATTGTTTATGTAGCGGTGCTCAATGAGGGCATCAGCCGCGAGATGGAATGTGCGCATTTGCGCCAGTTGCCGGGGCAGGCCGATTTGCCGTTGGAGCGTCTGCGAGACAACTTTTTGCGCCTGCGCCTGGATGGCTTCACGGTGAAGTGGGAGCACCACACCGAATTTACCCGCTACTCCATCGTGCAAACCCTGCCAAGCCAGGCAGGCCTGGGTGCTACTGAGCCTGATTTGTTGACCGAACTGGTGCTGCCTGCATCATGGCTGGCGCAAATTCCGGGGCGCACCGTGGCGGCCGTGCAATTGGTGATGCTGAACGCGCCACTGGACGATGCCCCAGCCTTGATGGCGCAAGCGCTGACCTGGTTTGGTGGGCGCACCGTGGTGGCTTCGCTGATGGGCAGCAGCACGCTGAATGTGGCAGGGTCTGGCACCGAGCCCGCCAACCGCCACGGCTACGCGCACCCCATGGGACATTCCTGGGCGCTGACGCAGTTCAGGCTGCAGAGCGACGGCTTTGAGCGCATGCTGGTGATTGCCCCCGAGGGCACCAGCCAGACCCGTGCCGGGCGCATTGCCGCGCGCTTGCTTGAGCTGGAAACTTACCGCCTGATGGCCTTGCGTGGTCTGCCCGTGGCCAAGGCGTTGGGATCCATGCTGGCCGAATCTGAAGCGGCGTTGGTGCGCATCACCGCGCAGCTGGAAAACAAGTCTGCATCCGACCAAGAACTATTGGACACCCTGGTGTCATTGGCCGCTGGGGTGGAGCGTGCCACAGCCGAGAACAATTACCGCTTTTCTGCCACCCAGGCTTACCATACGCTGGTAGCGCAGCGCATTGCCGAACTGCGCGAAAAAGCCATTCCAGGCACGCAAACCATTGGTGAATTCATGCAGCGGCGCTTGTCTCCTGCCATGGCCACGGTGGTGGCTACCGGGCAGCGGCTGGCTTCACTGTCAGAGCGAGTGGCACGCACCAGCGACCTGTTGCGCACCCGGGTGGACATTGCCACCGAGGTGCAAAACCAGCAATTGCTGGAGAAGCTCACCCACGGACAAGCCACGCAGCTGCGTTTGCAAAGCACGGTGGAAGGTCTGTCGATTGCCGCCATTTCGTACTACGTGGTCAGCCTGCTGCTGTACGCGGGCAAAGCGCTTAAAGCCACAGGCCTGCCGATCAACCCCGAAATGGCGGCTGGATCACTAGTGCCGGTGGTGTTGTGGGTGGTGTGGCGTACCACCCAGCGCATCCATGCCAAGCTGCATGTGAGGCATTGAGGTTCCCAAGAATTTATATGAAATTGGCCTCTAGCCCTTATAAAGACTGGGCTAGTAGCTACAAATAGCATAGTTTTTTTTATGCAACCGGAGAATCCCATGAAAGCCTTTCAAGACTACTATCCAGAAAACCTGTCGCACTGCTACGGCTGCGGTTCCAAAAACCAGCACGGCCACCGCATCAAGACCTTTTGGGACGGCGAAGAGACGGTCACGCACTTCAAGCCCGAGGTGTTTCACACGGCGGTACCGGGCTTTACCTAT
>Ga0210037_1000629_pt1 | contig 24600 bp, 15 predicted proteins | sample CryGey08umfilter_3_FD_185451 | JGI IMG/M metagenome (GOLD analysis project Ga0210037, IMG submission 185451) | Groundwater microbial communities from aquifer in Utah, USA - Crystal Geyser 4/9/14 0.8 um filter (SPAdes) (version 3) | ecosystem: Environmental > Aquatic > Deep subsurface >...
CTGCGCATTTCAAGGATGCCGCCGAAAAACACAACAGCGCCACCCACTCCTCATTCCCTTCCGCAACGTACCAGACAGATTCACCAATCTTCGGCAACGAGCCAAGGTAATGATGCATCTGCATCAGCCGTTGAAATCGCTCTTCTTCATTCACATGAACCGGACGAACCGCGATCCGATCAAGCTGAAATTCTCCTTCATGAGTCTTATGCATGAAGCGAATGATAGTGAGGGCCCAAAGAATGTTCAGACATGCTGGTTTACATCTTTAGAATCTAAGGGTTGAACCTAAGGGCAAATTTGCCGTGATTATCGAATAATGTCACCTTGCATCAAACCCGTTCGAAATCTACAATTGAGCTTAATTGACTTGCAATTAACCACTCAAATCACTATGTTACATCAGTCTGTTCAGATGATTTTATAAATAAGGAGACGCAGTGAGCGACGATCAGGATTTCCTCGAACTTTCAGGCATTCACTCTGCAAACATCAGTGCTAAAACTGAATTATCCTCAGGTAATTTCTCTTTATTAAAAGGACTTAGCCCACTTAGCCTGCGCATTCTGAACGACGCCAGCCGCCTCCTCTACGTCTCCAAAGGCGTCGAAATCATGCATGAGGGAGATAACCCGCATGACCTGTATTTCATCAAAAAAGGCAAAGTTGCCATAGCCCGAAGTACTGCAGGACAACAAAAAGTTGCTGCTGTATTAAAAGAAGGAGATCTGTTCGGAGAGTTCGGTTTACTGCGTAAAAAACCACGTGTCGCATCCGTCTTCACCACCGAAGAAAGCATTCTGATCCGGGTCAAAAGCGAGTCTGTGCATCAGGTATTGCAAGCTGATGCGGAATTCAAAGCTCGATTGGAACGGCTGTTAAGCCTGAGGCTCCTGAGCTCTTTCTTTTTCAGCCACCCTGTGTTCAGCGCCTTACCTGATGTCATTCGCTCTGCCCTGTCCAATGAACTTCAGGTTGAATATATTCAGGCGAACGAAAGAATATTCTCGCAAGGCAACAAGCCCAATGGTGTTTGCCTGATCATATCCGGCGAAGTTGAAGTATCACACGTCAACAAAAAAGGACAGGACATCCTGGTTGAAGTGCGCCGCAATAGTGATGTGTTAGGTGAAATTGCCACCAAAGATGGAACGGCTCTGGCCTATTCAGCTACAACAGCCAGTCATCTTGATATGCTCAAAATTGACTCTGCCAGCATGAAACGACTTCACGATGCATATCCTGACGTTTACAAACGTCTTGAGACTTATATCTCAAAAAGAGCCAGCCAGACAGCTTCGCGCCTGAAAGACATCAACAAATAGCCGACTGATCTGCCGACTCCGGGTTGCTGATCAGCGTTACCGGGTTGTTGATCGGCTGGATTGTTGATCGTCCTCGCCCTTGATTCTCTCCAGCTCCCGAACACCACCCAACTGCCAGAACACCCAGGCGCCAGGTAAGGCTGAAATCGCCAACACAACTATCCATAACGCCGCCATTGCTGTTGCAGCTCCGGCATCTGCCTGAAAGAAAACAGCAAATCCGACATACCCGGCTTCGCGCACACCAAAACCATTAAGTGAAATCGGCAATATTGCGACCAGCGCAACCAGCCCGACCATTACCGCATAAGCGAACCAGCTCATCTCCAGACCAACAGCCATACCGAGACTCCAGTGCGCCTGGATAACCAGCAACTGAAAAACAAACGACACCGGTAAACTTTTCCACCACATTTTCTGAAATTTCAACTCATGCAAAGGCAGCCGCTTCACGGCATGCAGCATATCCGGCAAGCGATGATGAACCCACGGATAGGCCAGCATGCCTCCCCACATCAGCAACACCAGAGCTGACCAGCCCAACCAAAGCGATACAGGCCAGTCAAACATCATCAAACTTCCCGTCAACAACAAGACCAGTGCATACAAACCATTCACACGATCAAGCACCACACTGGCGACCGCATGTAAGCGCAGCTTTTTCCTGTGCTCGCCTTTGGCCATCAGCACACCCCGGACAACATCCCCGCCAATCGTTGAAGGTAGAAACAGACTGGCAAACATCCCCAGAAAATAGAGCTTTATTTTCTGACTGCGCGACACATCAATCCCCAGGCCCTCTGCAATCCAGGCCCATCGCAGACCACAAAGCACATAACCACCGGCCATACAAGCCAAAGCAGCCAATAGCCATAATGGATTCACACTCGAAATTCTTTGCCACACGTCAGTCAAATCGACATAAGATGCAATAAATGCAATCAGCCCGACGCTCAACAACAATTTAATCAGGAATATAAAGGATGATTTCATAGGAGCGGCAACGTATCACAGGATGTTCGATTTTTCTAACCCAGATTATTCGTGAATTCATGCACCCTCGCAGTTAATCTTGGCCGCAATGAAAATCATTCCAGAGATGCCGATTACCGCCTACCCCATACTCATCACCATAATCTGGGCGATTTTGACGCTTCCTTTCATTGGTATCGTTCCTCTTTTTGATTACGATGAAACCATCTATGCGCAGACGGCATTGGATATGATGCGTCAGAGTGAGTGGACTGTACCCACTGCCAATGGCATGCAGTTCTTCGAAAAGCCCCCCTTTACTTACTACATGATGGATGCCTGTTATGCACTGTTTGGCGTGAATGCTTTCTCAGCCCGTTTACCTTCCGCCATTTTCACACTACTCACCGCTCTGCTGCTATATCGCTTCGGCAAGAGCACAAAATCTCCTCAGTTCGGCCTGATAACCGCCCTCGTTTTCCTCTCCATGCTGGAAGTAGGCTTACTAGCTCATGCTGCCATTCTGGATGCCGTACTGAACTTTTTTATCGCCGCCTGCTTCCTTTTCTACTTTCGCTGGCTGCAAACCGACAGCCTGAAACATGCTCTATGGTGCGCGCTGCTGATGGGCGCAGCCGTCAGCATTAAAGGCCCTGTGGGTGCAGTGGTTCCTGTATTGGTCATCATCGCCGATCGATTACTGGCTGGTGATTTCACACAAACCTTAAAGCGCATCCCATGGCTGGCTGCCTTGAGCGTATTTATCGTCGCCTCGACACCCTGGTATGTCATGATCTTCATGAAGCATGGTTCTGACTTTCTGTACGAATTTATATGGGTTCACAATATCGGACGTGCCCTGAATCCCATGCAGGGGCATGGCGGTGGCTGGCATTATTACATTATTGTATTTGCTGTATCCATACTTCCATGGCTGGCATGGTTACCTCGAATCCTGTCAAAACATACATCACAGCAGCACAGTGGTCTTTTCCGTTTATGCTGGCTGTGGACGGCTGTCGTGATTGTTTTATTCACCTTCGCGCAAACTAAACTTCCGCATTACATCTCCTGTGTTTTTCCGGCAGTTGCCCTGCTCATCGCCATGGCACTTGAGCAAAACCATGAAGAATTACGATCATTGAAAAAGATACGCTGGAGTACAATAGGCATTCTGCTGCCTGTTTCACTTATCCTTATCGGCTTCCCATGGCTCTACGAATGGATTCCGCCATTGATTCATCACCCACGAGCATTGGCGATCATCAATCAGCCGCTGTCACCTTCGCTCAGCATCAGCATCAGCGGATTGATCCTGCTCGCTTGCTTACTCTGGTTACTAAAACGCCACACATATAGCGCCGTTCAATTTATTGTTCTCGGCTTTGTCTTGCAGTTATGCCTGCTGATACCATTGGGTGGTTTTGCCGGCAAGCTGGTTCAGGGGCCCCAATCCGCCATTGCCGAAGTAATTCGCACATTACCCGAGCACATGCCCGTTTACAGTTACAACCTCAATTATCCATCCATATCATTTCAATCAGGGCGCAATTATCAGATTATCCTGAACCACGAAGGCAGCCAAACCATTTACTCCTCAAAGCCGCCATATGCCGTTATCATGCGCAGCGAATCACTTGAAGAGCTTTCCTGGCTTAAGCCTTACAAAGCGGAAATCAATCAGGGTGGCTTCCTGCTTTATATGATTCGTCAACCTGTTTCCGGAGCTGCGCCATAAAACTTTCAGTCATCATCCCAGCTTTTAATGAACAAGCCCGCCTGCCGCAAACATTGCAGGAAGCATCCGCATGGCTGAACCAGCATTTTGCGGACACTTATGAAATCATCGTTGTTGATGACGGCAGTCAGGATGAAACATGTCAGCGCGTCAGTGCCCTGCAAGATGAAATCAGCAGCCTGAGTCTGCTCATTCAACCTGAAAACAAAGGTAAAGGCGCAGCTGTTCGTCGCGGCATGCTGGAAGCCCGGGGTAAGATTTGTTTATTTATGGATGCAGATCACTCCACGCATGTTCGTGAAGTCCTCAAAGTTCAGAGTGTCATGCAACAGACGGCAGCTGATGTTGTCATCGCTTCACGCCAACACCCGGATTCACAAATCAGCCAACATCAATCCTGGCTTCGTGAACACATGGGTAAAAGCTTCAACCTGTTGATGCGTTCATTGATCGGCCTCGACTTTCCGGATACCCAATGCGGCTTTAAAGCTTTCACTCAGAACGCCGCCAAAGCCATCTTTGCCAACCAGCAACTGGATGGTTTCAGCTTTGATGTGGAAGTTCTTTTTCTGGCTCAGAGGATGAATCTGTCGATACATGAAGTGCCGGTTGAGTGGATCAACGAACCCAATTCACGGGTTCGCATGCTGGTTGATCCGGCAAAAATGTTCGCCGACATCCTGAGAATCCGAAAAATCCACCGACAATAACACCTCATGAATTCAAGTTGTAAGCGATTGACTAAATTCCCTCTGGCAGCTGATCATTTCAATGGCATCAGCAACTCGATCTATATCTCAATAGTCAAAATATCCTTTAGACTCCTTTAGATTGTTGTTCAGTTCGAGCTCAACCGCTAGCCTTCGATTCATAAACTTTTTCTGAGGCCTCATGGACAAAATCATCATACAGGGTGGCGTGCCACTTCACGGAACTATCGAAATAAGTGGCGCTAAAAACGCTGCTCTGCCTTTGCTGGCAGCCGCCATTCTCGCTGATGGTGAGGTAATCTATCAGCGTATCCCGCATCTGAAAGATATCAGCACCATGATGACGCTACTGGCACATCAGGGCGCTGATGTCATGTTTGATCATAAAAATTGCCTGCACGTTGATACACGCATGGCCGATAAACCCGTTGCGCCTTACGAACTGGTTAAAACGATGCGTGCTTCAGCACTTGTGCTTGGACCATTGTTAGCCCGCTTCGGTCACGCTGAAGTCAGTCTGCCGGGTGGTTGTGCCATTGGTGCACGGCCGATCGACTTACACCTGAAGGGCCTTGAAGCTATGGGCGCTCATATCGAAGTGGAACACGGCGTAGTAAAAGCCCATGCGCCACAAGGTTTACACGGCGCGCGTATATTTTTCGATATTGTTACCGTAACAGGAACTGAAAACCTGATGATGGCCGCAACCCTTGCCAAAGGGGAAACCATTATTGAAAACGCCGCCAGGGAACCGGAAGTCGTTAATTTAGCCGACTCGTTGCGCCGACTCGGTGCTAAAATCAAGGGGGATGGAAGCGGCACCATCACCATTCAGGGCGTTCCTTCTTTGCATGGCGGAACAATTGAAACTATTGCTGATCGTATTGAAGCGGCTACTTATTTATCCGCTGGCATCATTACCGGTGGCGACATCACGGTCACCAAAACGAACCCGGCTGATCTGGAAGCATTCCTGACGAAAATCAAGACCTGTGGCGTTAAAGTGGATAGCGGCGATGACTGGATTCGTTGCCAGGCACCCAAACGGGAAAATGGAGAAAAACTTAAATCGACCAACATTCAGACCCGCCCGCATCCAGGTTTCCCGACTGATTTACAGGCTCAGTTTATGGCACTCATGTGCCTGGCTGAAGGCACATCGGACATCACCGAAAGTATTTTTGAAAACCGCTTTATGCATGTTCAGGAATTGGCACGTATGGGGGCAGACATCCATCTGGATGGACATACGGCAATCATTCGCGGCGTTTCGCAACTCTCCGGCGCACCGGTTATGGCCACCGATCTTCGTGCCTCGGCCAGCCTTGTGCTTGCCGGTTTGGCAGCTCAGGGCACAACCACGATCTCCCGTGTTTATCACATTGATCGCGGCTATGAGCGCATTGAAGAAAAGCTGAAACAAGTTGGTGCGCAGATTGAACGCCACAGCACCAGCGAACAACTTATTCCGCAAGGCATGCTTTATGATTGATACTTTAACCATCGCCCTTTCCAAAGGGCGCATTCTTGAACAAACCCTGCCGCTGCTGGCGACTGCCGGATTACCCCCCGAAGAAGATGTTCAGCACACACGCAAGCTGATTGTGAATGGACCGAAGATTGAAAACACGCAGGTTCGTTTCCTTGTCCTGCGTGCAGCTGATGTCTGCACCTATGTCGAACAAGGTGCTGCTGATATGGGTATTGCTGGCAGAGATTTGCTGCTTGAGCATCAACCGCATGTATTTGAACCGCTGGATCTTCAGATCGGTCGCTGCCGCATGTGTATCTGTGGCCCACGCGAACTGGTTGAACGTGGCAAACCCGAAACGGGTAGCCGCATTCGTGTCGCCACCAAATACGACAATCTGACACGACAGTATTACCTGGAACATGGTATCCATGCCGAAGTAATTCATCTGTACGGCAGCATGGAGCTGGCGCCGCTTGTTGGCATGGCCGACCGGATTGTCGATATTGTTGAAACAGGAAGTACGCTAAAAGCCAACGGTCTGGTTGAGGAAACCACATTATTCGACATTTCAAGTCGCCTGATTGTCAATCCGGCCAGTGCCGCCACCAAACAAAAACTGATTCATCCGATTGTGCAAACGCTGCGAGCAGCGTTACAATCAGCATAGGAGTAAGCATGACTAAAACCGCTTCAATTCTGAGATTAAATGCCAACGACACTGATTTCCGTACTCAGCTTGACGCGTTGTTATCAAGGGAAACCGATACAGGTCATGACGTGCAGAGTCTGGTCGCCAATATCCTTGAAGATGTCAAACAACGCGGCGATGCAGCCTTATGCGAATATACCCAGCGCTTTGACGGATGGGATTGTACAGCTGAAAAGATGGTAATCAGCAGGCAGGACATGGCAAACGCCTGGGGCCGCGTTTCTGAAGAGGACCGTCAGGCTTTAACGCTGGCAACCGACAGAATCCGCGCCTACCACGAACGCCAGTTGCAACAAGACTGGGAATTCACCGATGCTCAGGGACTCACCCTGGGTCAACGAATCACGCCTATGGATAAAGTCGGATTATACGTCCCCGGCGGCAAAGCGGCGTACCCGTCATCGGTACTGATGAACGCCGTTCCGGCGCATGTCGCCGGCGTTGAAACCATCGTCATGGTTGTACCCACACCGGCAGGCGATATCAATGATCTGGTGCTGGCGGCTGCGCATATTTCCGGGGTGCAACTGGGCTTTGCAGTGGGTGGTGCACAAGCTGTTGCTGCACTGGCTTATGGCACGGCAACCATTCCTGCCGTTGATAAAATTGTTGGTCCGGGCAATAAATTTGTTGCTGCTGCCAAACGTCAGGTCTTTGGTACTTGCGGCATCGATATGATTGCCGGGCCCTCTGAAATTGCCATCATTACCGATGGCGGACATCCTTCCTGGCTGGCTGCTGATTTTCTGTCGCAGGCAGAACATGATGAGGCAGCCCAGAGCATTCTCGTATCAACCAGCGCCAAATTATTGGATGAAGTAGCCAAACATATCGAGTCTCACCTGAAGAACTTACCGCGTGAACCGATTGCCCGTCGTTCTGTTGAAACCCATGGTGCGCTGATTCTGGCCGACTCACTGAAGCAGGCTGCCGAGATCATCAATATTGTAGCACCTGAACATCTGGAACTTGCTGTTGATGATCCCGATGCACTTCTGCCGGACATCAAACACGCTGGCGCCATCTTTTTAGGCCATTTTGTGCCTGAAGCCTTGGGTGATTATGTTGCCGGTCCCAATCATGTACTGCCGACCAATCGCACCGCCCGTTTTTCTTCACCACTGGGTGTTTATGACTTTCAAAAGCGTAGCAGCGTTATTCGCTCCACCCGCGAAGGCGTAAAGAATATTGGCCCGGCAGCAGCCCATCTGGCGCATCGTGAAGGCCTGCAAGCCCATGCTTTAACGCTCGAACTTCGCCTTGGAGATGATGCATGATTCGTAACGATATCAAGTCTTTAGCGGCTTATCACGTCCAGGATTGCAAAGGCCTGATCAAGCTCGACGCCATGGAAAATCCGTTCGCGTTACCTGAAGGCTTAAGGCAATCATGGGCGGAATACGTTGCCGCCAGTGAAATCAACCGCTATCCCGATTCCGACATGCTCGAGCTCAGACAGGCCATTGCCGAGCACGAAGGTGTGGAGGCCAATCAGGTATTACTCGGCAACGGTTCGGATGAAATCATCCAGATGTTGCTCATTGCCTGCGAGCCCGGCACTTGTGTAGTGCCTTCACCAACCTTTGTGATGTACAATCTGATTTCGCGCTGGCTCAAACGACCGGTTGCCAATGTCGAATTGTTGAAGGATTTTTCACTCAGTGCCGATACTTTCCTGCAAGTTTGCGCGCGGGAAAAAGCCTCCATTGCATTCCTGGCCTGCCCGAATAACCCCACCGGCAATCTCTGGTCACAGGAAACTGTTGAGAAAATCGCCAAAAACTTCAAAGGTCTGCTGATCATTGATGAAGCGTATGCGCCTTTTTCATCTCGTTCGCACACGTCGTTAATTGAATCAAACACGGTGATTCTGAGAACCTTCTCAAAAATTGGCTGGGCCGGATTACGTCTGGGTTACTTATTGGGAACGCCGGAAATTATCGCACACCTGAATAAAGTCCGTATGCCATACAATATCAATGTACTGACTCAGGCCTCGGCAAAATTTCTATTACAGCATAGCGATTTATTTCGGAAACAGGCTGAAGTCATTTGCAAGCAACGCAAAGTGTTATCAAAAAGCCTGTCTGCCATAGCACAATTAGAAGTATTCCCCTCGGAAACCAACTTTCTTCTGGTGCGTGTGCCGGATGCCACCGCTACTTTTGCTGCCCTCAAAGCAAAAGGCATCTTAATCAAGAGCATGCATGGACAACATCCTCTGCTGGCACAGTGCTTACGTATCACCATTGGAACAAGTGAAGAGAACCAAAGTGTTATTCAGGCTTTCAAGGAGATATTCGAATGAATCGAACAGCATCCATAGACCGTAGCACTAATGAAACATCCATCCATTTATCGCTGAATCTGGATGGCTTAGGCAATGCTGAACTGGATACCTCTATTCCATTTCTCGATCACATGCTCGATCAAATCGCGCGCCATGGCCTGCTTGATCTTGTCGTTAAAGCCAAGGGCGATCGTGAAATTGATGATCACCACACGGTTGAAGATATTGGTATTTGCCTTGGAGAAGCTTTGCGACAAGCTATTGGCAACAAAGCCGGCATTCTACGTTATGGTCACAGCTATGTGCCACTGGATGAGGCTTTGTCTCGCGTCGTTATGGATTTCTCGGGGCGTCCGGGGCTGCAATACCACATTGATTTCCCTAAGGAAAAGGTCGGTGATTTTGATATCGACCTGTTCAAGGAATTTTTTCAGGCCGTCAGTAATCACGCTCAAATCACCTTGCATATTGATTGCATTCGCGGTGACAACAACCACCACATTATCGAAACCGTATTCAAAGCATTCGGCCGTGCCCTGCGTATGGCGGTGAGCATGGATGACCGCCATAGCGGCATCCCTTCAACCAAAGGATCATTATAATACCGTGAATCACATAGCGCTGATTGATTATGGCATGGGCAATCTGCATTCGGTAGCCAAGGCTCTCGAAAAAGCAGGCGGTACTGTTTCATTGGTACGTGATGCCGATAAGCTTAAAGAATATAACAGCATTGTTTTGCCCGGCGTCGGTGCATTTCGTGATTGTATGCACACCCTCAAAGAAAGTGGACTTGATCAGGCCATTATTGAAGAGTCCGGCAAGGGCAAGCCTTTTCTGGGTATCTGCCTGGGGATGCAGGCTTTGATGAGCACCTCTCTGGAGCATGGATTACACAAGGGCTTAGGGCTGGTTGCCGGATCAGTCAAACCATTCCCTGACACCTTACCTGCCATGGGTTACAAAATTCCGCATATGGGCTGGAACGATGTTGCCTTTGCAGCAGATCAAGCGATTCATCCGGTGCTGACTCCCCTGCAAGGCCAGCAGGTATATTTTGTTCACTCCTATTATTGTGCACCGGACAATTCGCAACACACACTTGCCGCGACTTCCTTCGGAGGCTTTCCTTTTGCCTGCGCTATCGGTCACGACAATATCGTTGCCGTTCAGTTTCATCCCGAAAAATCACAAAAACATGGCCTGGCCATGCTGCAATCCTTTATCCAATGGAAGCTTTAACCATGAAAACTTTTGAACTCATCCCTGCGATTGACTTAAAAGACGGCCATTGCGTCCGTCTGAAACAAGGCCGCATGCATGATGCCACCGTCTATGGAAAAGATCCGGCTGCTATGGCCAGCCACTGGCAATCGCTGGGGGCAAGCCGTTTGCATGTGGTCGATCTGGACGGCGCATTCGCCGGAAAACCCGCCAATCGTCAAGCCATTCAGGCTATCTGCTCGGCACTTGATATTCCGGTTCAGCTCGGTGGTGGTCTGCGTGACCTGTCAATGATTGAAGGCATGTTAACGCTCGGTATTCAACGCGTTATATTGGGCTCGATTGCCATTTCCAATCCGGCTCTGGTTACCGAAGCATGTGCCGCATTCCCCGAGCAGATCTGTGTGGGCATTGATGCCAAATCCGGTCTTGTTGCAGTACACGGGTGGGATGATGTGACCGATGTAAAAGCCGTTGATCTGGCCAGACAGTTCGAGGATGCCGGTGTTGCTGCCATTATTTATACCGACATTTCGCGTGACGGCATGTTATCAGGCCCCAACATCGAAGAAACCGTTCAGCTGGCGCAAGCCGTCTCTATTCCGGTGATAGTTTCCGGCGGTATTTCCACCATGGCCGATGTCCATGCATGTGCTAAACATGTGGATGATGGTATCTGCGGGGCCATCACCGGCCGCGCCATTTATGAGAATACTTTCGATTTCGCTGAAGCCATGCGACAACTGGCCGCCTCATGCTGAGCAAGCGTATTATCCCCTGCCTGGACATCGCCCACGGCCGCGTTGTCAAAGGTGTTCAATTTGTTGATATCATTGATGCAGGAGACCCAGTCGAAGCTGCAATTCGTTACGATGAACAGGGCGCTGATGAGTTGTGTTTTCTGGATATTCGGGCCAGCCATGAAAACCGGGATACTCTGTACGACATGGTCACGCAGGTCGCCGAGCACGTGTTTATGCCTCTGACTGTTGGCGGTGGTGTTAAAGCGGTCAGTGACATCGAAAACCTGCTGCATGCCGGAGCCGATAAAGTTTCCATTAATACAGCAGCTATCTTCAATCCGGAACTGGTTAAACAGGCTGCCGAGCGATTCGGCTCTTCAACCATTGTCGTCGCCGTCGATGCCAAAAAAGTGGATGAGCACTGGGAATGTTTTACCCACGGTGGCCGCAAACCAACTGGCATCAATGCAGTGGATTGGGCCAAAAAAATGTCCGATTACGGGGCAGGAGAAATCCTCTTAACCAGCATGGATGCCGATGGCACCAAAGCCGGCTACGATATTCCTCTGACACGCGCAGTATCTGAAGCTATTTCAGCCAATGTCATTGCTTCGGGCGGTGTTGGAACGCTGGAGCATCTGGCCGAAGGACTGAAAAATGGAAAAGCCGATGCTGTGCTGGCTGCATCCATTTTCCACTTCAATACCTATTCCATCCATGAGGCTAAACGTTACCTGTTGGAGCAGGGCATCCCGGTACGCATAACAGATTGAAGCTCGCGAGCGTTGAGAATAAGCGGGGGAAGTTCAGCCCTTCTTCTTATCTTCCTTTAAATATCCCAACGGCTTCACAGCTCCATTTATCAGTTTGACCATCCTGACTTCCGATCAGCGAGCAATCACAGGCCTGACGCTTCCATTTTATAAATTTGACTGTTTTTCCACTGCGAAGCACATAATTTGACGCATTAGCCCGGGAACTTTCCTGTGCACTGCTGCAAGCTATTGCTTGAACCTCAGCACTCTTCTGTCCTTTAAACATCATGCCATCATGGGAATAAGCACCTTGCATCGACAACAGGAACCCTCCAATTGCAACTCCTGCCCCAATCAACACCTTCTTTTTCATAAACCTCGCCTTTTCTTAACGCCTGATTTTTCCAGCGCATCGTGGCGAAACCTATATAAGGCTTACCCTTGTACATCCCACAAACAGGGGGATGCTGATTTTCCCCATATGTACATGTATCCAACCACGCACATTGTCTGCCCGTGTCCGGCGTTAAATACGGTGAGCTACACAGTCAAAACAACGAACATTTTTTGATTATTTTTTACCCAGATACGTTGGATTAAGCCCCATCTGACGATAGGTGCGAAAACGATCACGCGCTGCCTGCTTCAGACTTTCATCCCAGCCATCAACAAAATCGACAATATGTTTGAACCCTGAAACATCGATCGGCACTTCCAATCCGCCATTGATCAGCACTTCAGGGCCATTATCATGAATAATATCAGTCGCCAGCAAAATGGGTTGTGCGGCATTTGCCTGAGCATTTGGCGTAGCCACGGCATGGGCCAGAAATGATTCCGGATGAATCATCCACAATCGCTCGTCGAGCTTGGCAGCAAAACCCTGATCAGGACACAAAATCAACACCGGCGGTTTCAGCCTGCCACGCCGTAGTAGCAGTTTGGCAACACCTTCGATGCGATCCGGTTTATCCAGTAATTCGAAAAAAACCTGTGCATCAGCCATGAGTCAGACTTCCCTTTTTCCAATATCTCGTCAGCAGTACAAGCGCCACGATGGGTAACACAGCCGCTAGTGGCTGCGCTGTAGCTGGCTGAATATGGTAGCCGAGCCCCAACACAGCCGCCTCAATGGCCACGATCATACCAATCACCCGCGCCGACCACGCAGATGTCTGCCAGTGCTCAACAGGCCATGATTCCGACCACCGCCAGCATAACCACATACATGTAATACCCAGCAACAGGCCAACCACCACATCCAGAGGAAAATGTACCCCACCATAAATGCGCCCTGTCGCCGCCAGCAGAAAAACCACCGCCATGGCCCAACTGCGCCAGTCGCGCAGCGTCCACAAAAAGAAAGCCGCCAGCAGCAACACACCATCACTGGTGGCATGACCGGACGGAAACGAGTGTGATTGCAGGGCCGCTCCCAGCACATGAACGTTCTCAAGCACCGCCGGAGGACGCGGCGTATCAAAGATGCGTTTAAGCAATTGCGCCAGCAAGCCGGACAAAATAAACGCCAACAGTGCCGCCATGCCCAAACGCAAGCGATACATCATGATCAGCCCGCACAGCAAAGCGATCACCATCCCGTCACCGAGCCCACTGATAATGCCGAATAACACATCCAGCAGCGCATTGTGCGCATGATTGATAAGTTGAAATATTTGCGTGTTAAGACCTGATTCCTGCATAGCGCGGACGCTAGCGATGAAAGGTGTCAAATCCAGAATAATTCTCAGTTTATTACAATTATTCGTTGTCACACTGATATCAATCCGGGTTAGCAATGAATCTGTGCAATTCAAAGGTACGGAGATCAATTCAAGTTAATACAAACAAGTCATACTTAACTGATATCCAAATAAATCCGAGTCTGAAATAAAACAGACTCAACATCATAGCGGCGGTTGAACAAACCAACCGCCGCTATGATTCGGCCTATTACTGTGAACTGGGCCTGATTTTTCTATCAGGTGATTGATGTCTTATCCGTCACATCAGTCAAGCAAGCCTCACTTTTACAGAATATAGGAACATCTCCTGAACTTCTGTGCGAAATCAGTACAGCAGCCAAAATACGCATAATACCAGCCTGTGGTTTACCCATTATGGACCCGTGTTAAGCAATACACTGAGATTGGATGAGTTACGGTTACTCAATACCACATCCAGCCTTCCATCCCCGTTCAGGTCTCCCAGAGCAATGCCTTCTGGATCGGTTGCTCCGGTTACAACATAAGTCATAACCGGATAAAAGTTGCCAGCCCCATCGCCTTTCAGAATGCCTACGCTATGCGTCAGTGATTCGGAAACCACAATGTCAGGGTGACCATCTCCATCCATATCTCCAATCGCTGCCTGTCTCGGTTGACTGGAAACACTTGTCAAATAAGTCGATGGAGACGAGAAATTACCACCACCGGAACCGAACAGCACAGAAATAGAAGCCGCCGCAGAATTGACCACGACCAGATCAGCATAGTTATCATGGTTCAAATAACCACCCACCACATCCGTTGGTGATGCGCCGACGGTGAAATTGGCCTGGGTCATGGTATATTGGTCCCATAGGCTCAAAACACCGCCATTAAATTGTGTTACTGCAATGCCTGAATAGCCATCAGCAGTGATGCCATACATACCCGTTGTTGCCAGCAAATTAATCGGCGTAGCTAAAGCAAATCCACCACCTGTCCCCTGTAAAACGCTCAAGGTTGAGCCGGTTCCTTCAGCATAGTTGGCCGTCACGATATCCGAATAACCATCCCGATTCAGGTCCGTGACAACAGCTGAAGTTGGTGCAGCATAGGTATCAATGGCATAACTATAAGGTGAGAAAATGCCTGCGGCATCGCCATACATGACTGCCACCAGATCCAGTGTCTGACTCGGCATGACAATATCAACATATGGATCAGCATTGACGAAGCCCCAGGAGAACCTGTTCATCACACCGGTGTAGCTGTCGTAGATCACCGGTGCAGACAAAGCAGCGCTGCCATTACCTGTATAGACATAGAGTTTACCAGCCAGATCACCGGCAATCACATCGGCATAGGCATCACCATTCAGATGACCAACAGCAACCGAATTCGGCTGTGAAGCTGTCAACGCCACACTGGTTGCCACTCCAAGCAATACAGGCATGCTGGTATTGCTTAACGGGTTCGTTCCCCGGGCAATCTCAACATTATCATTGAAGCCATCGCCATCGGTATCAAGTTTGAATGGGTCGGTTCCATAGGTATTCCATTCATTCAGCACACCCGCAATACCATCGCCATCAGGATCGCTTGCCTCTTCATCCAAACGTAGCTCATCAACATACATACCTGTCGTATTACCATTGTTGTTGGAGAAAAATGCGAACCGTAACTGCATTGTCCCACCTATCCACGCAGACAAATCAAACGCAGACAATTGATAGGCGGCAGCGCCGGTCACCGGTGTGCCGATATTGCCCCATGCCGTACCTACAACCGGAACGGCTGTAGTATCGTATTGTTGTGTCGTGCTGTAAGGCGTGATCACATTCCAAGTGCTTGTAAGCGGATCAAACATCTGAAGAACCGTGCCATCGCTATACCAACTCGTAGACCACAAGCGCATCGACAGGATTGGCTGAGTTCCGGCAGTCAGATCAACCAACGGGAGATACAGGTATGCACGCTCATCAATGCCAAAGTTACCAGCCAGATTCGTTGCCCATACATACGGATCAGATGTAATGCCTGCTGTCGATTTAGGACCACTCGTCGGCACCCCATATTGCCATAAGGTGCCATTCGTCATGGCATAGCTATCGATCAAACCACCAGTAACCGTAACAGCACCAACAAAACCAACATTCGGATTCAGTGGTGATGTATCAACACTGTCATTGGCTCCATCACCATCAGTATCGATTAAGAATGGGTCGGTGTGAGAGCTGCTCCATTCATTCAGCACACCCGCAATACCATCGCCATCAGGATCGCTTGCCTCTTCATCCAAACGTAGCTCATCAACATACATACCTGTCGTATTACCATTGTTGTTGGAGAAAAATGCGAACCGTAACTGCATTGTCCCACCTATCCACGCAGACAAATCAAACGCAGACAATTGATAGGCGGCAGCGCCGGTCACCGGTGTGCCGATATTGCCCCATGCCGTACCTACAACCGGAACGGCTGTAGTATCGTATTGTTGTGTCGTGCTGTAAGGCGTGATCACATTCCAAGTGCTTGTAAGCGGATCAAACATCTGAAGAACCGTGCCATCGCTATACCAACTCGTAGACCACAAGCGCATCGACAGGATTGGCTGAGTTCCGGCAGTTAGATCAACCAACGGGAGATACAGGTATGCACGCTCATCAATGCCAAAGTTACCGGTAAGATTCGTTGCCCATACATACGGATCCGATGTAATGCCTGCGGAGGAGTTCGGCCCACTCGTCGGCACCCCATATTGCCATAAGGTGCCATCCGTCATGGCATAGGTTTCGAGCATTCCACCCGTAACCGTAACTGCACCAACAAAACCAACATTCGGATTCAGTGGTGATGTATCAACACTGTCATTGGCACCATCACCATCGGTATCACTGATGAACGGATCAGTGGATGCACTGCCCCACTCATTGAGCACACCGGGGATACCATCCGCATCGGGGTCACTGGCCTCTTCATCGATGCGGATTTCATCCACGTACATGCCTGCACCAACATAGTTGTACCCAGAATTATCCCTGAACATCAGACGCAGCTGAATCTGCTGGCCAACATAGGCACTCAAATCGAATGCCGTTAGTTTGTAATATCCGGCAATAGGAAAGCCATTATTCACAAAGCCCCAACCGGCAATGCCCGCGTTAATGATATTGGCTCGGTCATACGGCGTCAGCGTGCTGTATGGGTTGATAACATTCCATGTCCGGGTGACTGAATCAAACACTTCCAGTGACGTACCATCTTCACCGAGTGAATTACTGGCATCCGACCAGATGCGCATGCTCAGAATAGGCTGCGTGGCCGCAGCAAAATCAATCAGAGGAAGATACAACGCATCTCTGGCGTATCTTGCATAATTACCTGTCAGGTTCGTTGCCCATAGATACGGATCACTCGTGATGCCTGCTGTCGACATCGGCCCACTCGTTGGCACACCATATTGCCAAACAACACCATCCGTTCTGGCATACGTATCCAGCAAACCACCGGTCACCGTCACAGCACCGGCAAAGCCAACATTCGGATTCAGTGGTGCAGTATCAACACTGTCATTGGCACCATCACCATCGGTATCACTGATGAACGGATCAGTGGATGCACTGCCCCACTCATTGAGCACACCGGGGATACCATCCGCATCGGGGTCACTGGCCTCTTCATCGATGCGGATTTCATCCACGTACATGCCTGCACCAACATAGTTGTACCCAGAATTATCCCTGAACATCAGACGCAGCTGAATCTGCTGGCCAACATAGGCACTCAAATCGAATGCCGTTAGTTTGTAATATCCGGCAATCGGAAAGCCATTATTCACAAAGCCCCAACCGGCAATGCCCGCGTTAATGATATTGGCTCGGTCATACGGCGTCAGCGTGCTATAGGGATTGAGCACCGTCCATGTTTGTGTGATCGGATCATAAATTTCCAGTGACGTACCATCTTCACCGAGCGAATTACTGGCATCCGACCAGATGCGCATACTTAATATCGGTTGAGTAGCCGCAGTCATATTCAGCGAAGGTAACCACAATGAATCATTGGCATATCTTGGGTAATCACCTGCCAGATTGGTCGCCCAAACGTATGGGTCGGTTGTAATCTCTGCCGTTGAATTAGGACCACTCGTTGGTACGCCGTATTGCCATAGCGTGCCATTGGTCCAGCCATAGGTCTCCAGCAATCCCCCCGTGACAGTGATAACCGGTTTACTGCTTGCCAGCAATGGGTCAGTCCCTGCATTCACTTCTTCCGAATCGGTAAATCCATCGCGGTCGGTATCGGCATCATAGGGATTCGTGCCAAGCGCATACTCCTGCGCATTGGTCAGGCCATCACCATCGGCATCAGCTGCCGGATCGATGAAATCAAGCGTTACCGTCGCAACTTGCCCGGCTGCCGCATATGCATCAAGCTGAACACCTTCGACCGTACCATCGATTACCGAAATCGTTGCTGTACCAGTGATATCGGCCACTGTGGATAGCGCACTCAAATTTGCATAAGGTGAAGTGGTTGAGAACCAGACTGTTGCGCCCGGCTGAATTACGCCAATACCATCTTTAACAAGTGCGCTGACCTGCGTCGTGCTGTAGCCGTCTGCCGGAGTTGCATATGGATTCACCGAAAGCGATACAATCAGCGTCGACCAGTTCACCGTATTGGCAGCTGCAAAAGCAGTCGCGATCTTGCCGATTAGCACATTCGAGCCAGTTACCGTAATGGTGTTACCCGTTCCGGTTCCACCCAGATGGAAGCCTGTCGTCAGGGCGGTGTTGTAGTTCAGATTGTTGAAGGTGAGCACCGCGCCATTGAAATTCAGCAGCAACGGCGTCGCCGTCGGCGCGTAGCCGGTGAAGGTGACATTATCGAACTGCGTCGGCGCAACTGACGTGATCGTGAGCGGAACGCCGACCACCTGCATGCCGGTAACGGCAACGCCCCCACTAAGACTCAGGGAGCCGGCGCCAGTAACTTGAGCCGATCCGGAGGCGGTAAAGGTGCCTGCGATGCTCAGCGACCCCGCATCGACATTCACCGTGCCGCTGTTATCGAAGGTGATACCGCTGGCGATGCTGTGGGTGCCAATGGCAGTGTGGTTGAGGATGCCCTGGTTGCTCAGCGTATTGGCACCGCTGCTGCTGATCGCCGTGCTGTGACTGGTAGACAGGTTAAGGGTCGCCCCTGCTGCGTTGGTCAGTACACCGTTGGTCATAGCGAGGCCGTCGTCGCCGCTCACCGTCAGCGTGCCCTCGTTCACCCAGCTCTTAGTGTTTAGGGTGAGGCGCTGGCCGCCGCCGTTCGCAAGGTTGACCGTCGTCGTCCCCTGCGTCGTCAACAGCCCCGCGCCCGTCAGCGTGCTCGTGCCGGTCACGTTGAAGGCGCCCGTGACGGTCAGGTTGCCCGTGCCGCCGAGGGTGCCGCCGGAGAGGTTGACCGTCCCCGCACTAAGGGGAATGTTGAGGTTAAGCGTGCCGCTGCTGATGTTGAGCGCCGTGCCCGTGCCGGCGATATCGAGCAGGCCGTTGACGCTCACCGTCGCCCCGCTGACCGTGAGTGACCCCGCACCGGTCACGTTGGAGCCGGAATTCAGGTTGCGCGTGCCACCGGAAAAGGCGTGCGTCGCCCCCGCATTCACATTGTAGAGACCGGTATCCGTCCCTCCGCTTAAGAGATTCAGCGTCCCCGCATTCACATTCACCGTGCCGCTGTTATCGAAGGTGATACCGCTGGCGATGCTGTGGGTGCCAATGGCAGTGTGGTTGAGGATGCCCTGGTTGCTCAGCGTATTGGCACCGCTGCTGCTGATCGCCGTGCTGTGACTGGTAGACAGGTTAAGGGTCGCCCCTGCTGCGTTGGTCAGTACACCGTTGGTCATAGCGAGGCCGTCGTCGCCGCTCACCGTCAGCGTGCCCTCGTTCACCCAGCTCTTAGTGTTTAGGGTGAGGCGCTGGCCGCCGCCGTTCGCAAGGTTGACCGTCGTCGTCCCCTGCGTCGTCAACAGCCCCGCGCCCGTCAGCGTGCTCGTGCCGGTCACGTTGAAGGCGCCCGTGACGGTCAGGTTGCCCGTGCCGCCGAGGGTGCCGCCGGAGAGGTTGACGGCGGCAACGTTCGATGCACCGTTCAGCGCCAGTGTGCCTCCGGAGACATAGAGCGCCCCGGCCACGTTCGTCGCGCCGCTCACCGTCAGCGAGCCGCCGGTAACCGTTAAGGCAGCGCCCGGTGCCGTGGTTAGGTCGCCCACGCTGACATTCGTGCCCACCACCGGTTGGTTGGTCACTGCCTGAATCAAAACGCTGTCGCTCGCCCCCGGTACGACGCCGGTATTCCAGTTGGCTGCATTGGCCCAGTTGGTATCCACCGCGCCCGTCCAGACGCGGCTGTAGGGGGAGATGGTTACATTCACGTTGAGTAGAGCAAAGGCGGAATAGGGGTCGGAGACGCGCACGGTAAAGGCATCCGGGCCGTTGTAGTTGAGGCTGCCGATGTAGCTGACGTTACCGTAGCCATCGACAGTCGCCGTGCCATGGGCTGCGGCGCTGTAGAGATCCCAGGTGAGCGGATCGTTGTTGGGATCGGTCGCCGTTGCCGTGAAGTTGGCGTAGGTATCCTCTGCCACCGTGACCGAATATGGATCAACAGGAGAAGCAATGGAGGGAGCTTTATTCACGTAGCTGACGTTGATCGTCACCGTCGCCGGGGCGGAATCGAGCAGCCCGTCGTTCACCACATAATCAAAGGTCGCGTAGGGTGCGCCGAACGCACCGGCCTGCGGCACGAAGATGACCCGGCTGTAGCCATCGGTCACCACTGTGTTGGCAGCCGTGATGGCCGCACCGAGGGTATAGCCATCGACGGTCTGGTAGAGGGTGCCAACTGCGGGGAGGGTAATGATCCTTGCAGTGACTGGAGTTCCTTCGGGGTCATAGCCAGTTAGACGAATCGCGGCATAGCCATCCATCGCAATCTGGATGGTGGCATTTACGGCATCGGCAACTGTCATCACCAAATTGTCCACAGCATAGGATGAATCATCACCATTGCGCTCCGCAGCAAAGGCAATCTGATGAGTGCTGCCAGTTGCAACGAAGTCGATTGAGAAGGGAGTCCATGCCGCTGCGTTTGCTGCTTTTGCAAGCTGAAGCACGGGAGAACCATCCACCAGTACGCCGAAACTCAGCGCCGCAGGATTGCCGAATCCCGGTGCATAGGACTGATACTGTCCGGTTATGCGATAGGTCAATCCGGGAATCAATCCGGTGACGGTCTGTGTAATCGTGGGATCGGTGCTTGGCTGACCTGCCTGGTTGAGCACCATCATGCCCCCGGGATTTCCACCCGAAACATAGTAGCCACCCGAAGAGTCAACGTTGGTGACACTCCAGCCAGTGGCGGATGTATCAAATGTTCCGTTGGAGAGCAGATTGGCCGTCATATTCATCATAGCTACCGGCGCATCATTCACCGGCGTGACGGTGACATTCACATTCAACAGCGCCGCAGCGCCGTAAGGGTCGGAAACGCGCACGGTAAAGGCATCCGGGCCGTTGTAGTTCAGATTCCCGATGTAGCTGACGTTGCCGTAGCCATCGACAGTCGCCGTGCCATGGGCTGCGGCGCTGTAGATATCCCAGGTCAACGGATCACCATCAGGATCATTCGCAATCACGCTTAGATTCGCATAAGTATCTTCGGCAACACTCAAAGCATACGGATCAAGCGGCGAGCTGATCACTGGCGCGTTGTTCACCGGTGTGACTGTCACTGAAATTGTCACGACACCGGTCAAACCACCCGCATCCGTTACCGTAACCGCAAAGGAATCCGCACCATTATAAAATGCATTCGGCGTATAATTAACGCTGCCATAGGTATCAACTGTTGCTGTGCCATTAACGGCTGGCGTCGTTACCGCAAAGGAATGCGTATCGCCAATATCAGGGTCGTTCGCGGCAACGGTGGAAGCTCCTGCTACGCCTTCTGCGGTCGTGATTGCTGGCGCAATAGGAACGGGTGCATCATTCACCGGTATCACTGTCATATTCATATTCAACAGAGCCATCGCGCCATAAGGGTCTGTAACGCGGACAACAAAAGAATCTGCTCCGTTATAGTTCAGATTTCCGATATAGCTAATATTCCCATATGCATCAACGCTTGCCGTACCACTTGCAGCAAAGCTATAGATATCCCACAGCAACGGATCGCCATTGGCATCGATAGCCGTTGCAAGCAAACTTGCATAAAAATCCTCTGCAACCGTCATTGAATACGGATTGGCCGGTAAGGTAATGGCCGGAGCATTATTACCCACCGTCACACCATTGCTCGTAGCTGTTACCGTTGCATTTGCTGCCCCGCTGCCATCATTACCGACGACAACGCAGCTGATTGTTTTACCCGTATCGCCCGGTAATACGGTATACGTTGCCGCCGTCGCAGCTGCGATATTCACACCACCTGCCTGCCATTGATAGGACAAGGTCACAATATCCAGATCAACATCGGACGTAGCTGTACCGGTCAATGTCAGCACATCACCAACGATTGGAGCCACCTGTGCAATAGCAGGGGTACCGGTAAACACCGGAGCATCATTCACCGGCGTTACCATTACATTTGCCGTACCCACGACAGACAAACCACCCGCATCGGTCGCCGTATAGGTAAATGAATCCGCACCATTACTGTTCAGACTTGGCGTATAAACCAGCCTGTTCGCAGCAATACCCGCTGTACCTTTCAAAGGTTGGGTGGTTAGGGTAAATGTATGGGTGTCACCGACATCCGGGTCAACCACTGTAGGAATCACGCCCAGACTCACCGTATCTTCAAGCGTAATAATTGAGGCGCTGGTAGCGCTCGGCGCATTGTTCACCGGTGTTACGGTGACCGGAACCGTCACGACACCGCTCAAACCACCCGCATCGGTTACCGTAACCGCAAACGAATCAGCACCGTTAAAGAATGCGTAAGGCGTATAACTCACCCCACCATAGATATCAACCGTAGCCGTACCGTTGGCTGTTGCTGTGGTCACTGCAAATGTATGTGTATCACCAACATCAGGATCGTTCACTGCAATCGTCGAAACGCCTGCCACAGCTTCTGCCGTTGTAATGGCTGGCGCGCTTGGCACCGGCGCATCATTGACCGGCGTAATCGTAACCAGAACGGTTACCGTGCCACTCAAGCCGCCAGCATCGGTCACAGTCACCACGAAACTGTCAGTACCATTAACATTCAGGTTGGGAACGTAATTGACCACGCCATAAGCATCAACTGTCGCCACACCCTGTTGCGCCGGTGTCGTCACTGCAAAGGTATGCGTATCACCGACATCCGGATCATTGGCTAAAACAGTAACTGTCGTATAAGTATCTTCAAGCAGCGTTGCTGCTGTTGGAATCGCTGTTGGTACCGGTGCATTGTTCACCGGTGTAACCGTTACCGGAATCGTCACAATACCGGTTAAACCAAGGGCATCAGTCACCGTAATTGCAAACGAATCAGCACCGTTAAAGAAGGCGTACGGCGTATAATTCACCCCGCCATACATATCAACCGTAGCCGTACCGTTGGCTGCTGCGGTGGTCACTGCAAATGTATGCGTATCGCCAATATCCGGATCGTTCGCAGCTACCGTGGAAACGCCTGCCACAGCTTCTGCCATCGTGATTGCCGGCGCTGTAGGCACCGGCGCATCATTGACCGGCGTTACAGTTATGATAACCGTTCCGACTGCTGTGCCACCGTTTCCGTCGCTGACGGTATAGGTAAAACTATCAGCACCGTTAAAATTCAATGCAGGCGTATAAGTGAATGTACCATTACCATTATTTACTACGGTACCGCCATTGACACTGACAACATCGGCAACGGATACACTCAGCACATCGCCGTTGGCATCTGTATCGTTCAAAAGTACGTTGACTGTTGTTGCAGCCGTATCTTCCGCTGTAGTTACTGCATCATTAACAGCAACTGGGGCAATATTCTGAAAGGCAACGGTTACACTCGACTGAGCTGTGGATAGATTGCCAGATGCATCTCCGGACGAGAATATGACAGTGGTAACACCTGCCGGAAATTGTCCGGGTGCATTATTCGTCACCGCCACAACGCCATCAACATTATCGACTGCCGATGCTGCAAGCAGAAATGCAGCGATATAAGGATCTGTTGCCAAGACTGGAAGCGTTATCGCATTCAGCGTTAACGGCTTTGGCGCAGTTACTACCGGCGCAGTCAAATCGCTTACCGTCACCGTTGCTGTCGCTGTTCCAATATTACCCACGGCATCTCTGGCCGTGAATGTCACGCTTGTCAGTCCCGGCGGAAATACTGCCGGAGCGTTATTCGACTGAAATACCACACCCACATTATCCGTGGCACTTACCGCTGTCAGAAATGCCGCAATGTAAGGGTCTGCAAGTGGTGTGCCATAGGCATCCACTGCTGCGACAATGATATTTGCCGGAGCGGTAACTACCGGAGCAGTGGTATCCTGCACAAAGACCCTGCGTACAACCGGTATCGCCTTATTGCCAGCCAAATCCGTTACATTATACGTAACCGTATACATACCCGGAACAGCAGTGTTAACCGTGCTGGTCGCAACAATCTTCGCCGTAATATTACCGTCAAAATTATCAGCAGCAGCGGCGCCTGCATCAACATAAGCAACGCCGGTTGCCGTATAAACATCCGTTGCACCAGCCATCGTAATCACCGGCTTGAGACCGTCGGTCACCGTAATGACTGCCACATCGTTGATTGCAGGGTCCTGATTTGGATTTACCGTCACATCAACTTTGGCCGTAATCGTATACACACCGGCTTTCTGCGGTGATGTCCAGCGGACTGTTGCGCCATTGGCCGTTGGAATCCCCAGCGTGCCCTGACCTGCCGGAAGTGACCACAGCAGTGGTGA
>Ga0210037_1000633_pt1 | contig 24521 bp, 19 predicted proteins | sample CryGey08umfilter_3_FD_185451 | JGI IMG/M metagenome (GOLD analysis project Ga0210037, IMG submission 185451) | Groundwater microbial communities from aquifer in Utah, USA - Crystal Geyser 4/9/14 0.8 um filter (SPAdes) (version 3) | ecosystem: Environmental > Aquatic > Deep subsurface >...
CCAAGACAAAAACCTCACCGCTTTGAAAAAAAATCCCTTAAACTTCACTTTTTAACCAGACCAACTCACACACTCAAATCACCCATTCTGAGTCCGCTTCAGGCTCATACCTGAATTGGAAAATACTCCAAGCAACGAAAATAAAAAATTAAATTTTCATTAATTTTAAAAACAAATATCGCCCATCCAAAAACCGATAAAATTGACACTGGAATGGACAAATTAAAGACTATACAAGAAAATCCAGCCATAAAAAAACCATTGATTTCTCAATGGTTTAATTAAAACTGGCGGAGTGGACGGGACTCGAACCCGCGACCCCCGGCGTGACAGGCCGGTATTCTAACCAACTGAACTACCACTCCAAAACTTGTACCGCTTGTCACTAACTACTTACCACGTACCACGTACCACTTACCAAATCTGGTGGGTGCTGACGGGTTCGAACCGCCGACATTCGCCTTGTAAGGGCGACGCTCTACCAACTGAGCTAAGCACCCGTATCAAACCTACCACTCTACCCGCTAAAGCGACTATGGATTATCTGTCACTGCTTTGGGCACACTGAGCTTAATTTTAGCCTGCGCTTTCACTTCTTTCAAATAGGCTTGAAACATCTCATCGCCCGTCATCTGTCTTAGCTGTTGCGCATACTTGGCGCGTTTCATATCATCAGGCTTTTCACTACTTTTGACAGAATCAACTCGCACTAGAACAAACCCATCCTGCGCCGATTCAGAACCGACATACTGCGGCAATTTTGTCGCATCCGCCTGGAATATCTGACGTACGACTGACACCTCCAGCTTGCCATGCTGGGCATGTGTTATTGGCTGGGCGACCGACCAATCCAATGCAACCTTACCACCCTGCTGCAATTGAGCGAGCAGCATTTTACCTTGTTTTACTGCCATGTCTAGTGATTTTTTGCGCAATATTTTTTGTTTGATCAAATCCTGCACTTCATCGAAGGAGCGCGCTGCAGCAGGCTTATATTCCAGGATATGCGCAGCAAGCAAGGTGTTGGGAGCAATCTCGATTGCAGCCGTATTGCGCTTGTTTTTTACCGCATCATCGCTAAATACGGCCGCCATGACCTTGGCAGACCAGGGCTCGCCCGCCGCCGCACCTTTTACCAGCCAGGCACTTTGCACAATCTTTACGCCAACCAATTCTGACGCGGGTTGTAAAGTATCGCTTTGTTCGTATACGGTATTACTAAATTTTTCAGCCAGTTCCGCGTAACTGTCGGCGGCTCGTTGCTGACGCAATTTGTTGACAATTTCGCCCCTTACCTCCACGAATGGCCTGACTTCTGAAGGTTTAACCCCGAGCAATTTGATGATGTGATAACCGAAGTCAGATTGCACCAGCCCGGAAATTTCACCCGATTTGAGTGCAAAGGTCGCATCGTCAAAAGGCTTGGTCATTACTCCCCTGGCAAACCAGCCCAAGTCACCGCCATTCATTGCCGAACCGGAGTCCTGTGAATGCTGTTTGGCCAACTCGGCAAATTGTGCCGGGCTCTGCCTGACCTGCTTCAACAAGGTTTCTGCCTTTGCCTTGGCAGCATCCTTATCAGCTTGTGGCGCATCCGCCGCCACCGCAATCAGGATATGGGCAGCCTGACGTTGTTCGGCAGTGCCAAATTCGGCTTGGCGCGCATCGTAATACTTCCGCACCTCTTCATCCTTGACATCAACCTTGACCATCAAGTCATTGATTGAAAAAATTACATATTCAACTTTGGCCTGTTCGGGAAGTTTGAACTCTTGCTGATTCTGGTCGTAGTAAGCCTTGGTTTCAACGTCATCAGCCTTGACCGATGCCATATAGGATTGCAACGACACGCCAGCCAGGCTTATGACACGCTGCTGTTCATTGATGGCGATAACGTTATCTGCGACAGCATTCGCTGCATAACCATTTTGCGCATACGCTTCGCGCAACTGTTGACCTAACAAATCATCTCTCAGGCGCGCTTCAAACATCAACGGTGACATATTTTGACTATCCAGCACCGTGGTGTAACGCTTTTGATCAAACTTTCCGTCTTGTTTGAAAGCGTCTATCCCGCCTATCACCTGTGCAACCTGCTCATCTGTCACCGTCAACCCTGCCGCCCTGGCGCGCTCAATCAACAAGCGTTGCTCGACAAGATTATTCAGAATGGCGCGCCTCGCCTCAACCGACTCAAGTATTGCGGGATCAAAATTAGCGCCCAACATTTGACGCATTCTGTCCCGCTGCTGACGTAGCGCCGTCTCAAATTCCTGCTGAGAAATTTTCGTTCCGTTGACGGTCGCAGGCGCGCCAGTATCCCCGGAATGACGGTAGGATTCCAAGCCAAAAAATGCAAAAGGCAAAGTAATCAACACCAGAACTATTTGTACTAATCGTCTTCTCTCATGAACAAAATCAAACATAGCGATTACACCCAAACGTGATTTTTTACGACAGATATGAAAAAAGGCGAACTTTCGTTCGCCTTGATTTGGCGGAGTGGACGGGACTCGAACCCGCGACCCCCGGCGTGACAGGCCGGTATTCTAACCAACTGAACTACCACTCCAAAACTTGTACCACTTACCACTTACCACTTACCACTTACCAAATCTGGTGGGTGCTGACGGGTTCGAACCGCCGACATTCGCCTTGTAAGGGCGACGCTCTACCAACTGAGCTAAGCACCCGACAAAGATTGCCATCTTACAGCATCTTCGCCGTCTTTGCCAGCATCAAATTCACAATTTCAATGCTTGGTGGGAGTAGCAACCTCAACCAGATTGGCATCCGCTGACAAATTAACTAACGGTGAGGCGGTAATATCATCCTCAAGTGGAATAGGTTTGCGCTCCAAGGCCAACTCAAGCACCTGCTCCACCCATCTAACTGGATGAATATCCAGCTTGTTTTTTACCTTGTCAGGGATTTCAGCCAGATCCTTAACGTTCTCTTCAGGTATCAACACCACCTTGATACCGCCGCGCTGGGCCGCAATCAGTTTTTCCTTTAAACCACCAATCGGCAACACTTCCCCGCGCAGAGTAATCTCACCCGTCATCGCCACGTCGGCACGAACAGGAATACCGGTCAATGCAGAGACCATCGCGGTGCACATGCCCACGCCGGCACTCGGCCCATCCTTGGGTATTGCCCCTTCAGGCAGGTGGATGTGCATATCCTTTTTCTGATAAAAATCAACGTCTATGCCCAACTGTTTGGCGCGACTACGCACCACGCTCAGAGCCGCTTGTATGGATTCCTGCATGACTTCGCCCAACTTGCCAGTTGTCGTGGTTTTACCTTTGCCAGGCAAGATAACAGCCTCGATCGTCAGCAGTTCACCACCAACCTCAGTCCAGGCCAAGCCAGTAACCTGACCTACCTGATTGTGCTTCTCGGCTACCCCGTAGGAGTAGCGTCGCACACCGAGATATTTGTCAAGATTGCGCGAGCTGACGGTAACGGAAGTGTCGCTGGCTTTGAGTAGCAACGACTTCACCACTTTACGGCATATCTTGGAAATTTCACGTTCCATACCGCGCACACCCGCTTCACGCACATAATAACGAACAATGTCGCGCAAGGCAGTTTCAGTAATATTGATTTCTGCCGGCTTCAGTCCATTGTTTTTGATCGCCTTGGGAACCAGATACTTGGCAGCAATGTTGATTTTCTCATCTTCCATATAACTGGAAACATGAATTATCTCCATGCGATCCAGCAGCGCATCTGGAATATTCAAGGTGTTTGCAGTAGCCACAAACATCACGTCAGACAGGTCATATTCCACCTCGATGTAGTGATCCACAAAGGTGCTGTTCTGCTCGGGATCCAGCACTTCCAACAAAGCCGATGAAGGATCTCCGCGCATGTCCATCCCCATCTTATCCACCTCATCCAGCAAAAACAGAGGATTCTTGACAGCGACTTTGCTCATGTTCTGCAATATCTTGCCGGGCATGGAACCGATATAAGTGCGGCGATGCCCGCGAATTTCGGATTCATCGCGCACGCCGCCCAGCGACATCCGCACAAATTTACGATTCGTAGCGCGTGCGATGGATTGCCCAAGTGAAGTTTTGCCGACACCGGGAGGACCCACCAGACACAGAATCGGTGCTTTTAATTTATCCACGCGCTGTTGCACGGCCAGATATTCGAGTATGCGTTCCTTGACCCGATCCAAGCCATAATGATCTTCTTCCAGGATCACTTCAGCCTGTTTAAGATCGGCGCTGATTTTGGTCTTTTTCTTCCACGGCAAAGCAATTAGCGCATCAATATAATTGCGCACCACGGTCGCCTCGGCAGCCATCGGTGACATCAGACGCAACTTCTTTAATTCGGCATCGGCTTTGCTGCGCGCCTCTTTAGGCATATGCGCATCCTTGATTTTCTTTTCCAGCTCATCCAAATCAGAGCCTTCTTCGCCTTCGCCCAACTCCTTCTGAATCGCCTTGACTTGCTCGTTCAGATAATACTCGCGCTGGCTTTTTTCCATCTGGCGCTTGACCCGACCACGAATCCGCTTTTCGACTTGCAAAATATCTATTTCGCCTTCGAGCAAACCCAGCAGATGCTCCAGGCGCTTACGCACATCCGCTATCTCCAGCACCGCCTGCTTTTGCTCCAGTTTAAGCGGCAAATGAGCGGCGACAATATCAGCAAGACGACCGGCTTCATCAATCCCCGCCAAAGAAGCCAGAATTTCCGGGGGAATTTTTTTGTTGAGTTTAACGTACTGTTCAAATTGCCCGATCAGCGCACGACGCATCGCTTCGGTTTCGCTGGCATCGCCGTCCTCGGCAGGCACCAGTTCCACAGTAGCATCAAAATGACTATCCACATCAACCACATGCAATACCTTGACGCGATGCGTGCCCTCTACCAGCACCTTCACCGTTCCGTCGGGAAGTTTGAGCATTTGCAAAATGTTTGCCATGCTGCCGATCGGAAACAAATCATCCGTTCCTGGGTCATCTTTGGAAGCTGTTTTTTGCGCGACCAGAATAATCGCCTTTCCGGCTTCCATCGCCAGTTCAAGCGCCTTGATAGATTTAACGCGACCGACAAATAGCGGAATGACCATATGCGGGAAAACCACTACGTCGCGCAAAGGCAACAGTGGGTACAGTTCATTGGTACTCGGGGGTTTTAGTTCAGACATGGCAATAACCTTTTCGTTGTCAGAGTGGCTACATGGAGATAGCTCGGGGAAAATCAATCCCTGCGGGACAAAAAATAGGATTTTGAAAAACTTGTTACGCAAGCAGATGGCCGTGTTGCGCCAAACCATACTGGCCGCCAAACCAATGAGGCCTTAATCATTAAGGCTATGTCATCGTTAGTTGTTGAAATTAAATGTATAATTTATATTATCTTTAATAATCAATAACTTACGTTTTTATGGTGGCTATCATTGCCTAGTATTCATAAGGCTTACGTGATTACCACTATTTAACTGTGACATAGCCATCATTAAACGCTGTATGGCATTTCACCTTCCCGCCCTGAACCATCTAGGTTCAAGACAGAAGATTGAAATATGCGAACAGCCGCTATGCTGCCTTGGGTGTATCGGCGTAAACGATGACCGGCTTGATTTCACCAGTCGAGCCGGATTCATCCAACACAACTTTGCTGACATTATCCATGGACGGCAAATCAAACATCACGTCCAACAAGGATTGCTCCATAATCGAGCGCAGCCCACGCGCGCCAGTTTTGCGCGTCAAAGCTTTACGCGCAATCGCCAACAACACGCCTTCGTGAAACTCAAGGTCAACGCCTTCCATGGCAAACAACTTTTGGTACTGTTTGGTCAGGGCATTCTTGGGTTCAGTGAGAATTTGCACCAGAGCCGCCTCGTCCAGCTCTTCCAGCGTAGCCACGACTGGCAAGCGACCGACAAATTCAGGTATCAGCCCAAATTTAACCAAATCTTCCGGCTCGACTTCACGCAGAGTCTCGCCCGTCTTGCGTTCATCCTTGGAGCTGATGGTCGCGCCAAAGCCGATACTGGCTTTGGAAGAGCGATTTTTGATGACCTTTTCCAAGCCGTCAAACGCGCCGCCGCAAATAAACAGAATGTTAGTCGTATCCACTTGCAAAAATTCGGTATTCGGATGCTTGCGTCCACCTTGCGGCGGGATGGAGGCCTTGGTGCCTTCAATCAACTTGAGCAAAGCCTGCTGCACGCCCTCACCGGACACATCTCGGGTAATCGAGGGGTTATCCGATTTGCGCGAAATCTTGTCAATTTCATCCACATACACAATGCCGCGCTGCGCCTTCTCGACGTTGTAATCACAAGCCTGTAACAGCTTCTGAATAATGTTCTCAACATCTTCGCCCACATAACCGGCTTCAGTCAGCGTGGTCGCATCGGCCATCACAAAAGGCACATCCAGCATACGCGCGAGGGTTTGTGCCAGCAGCGTCTTACCTGAACCGGTAGGACCGACCAGCAGGATATTGCTCTTGGATAATTCGACACCATCCTTCATGTCTGACGCGAGTCGCTTGTAGTGGTTATATACCGCTACCGACAAAATCCGTTTCGCTCTTTCCTGACCAATGACGTACTCACCCAGCGTCGCGTAAATCTCCCGAGGTACAGGCAAATCACTCTTGCCGCCTTTTGCCTCGCCGCCCTGTAACTCTTCACGCATGATGTCGTTACACAAGGCAATGCACTCATCGCACACGAACACGGACGGTCCGGCAATCAGCTTGCGAACTTCGTGCTGGCTCTTGCCGCAGAATGAGCAGTAAAGCAGTTTTTCATCTGATTTTTTATCGCCAGCCATCTTTACAACCTTCCATCAATTCAATGCTCAAACGCGCTTTTCCAGCACCTGATCAACCAGACCATAGCTCACCGCATCCGCCGCACTCAGGAAGTTATCCCGGTCGGTATCGCGCTCTATCGTTTCGACAGTTTGCCCGGTGTGATACGCCAACATCTGGTTAAGTTTTTGTTTTAAATAAAGAATTTCGCGCGCATGTATCTCGATGTCAGAAGCCTGACCACGGAATCCGCCCAAGGGCTGGTGGATCATCACGCGAGAATTAGGCAAGCAGAAACGCTTGCCCTTTTCGCCTGCCGTCAACAGGAATGAACCCATGCTGGCGGCCTGCCCTATGCACAGCGTACTGACATGAGGCTTAATAAACTGCATGGTGTCATATATCGCCATACCCGCCGTGACCGAACCGCCCGGCGAATTGATGTAAAAATGAATATCCTTATCAGGATTTTCAGATTCCAGAAACAGCATCTGGGCAACAATCAAATTGGCACTGTGGTCGTTTACTTCGCCAACCAAAAAAACCACGCGCTCCTTGAGCAGGCGGGAATAAATGTCATAAGCCCGCTCACCGCGCCCACTGGTCTCAACGACCATGGGAATCATGCCGATGTTCTGCGGTTCCAGATAAGGCATGTTAATTCCCCATCAATTCTGCGAATTCCAGGGGTTTGTCTGTTACCTGGGCACGAGCCAGCACCCATTCAACGACATTTTCTTCCAGCACCAGATTTTCAATTTCCTGCAAACGTGAGGGGTCGGCGTAGTACCAACGCACCACATCTTCTGGATGCTCAAAACTCTGCGCATAATCTTCCACCAACGCACGGATTTTTTCCGGCTGTGCATCCAGGCCATTTTTCTCGACCAAATCAGCCAACACCAGCCCTAGTTTGACGCGTTTCTCGGCACGTTCGCGGAACAATTCGGGAGGCAACTGCATCCCCTTCATCTTCATGCCGCGCTGTTCCATATCCTGCACGGTCTGATGCATCAACCGTTCCATTTCATGGCTGACCAATGCCTTGGGCAATTCAAACGTAGCAACCTTGGCCAGCGCATCCATCGCCGCTTCCTTGTTACGCGACTTCAAACGACGTTCCACTTCACGCGCCAGATTGCTGCGAATTTCATCTACCAGCTTGCTTACATCCCCATCGTTTATGCCGACCGCCATCGCAAAATCCGCATCCACTTCAGGCAAAACGGGTTCTTCAACACTTTTGAGCGTAATCGTAAAGATCACTTCTTTGCCAGCAACATCCTTGCCGTGATAATTTTCCGGGAAAGTCATATTGAATGACTTCACTTCGCCTATATTCATGCCAACGATAGCGGCCTCGAACTCTGGCATCATGCGCCCTGAACCGAGCGTAACCGGGTAGTCACGAGCTTCGCCGCCTTGAAACACCACACCCTCCAATTTGCCGACAAAATCAATCATGACCTTGTCTTCATTTTGCGCTGCTCGAGTCACAGCAGCATAAGTCGCGCGCTGGCGGCGTAGCGTGGCTACCGTGTTGTCCACATCAGCCTGGCTCAACGCATATGTCAGCCGTTCAACCGTCGCAGCAGCCACATCACCCAACACCACTTCGGGATAAACTTCAAAAGTCGCACTGTATTCGATAGTGTCGGCATCCAGATCATTCGTCTTGAGTTCGAACTCTGGATTTCCGGCAACCTTGAGCGCACGGGCTTGCACCAACTCAACAAAGGAGCGCTGCAAAATCTCGCTCAGTGCTTCCTGACGAGCTTGCGCTCCGAAATACTGGTCGAGTATTTTGGTAGGAATCTTGCCTGGGCGGAAGCCGGCAATTTTCGCAGTACGGCCAAAGTGCTTCAAGCGGGCAGCGACTTGACCACTAATAGCTTGTTGGGGAATAGATGCGTTCAGGCGACGTTCTAACGCGCTCACAGTTTCTACGCTGGGCATGCTTTATTTCCTTGAATTTGAATTTGAATGAGGTGCTGGTGCGAAAGGAGAGACTCGAACTCTCACGCCGTAAGGCGCTGGAACCTAAATCCAGTGCGTCTACCAATTCCGCCACTTTCGCGCTATATGTTTCCAGCAAGGGGGCGGATTATAGCAGCATTCACGCGACTGTCATCATGCACCCAATGCCTGACTGGCTGAAAATGCGCAAATGATCGCTAATATCAAGAATATTCAGGCAATTTCTCCCGCCGCAGCGAACCGAACCACGATACGTCCGTGCGATTTTCCCTGCATCAACTGCAAAAAAGCCGCTGGCAATCGCTCGAACATAACCTCATGCGCGACTTCTGCGAGTTGTTTGGGATAGAGATCCGTTGCCAGACGATGCCAGATTTCACGGCGCAACGGCATGGCAGTCGCGGCAGAATCAATGCCGATCAGCCGCACCCCGCGCAGGATAAAAGGCATCACCGTAGTGTGTAACTCAATTCCGCCCGCATTGCCGAAACTGGCAATCACCCCGTTTTGTTGCATGGTGCGCGAAAGCCAAGCCAGCGTTTCACCGCCCACCGCATCCAGCGCACCCGCCCACTGCGCCTTTTCCAGCGGGCGAGTACCCATCACCAGCCCGCGTCGCGACAGGATTTCAGAAGTACCCAGCGATTTCAGATAGTCGTGTTCGCTGTCTTTACCCGTCAAGGCAACGACCTGATAGCCCAACTGCGCCAGCATCTGTATCGCCAGACTCGCCACCCCACCGGTCGCACCCGTCACGATGACGCGGCCAGCTATGGGGCGCAGTTCGTTTTGCTCCAGCCGGTGTATTGACAATGCAGCCGCAAAACCTGCCGTACCCAGCGCCATCGCATCATGGAGGGTCAACCCTTCAGGCAGCGGCACCACCCAGTCGGCAGGTACGCGCACATATTCGGCAAACCCGCCATCGTGGTCCACCCCCATGCCGTAACCCGTGACCAACACCTCATCGCCGGGTTTAAAGCGCACGTCAGTGGAACTTTCCACCACCCCCGCCACATCCACCCCGCCGACGCAGGGAAAGCGACGTATCACGCGCCCCGCACCAGTCGCAGCAAGCGCATCCTTGAAATTCACGCTGGAATAATGCGACTGGATGACTACCTCGCCGGGATCGAGATCCTCCAACCTCAACTCGACGAAGCGCCCGACAGATTTGCCGTCTTGCTCGAAGATGCGGTAGGCGGAAAATTTTTTCATTGGGATTTCCGTTTGTAACTCATGTATGTTTGTCATGAGAAATTCAACACCGCCGGGGGTAGCCCGGCAGCTAGTCACTTAATGTTGCATAGTTATCTTCCATGGTTTCATCATGCTACAAAATATTTTTTGAAGGACTCCAATGTACCGAGGTCGAATTGTTTTACCTATCAACCCCAGTTTTTCGCTCTTTCTCCCCCCTGTGCGATGCCGAGTAGCGCAGGCTGGTCAAGGGGTGTCGGTGAGGACTGTCTGAGCGCGTAGCGCGAGTTCCGCAGCCGCCTGACCAGTCGAGCAACGCTCGGTACCCGAAGGGCGGCAAACCGGGGTCGCCTTTTCTTTTTGGCTACTTTCTTTTTGGCGAAGCAAAAGAAAGTAGCTTGCTGCCGGGCAACCCCCGGCGAAGTTGACTTTTTATTTTGATGTTGGGTTACGCGGTGAAACTGCTAACCCAACCTACAAATCCAGCAGCACCCGGCCTGGAAACTCCAGCGCTTCCTTGATTGCGCCGAGAAATTGCACGGCTTCGCGGCCATCTATGATGCGGTGGTCGTAGGAGACGGCCAGATAATTGATCGGGCGGATGACAATCTGGCCATTTTCAACTACCGCGCGGTCTTTAGTGGCGTGGATGCCTAAAATCGCGGCTTGCGGCGGGTTGATGATGGGCGTGGAAAGCATCGAGCCAAACACCCCGCCGTTGGAAATCGAGAAAGTGCCGCCCGTCAACTCTTCCAGGGTCAACTTCCCGACTTTGGCACGCGCACCGAAGTCGGCGATCTGCTTTTCAATATCCGCAAAACTCAGCTTATCGGCATCGCGGATGATGGGCACGACCAGGCCGCGCTCGCTGCCAATGGCGACCCCGATGTCAAAATAGCCGTGATAAATGATGTCTGTACCGTCCACCGAGGCATTGACGATAGGGAAACGTTGCAGGGCATGAACCGCCGCCTTGACGAAAAAGCTGGAGAAACCGAGCTTGATGCCGTGTTTTTTCTCAAATGAATCCTTGTATTTGTTGCGCAGCTCCATCACCGGCTCCATGTTGACTTCGTTGAAAGTGGTGAGAATCGCGGCGTTTTGTTGCGATTGCAGCAGGCGTTCGGCAATGCGCTGGCGGATGCGCGTCATCGGCACACGCTGTTCGGGACGATTGCCGGACGGTGCGATGGCGGGTACACCCTTGGCGACCGCCACGGGTGCAGGTTGCCGGGTGGCGACTTGCTCCATCGCGTGCAGCACATCTTCCTTGGTGACGCGACCGCTGCGCCCCGTGCCGTGCAACCCGGAGGTATCCACGTCGTTTTCATGCGCCAGCTTGCGCACCGAAGGCGGAACGGCAGACGAGACATCCGCATGAACAGAGGCGGCAGCTTCTGCGACCGCCTGGGTATCTATCAGGGCAATCAGTTCTTCGCTGCCCACTTTTTCGCCGTCACCTTTAAGGATTTTAGTCAGCACACCGCTCTTGGCGGCAGGCAATTCCATCACCACCTTATCGGTTTCGACATCAATCAGATTTTCACCTTCGCTAACGGCATCGCCAACTTGCTTGAGCCAGGTCAGCAAGGTCGCTTCAGTGACGGATTCGGAGAGTTGCGGTACTTTAACTTCAATAATGCTCATGGCGAGATGCTCCTGGATTGTTCTTTACATCGAGATCGGGACGGAAGGCGGCTTCGATGACTGCCTTCTGCTGTTCGTTATGCACCGCCAGATAACCGGCAGCGGGCGCGGCAGAGGAAGGGCGCAAGGCATATTCCAGGCGCATTCCCCGGCGCAAATGGCGCAGCAAATAATGCTGGATACGATGCCATGCGCCCTGATTGCCGGGTTCTTCCTGACACCAGACGAATTCGCTGGCATTCGGGTAGGCTGCAACTTGCGCGGCGAAATCCTCATGCGGGAAGGGATAAAGCTGCTCAAGCCGAATAATCGCCATGTCCGCTATCCCCTTTTCACGGCGGGCGTTAAGCAATTCGTAATAAATTTTCCCGCTGCAAGCGATGAGGCGCCTCACTTTACCCGCATCCAGCGCATCCCCTTCGGGTATGACCGCCCTGAAACTGCCCTGGGTGAATTCACTCAAGGGTGAAGCGGCATCCTTGTTGCGCAACATGCTTTTCGGGGTAAACACAATCAGCGGACGGCGCATGGGGCGCAGCATCTGGCGGCGCAACAAATGGAACATCTGCGCCGGACTGGAAGGAATACACACCTGAATGTTGTAATCGGCACAAAGTTGCAAATAACGCTCGATACGCCCGGAAGAGTGTTCCGCGCCCTGCCCCTCGTAGCCGTGCGGCAACAGCATCACCAAGCCGCACAACCTGCCCCACTTGGCTTCGCCGGAAGCGATGAATTGATCTATCACCACCTGAGCGCCATTGGCAAAGTCACCAAATTGCGCCTCCCACAACACCATCGTGTCGGGTTCGGCAGTGGCATAGCCGTATTCAAAACCCAGCACAGCTTCTTCGGAAAGCAACGAATCTATCACTACAAAATCAGCCTGATCGGGTGACAGATGCTGCAACGGCGTGTAAACCCCTTCATCCCAGACCACCCGATTCTGGTCATGCCAGGTCGCGTGACGATGGAAGAACGTGCCGCGTCGCGCGTCCTGACCACACAGCCGGATAGGATAATTTTCAGTGAGTAACGTGGCATAGGCCAGATTCTCGGCCATCCCCCAATCCAAAGCCAATTCGCCGCGCGCCATCTCAACGCGCGCCTCGATAATTTTTTGCACTCGCGAATGCAAGACAAAGTTTTCCGGCACGGTCGTCAGCACGCTGGCCAATTGCTGCAAACGCTCCAGCGTGACCGAAGTATTCACTGCCTCATCCCACTTTGCCGCGCTGGTAAAGTTATGCCAAAGCGAAACCGGCTTGCTGGCTTCATGCTCCAGCGCGGGCTGTATCGAATTGCGCCCTTCATCCATCGCTTGACGATAATCTGCAATCATCTGCTCGGCATCCGCCACCTCGATGACACCCTCATCAATCAGACGCTGCACATACACCGCGCGCGTTCCGGGATGCTTGCGTATGTAGCGATACATGAACGGCTGAGTAACCAACGGCTCATCCTGCTCGTTATGCCCCAGTTTACGGAAGCACACCATCTCGATGACCACATCCTTGTGAAACTGCATCCGGTAATCCAGCGCGATCTCGGTAATCAGCATGACCGCGTCGGGATCATCCCCGTTGACATGGAAGATAGGCGCATCAATCATCTTCGCCACATCGCTGCAATACTGGCTGGAACGCGTATCGCGCTTGTCGGACGCGGTAAAGCCGATCTGGTTATTGACGATGATGTGTATCGTGCCACCCGTGTAGAAACCGCGCGTTTGCGACATGTTCAACGTTTCCATCACCACGCCCTGCCCGGCAAATGCGGCATCGCCATGCAGCAGAATCGGCACGACCTTGACCCCCTGATGATCCTTGAGCCGGTGCTGGCGGGCGCGTACCGAGCCTTCCACTACCGGATTGACGATCTCCAGATGGGATGGGTTGAAGGCCAGCGCAACATGCAGCTGCCCACCACTGGTCGCGATGTCCGCAGAAAAGCCCTGATGATATTTCACATCACCGGAACTCAAGTGTTCAGCATGTATGCCTTCAAACTCGGCAAATAACATACCAGGCTGTTTGCCCAGGATGTTGACCAACACATTCAGCCGCCCCCGATGCGCCATGCCGATTACCGCTTCTTGCACGCCTTGCGCGCCACAGCGTTGCAACAGATGATCGAGCATCGGAATCAAGGTTTCGCCCCCCTCCAGCGAAAACCGTTTTTGTCCGACATATTTGGTATGTAGATAACGTTCCAGCGACTCTGCCGCCGTGAGGCGACCGAGAATGCGGCGGCGTTGCGCGACATTAAAACCATGCTGCCCGCGCACACCTTCCAGGCGATTTTGTATCCAGCGTTTTTGCGCCACATCGCTGATATACATATATTCGGCACCGATGCTGCCGCAATAAGTCTGTCGTACCAGTTGCAGTATCTCGCGCAAAGTCAAACGCGACGCGGCTACCAGCGAACCGGTTGCAAAGGTGCTGTCCATATCGGCTTCGTTCAAGCCGTAATAAGCGGGATCAAGCTCGGCAATCACCGGCTTTTCGTGGCGCGCCAGCGGATCAAGATTGGCGACACGCAAGCCGAGGAAACGATAGGAATTGATGAGCTGCAACACATATACCTGTTTGCGTTCCATATCCGCGTTCGCCGACAGCGCGGGACTGGCAGTAGCTTCCGGCATCGCAGCAAAAGCGCGCTGTATCGGGCTGTGCGCGACATCCCGTACGCCCGCCGCTTGCAGGGAATCAAAATAATCGCGCCATTCCACTGGCACGCTGGCTGGCTCGAGCAAGTATTGCTCGTACAACGCTTCGACGAAAGAGGCATTCGCACCAAAGAGTAGCGAACTGTCCTGCATCCTCTTGATAAAACTCGTGTTTTGCTTCACCGTTTACCCATCTCCACAAAATCACGGCGCGTCGCACCGACATACAACTGACGGGGACGGCCTATCTTGTGATCATCCCCTTCCATCATTTCATTCCATTGAGAAATCCAGCCGATGGTGCGCGCTACCGCGAAAATGACCGTAAACATGTTCATCGGAATACCCAGCGCACGCAGCACGATGCCGGAATAAAAATCCACGTTCGGATACAATTTGCGCTCGATGAAATACGCATCGTGCAAGGCGATTTGCTCCAGTTCCATTGCCAGTTTGAACAGCTTGTCGTTTTCCAGACCCAATTCCTGCAACACCTCATAACAGGTATCGCGCATCACTGAAGCGCGCGGATCCATATTCTTGTATACCCGATGGCCGAAGCCCATCAGCCGATATTTCTTGTCTTTCACGCCCTGCACGAACTCGGGAACTTTGGACACATCACCGATTGTTTCCAGCATCTTCAGCGCGGCTTCGTTGGCACCGCCGTGTGCCGGCCCCCACAACGCCGCGATACCCGACGAAATACAGGCAAACGGATTGGCACCACTGGAACCGGCCAGGCGCACGGTAGAAGTAGAGGCGTTCTGCTCGTGATCCGCGTGCAAAATGAAAATGCGTTCCAGCGCCCTCACCAGTTTGGGGTTTTGCACGTAGTCTTCCGCAGGATTGGCAAACATCATGTAAATAAAATTCTCCACATAACCCAATTTATATTTTGGATACATGAAGGGATAGCCGTTATGGTACTTGTAAGCCATCGCCGCAATGGTCGGCAACTTGCCCAACAAACGCAGTGCCGCCAAATTACGATGCTCAGGATTATTGATGTCCAGTGAATCGTGGTAAAACGCCGATAGCGCACCCACCACGCCCACCATCACCGCCATTGGATGCGCATCACGGCGAAAGCCGCTGAAGAATTTAACCATCTGATCATGCACCATAGTGTGCGAGGTGACCTTACGCACAAAGTCGGATTTTTGCTCCGCATCCGGGAGTTGCCCATTCAATAAGAGGTAACAGACTTCAAGAAAGTCAGCCTTTTCAGCCAGCTGCTCGGTAGGGTAGCCACGGTAATAGAGGAATCCGGCATCACCATCAATAAAGGTGATCTCGGACGTGCAGCTCGCCGTTGAGAAAAAAGCCGGATCGTAAGTAAATACGCCCAACTTACTCATCCCATGAATATCAATAACATCCTGCCCCAGTGTGCCGGACAGGATAGGCAATTCAATACTGCGACCATCATCCAGCGTCAGTGTTGCAACCCGTTTGTCCTGGCGAATAGCGCCTTGTTTGTTTTGCATCAGGTTTCCAATCTCGAATTAAATTACCGATAACGCCAAAAACTATCTGCTTGCAACCCTCAAAAACGGCATGTTTATACCCGTCTTATTGTTTCCAGCAGGGCAACCTGCTCGTCCGATACAGCCTCTTTCCTGCCCGAAATCATATCCCACAGTGGATTGTCAGCCATATCCAGAAAATCATCGAATATTTTCCGCTCTGGTTCGGACAACTGAGCGTAATGAGCATCCACAAAACGTCCCAGCACAATATCCAGTTCGAGCAAGCCGCGCCTGCAACGCCAGCGCAAACGTTGCAAAACGGCAGGATTGAGGGCTGAGGACTGAGGACTGAGTAAACCAACCTCTCCACTTCCCACTTGTTGAACTTTATCCTCAATCCTCAATCCACGATCCTCATTTGTCATACCATGCGCTTAATCATCAATTCCTTGATATTGCCTATCGCCTCGGTCGGATTCAACTCCTTGGGGCAGACATCCACGCAGTTCATAATGGTATGGCAACGGAACAAACGATACGGGTCTTCCAGATCATCCAGGCGCTCGCTGGTCGCATGATCACGCGTATCGGCAATAAAACGATAAGCCTGCAATAGTCCGGCAGGACCGACAAATTTATCGGGGTTCCACCAGAACGACGGACATGCCGTGCTACAACAGCCGCACAGGATGCACTCATACAAGCCATTCAGATGTGCGCGCTGGGCGGGGGATTGTAAACGCTCGGTCTCCGGTGGAGGATCGTTGTTGATGAGATAAGGCTTGATGGAATGGTATTGCTTGAAAAACTGCGTCATGTCCACGATCAAATCGCGTATCACTGGCAAGCCGGGCAGCGGGCGCAATTCCACCGGCTGTTTCAATGCGGCCAGCGGCGTGATACACGCCAGACCATTGCGTCCGTTGATATTCATCGCGTCTGAACCGCACACCCCCTCGCGGCAAGATTTGCGCAAGGAAAGACTGTCGTCCTGCTCTTTCAGCAACACCAATGCATCCAGCAACATTTTGCCGTGCGGGTCAATGTCCAGCTCATAGTCGCGCATACTCGGCGCGCTATCGGTTTCAGGGTTGTAACGGTAGATTCTGAATTTCATATTCTTGCTTCCCCTAATAAACCCGCGCCTTGAGCGGGAACGAATCCACAGTCAGCGGTTTCAGGCGCACCGGTTTGTAGTCGAGGCGGTAATTTTCGCGAAAATACAGACTGTGTTTCAGCCAGTTCACGTCATCGCGCGCGGTGAAATCGTCGCGGGCATGAGCGCCGCGACTCTCCTGCCGTGCCTGTGCCGCAATCATGGTGGCTTGCGCGACTTCGATCAAATTATCCAGTTCCAGTGCTTCGACGCGCGCCGTGTTGAACACGCGACTCTTGTCCTGAATTTCGGTCTGTGCCACGCGCGCCGCGACTTGCTTGATCTGCGCCACACCTGCAACCAATAAATCCGGGAAACGGAACACGCCACAATGCGTTTGCATGACTTGGCGCATTTGGGCACCCACTTCGCCGACACGCTCGCCGTTTTTCTGATTTTCCAGCCGATCCAGTCGTTCCAATGGGCGGGTTGCGGCATCGGCAGGCAAAGGCTTGTGGTGCGGATTACGTTGCAAATCCTTGATAATCTGTCTGCCCGCTTCGCGTCCAAACACCAGCAAATCCAGCAAGGAATTACAGCCCAGACGGTTGCCGCCGTGCACCGATACGCAGGCGCATTCGCCCACCGCATACAAGCCCTGCACCACTTCTTCGGGCGCAGTCTTGCAGGGCGCGACAACTTGCCCGCGATAGTTGGTGGGGATACCGCCCATCATGTAATGCGCGGTCGGCACGACCGGAATCGGTGCCTTGGCCGGGTCAACATGGGCGAACTTCAGGGCGATTTCGCGGATACCCGGCAGACGCTGCTTGATCACGTCGTCGCCTAAATGATCCAGCTTGAGCATGATGTGATCGCCGTGTTCGCCGCAACCGCGCCCTTCCTTGATTTCGATGGTCATGGCGCGCGACACCACATCGCGGCTGGCCAGGTCTTTGGCGTTCGGCGCGTATTTTTCCATGAAGCGTTCGCCGTGCTTGTTGAGCAGATAGCCGCCCTCGCCACGCACGCCTTCGGTAATCAGCACCCCTGCGCCGTACACGCCGGTCGGATGAAACTGAAAAAACTCCATATCTTCCAGAGGGATACCGGCACGCGCCGCCATCCCCAAGCCATCGCCGGTATTGATGAAGGCGTTGGTGCTCGACTGGAAGATGCGTCCCGCGCCACCGGTTGCCAGCAACGTGGCGCGTGCGTGGAACATCATCACCTCACCGGTTTCAATTTCCATCGCCGTCACGCCCAGCACATCACCGTCCTGGTCGCGTACCAGATCAAGCGCCATCCACTCGACAAAAAAATTGGTATTAGCCTTGACGTTCTGCTGGTACAAGGTATGTAAAAGGGCATGGCCGGTACGATCCGCCGCCGCGCAAGCGCGCTGCACCGGCACTTTGCCGTAATCCTGCATATGCCCGCCGAACGGGCGCTGATAAATTTTGCCGCTCTCCAGCCGGTCGAACGGCATACCGTAGTGTTCCAGTTCATACACCACTTCGGGCGCGGCGCGGCACATGAACTCGATGGCATCCTGGTCGCCCAGATAATCCGAGCCTTTGACCGTGTCATACATATGCCAGTGCCAGTTGTCTTCGTTGATATTGCCGAGGCTGGCCGCGATACCGCCTTGAGCGGCAACCGTATGGGAACGCGTCGGAAACACCTTGGACAACACCGCCACCTTCAGCCCGACTTCCGCCAGTTGCAAAGCCGCGCGCATCCCCGAACCCCCTGCACCCACCACCACCACATCAAATGTTCTCTTAGCGATTGCCATTACATTTCCTCAATAAACCTCATCGTCATCCCCGCGCAAACGGAATAACCGTATTTGAACTGTTTCAGATAGCCCACAGAATTTGTACCGACCAGATCGAATACAACAGCAAGGCCAGCACCACCAGAACATGGATCACCAGGCGCACACCGGCGGGTTTGACGTAATCCATGACAATGTCGCGCACGCCGACCCAGGCGTGATAAAACAGGCTGAGCATAAACAGCAAGGCGAAAGCGCGCACGGGCTGGCTGGCGAACAATGCCGTCCAGCGGTCGTAGCCCATATCGTCATGCAGCAGGAAATAAACTGCCAACGCCGAACTGCCCACCGCCATCACCACCGCTGTGACGCGCTGGATCAACCAGTCGGAAAGACCGTAATGCGCACCGACTACGATACGGTTCACCATAATTTCACCCCGATCAGCATCGTCAGCAACAAACTCACCAACAGCACGATCTTGCTGCTGTCGCGCGCCTGTTTCAGACTGTGTACATAATGCAAATCTATTGCCAGGTAGCGCAGCCCTGCGCAGAAGTGGTGTAAAAACGCCCACAACAGCCCCAGTAAAAGCAGCTTTACCAACGGCTGCGACAAGACCTCCATCAACACGGTATAAGTGCTGATCGAGCGCAGGCTATATTGCAACATCAGCAACAAGGCCGGCAGCGCCAGAAACAAGGCCAGACCACTGACGCGATGAAGAATGGAAACAAAACCGGGAAGAGGTAACTGAATGAGATGAAGTGCTAGGTGCTTCGGACGTCGTTTATTCATGACCTACCTTTGCAATGACGAAAATTTCTGGACGGGATATTACTCCTTTTGCGTGGCACAAGAAAAGTAAAAGCACTATGATGCGCGCACCATTTTACTCAAGGAGAATCGCATGAAAGCCCCCGTTCGCATCACCGTCACCGGCGCAGCAGGTCAAATCGGTTATGCCACGCTATTCCGCATCGCCAATGGCGACATGCTGGGGCGCGAACAACCTATCATCCTGCAATTACTGGACTTGCCCCAGGCGCAAGGCATGTTGAACGGGGTCAGGATGGAGCTGGAAGATTGCGCTTTTCCGCTGCTGCAACAAGTCATCATTACCGACGACCCCAGAGTCGCCTTCAGGGATACCGAAATCGCGCTGCTCATCGGCGCGCGCCCGCGCAGCAAGGGCATGGAACGCAAAGATCTGATCGAGGCCAACGGCGCAATCTTTTCCGCCCAGGGCAAACTGCTCAACGAACTGGCCGCGCGCCACGTCAAGGTGCTGGTAGTCGGCAACCCGGCCAACACCAATGCCTTGATTGCAATGAAAAATGCGCCCGACCTCGACCCGCGAAACTTTTCCGCTATGATGCGCCTGGATCACAATCGCGCCATCGCACAAGTGGCGCAGAAACTGTTCCAGCCGATCCGCGACATCAAGAAAATGATCATCTGGGGCAACCACTCCGGCACGCAATACCCCGACCTCGACCACGCCGAAATTCGCGGACGCCTGGTGCGCGACATTCTGCCAGACCAAGCCTGGGTGGAAAATGAATTTATCCCTACCGTGCAAAAGCGCGGCGCCGCCGTCATCGAAGCGCGTGGGCTTTCCAGCGCGGCGAGTGCCGCCAATGCCGCCGTCACCCATATCCACGACTGGATGCTGAGTTCTCACCATAACGACTGGGTCACCATGAGCGTGCCGTCCGATGGCAGCTACGGCATACCCGAAGGCGTGATCTACGGCTTCCCCGTCACCTGTAAGCACGGCCATTTCAGCATCGTGCAAAATCTGCCCATCAGCGAACTGGGGCGCAAGCATATGGAAGCAAGCTATAGGGAACTGAGCGAAGAGCGCGACCATGTAAGGAATTTGCTGGGTTGACCCCAGCTTGTCCGCCAGGAAAAACCTCGTCATTCCAGCGCAAGCGGGAATCCAGTGTTTCCAACAAACTGGACACCGGCGTTCGCCGGTGTGACGAAATTATTAGAGATTCCCGGAATAAGGAAACTGCCTGCTGGTGTAAAATGCACGGCTGACAGGAGGCATCCATTGGAAAATCCATATAACATTCTCGGCATATCTGCGGCGGCAACACCTGATGAAATCAAAAAGGCATACCGGTCGCTTGCCATGCGTCATCACCCGGACAGGAATTCCCATACAGGCAGCACGGTTCGATTCAATGCCATCCAATCAGCCTATGAGTTGCTTTCCGACCCCAAAAAACGCGCCGAATATGATCAAAGCCTGAACAACCGCATCATCCTCGACCCGGAATCCGAAGCCCTTGCGCTGTGGCGCGCATTGTTCAATCGCTGTGGTCTCACGACCGATTAAATCAAAACCATGAAAAGAATACATACCGAATTTGCCTATCAATCCCGCGAACTGGGTGTCCAGATTGAAGACACACTGGGCGACCCTCCCAATCGAAAAAACTATGCCAGAGTGATTCAATCGTTGCTTGACGAATTTGCCCGTGGCACAGAAATCAATGATGTAAACCTGCTGAGTTTCGCGCTGGTGGATCATCTGCGCTTCCAGAACCCGGCGGAATTGCTGGCAGAGGCGGCACAATATGACCGTGGCGATGCCGCCAAGGTTTTATCAGGGGTGTCGTGTAGCGACGAAAGTGCTGACCGTGCGCTAACAAACGTTGCCGCGACCGATCCCGAACTGGCGCGTCGCGCGATCATCACGGCTTTTTTGTACAAACACCCCAAACGCTGGTCGGAAGAAGATCACTCGCTGGAAACGCTACAAAAGAGCGAAAACGGCAACGACGATGAAGAACAAGACCAACTCGCGCCAGGGCATGACATCGAGCATTTATTCGACGCAAACGGAGACAAAAATGACTGATAAAACCAACCTGCCCGCAATCAGCCGCCAGGTCACCGATCTAATTTTAGCCGGTTCGCCCGACCACGCCGAAGCAGCACTCGACGAGACGGCGGAACAATTCGGCGATTTGGCCGTGGTCGAAGTGCTGGAAGCCCTTGCGCCGCAAGTCACCTCCATGCATCTGGCGGCTTTCGATGGCGGCAAGCTCTCTTTGGCGACACTGCTGATTTCACCAAAAGCCTGGGCGCAAAGTCTGGCATTCTTCGCCGCCACCTGGACGCAGGACGCGATTGAAGACGAACCGGAATTGCTGGCGGAAGCCCTGTTCGCCCATCTTCATGGCGTGTTGTTTGCCAGCGACGAACCGGATCGGCGTGCAGCACTCATCCACGAGGCTTTATCCACCGACTGGGGTACGACCGCTTTTGCCGCGACTTTCTCAACCGCCATTGAAGAAATCATTGAACTCGCCAATGACATCTATGCGCGCGGCGCAGAAAGCAGCGGCCAGACAAGTTCCGATCACGACATCATCCCGCTCGCCCTAGCTATTGCGCGCACCGATGCGGATGCCTGGGACAGAGTGCTGTTTGAACTCTTCCCCGACTGGCAACCGGGTGAAAATGAATTGCGCGCCCTGTCTGAAGAAGAAAACGATGACGACAGTACCCTCGGTTATGAATATGCCATTCCGCGCACTACGCAGGAACTCCTGATGCGCCTGCGCAAACAAGTGCCAAGCAAAGCCATCAGCACACCTGAAGCCGGCACTCGTCCAAGCATGGGCGAAGATATTTTTGCGTGAGCAATTTGTCACCAGCCTTCAGGCTGGTGGATTTAGGCGGGGAGGGGTTTGCATCCCCTCCCCTACGCACCCTTAAACCCCGCCCTTCAGGGCGGGGTGGTGCTTGTTCCGGCCTAAAGGCCGGGGTTTCAAACCGATAAGGAATGAGGATGAAACTAGCCCCCTTCACCACCCGCCGGGCAAGTCTGGTGAGCGCGCTCGAAACCCTCGCACAGCGTGCCAACCCCGACGAGGCGGCGCATTCCCTGTTGCATGAACTTGCCGGCATCACCGTGCTGGTCGCCTGCAAATTCACCAACGACAGGACGGCGGACGGCCTGCTCGAAGCGTTTTATCTGACCCTGGGCTGCGTTTCGCTAGGCATTGCTCAAGCAGATATTCCGCATGAGGAGGAAGCGGAACTAGCCTTCCTGCTGCAACACGATGCCGAAAAGGTTTTCCAGGCTGGATTCCGGCACATCAGGGAATTGGCGGGCTTGCCCGGCCACACCCTGATAAGCGATTTCGACAAGGATCCGGTCATCCAACAACGCAACCTCAAAGCCCTGTTCGTCGCACTATGTCGTGCCGACCCCGGCGCGGCATGGACGGGCGATGAAACTTACCGGAATGAGCTGCGCGTCAGGCGCGACAACCAGATCATCCTTGATTGCGCAAAGTGGTTACGCAAGCAGCATTACGCCGGTCCAATCAAAAGCGCCGAGCTCGATGCCAACGCCGTGATTGACATCGCGATCATGTTTGCCATTCTGCATGACGGGCGCATCGTCGCGCGCACCGGACAAAGGGAAATCGAAAACCTGATTCGTCGCGCCCGCGCAACGCCACCCGATATTGAAGCGGGCTGGAACGCCCTGCTGGCAAGCGCCCCACCGAATTATCAAGCCCTGTTGCAAGCGCGCATGGACGAACTCAGAAACACCTTGGTCAAAAAAATCCTTTCAAAAACAACGGTTAAAACTGTTGTCGTGCATATACAGCGCAATTTTGCGGGGGATGAACAGGAAGTTGACTACGCCTGAACTATCTGGATTTTCATCAACATCAATAAGACAAACCATAGGCTTGTAAAAGTTTATGTTTTTTTGATTTTTTTGGCGTATTCTCGCGCAGGTAAATTTAAGGGGGGAGTTCCTTATGTCTGCCGTCCGTCCGCCTGCTGTCGCAGGCATGTTTTACCCCGCAAACGCTCACGAGCTTGCCCGCGAGGTGCAAGGATTGCTGGCCTCTGCAATGCCGACCAGCCTCGCGTCCATCAAGGCGCTCATCGTCCCGCACGCCGGTTACATTTACTCTGGCGCAATCGCGGCGACGGCCTATACCGCGCTCTCTTCCATCGCCTCCCGTATTCGCCGTGTCGTGCTGCTGGGTCCCACCCATCGCGTCGCAGTGCGCGGCCTGGCGCTACCGGGTGGAGAGGCTTTCGATACGCCGCTGGGACGAATAAAACTGGATCAGGCTGCCGCACATTCCATCAGCCACCTTCCGCAAGTCAGCGTCCGCCCGGATGTCCACGCCCAGGAACACTCGCTGGAAGTGCAACTGCCATTTTTGCAAAGTGTATTGCCTGACTTCACCCTGCTGCCGCTGGCGGTCGGCATGGCGAGTAGCGAGGAAGTCGCCGAGGTACTGGAAGCCGTCTGGGGCAGCGACGAAACGCTGATCGTCATCAGTTCCGACCTCTCGCACTATCTGCCTTACCCAACCGCGCAACGGGTAGATAACGAGACCATGCAGGCCATCCTGAATTTGCAGCAACCGATCCCGCATGACCGCGCCTGTGGCGGCACGCCGATCAGCGGCCTGATACTGGCCGCCAAACATCACCATCTCACCCCGCAGTTGCTGGATTTCTGCAACTCCGGCGACACCGCAGGCACGCACGATCAGGTGGTAGGCTATGCGGCCTTCGCCTTTACCGAAGGGGAGCAGCCATGAACCACGTTGCCCATTCTCTTGTCGCGGGGACTGTTTTGCTGCCCATCGCCCGCGCCGCGATTTCCAGCGCGCTGGGGGTTGTGCAAGCAGCGGATGAAAGCGCACCGTGGCTGGCAAATCCTGGCGCGTGTTTCGTCACCCTCACCCAGCACGACCAGTTGCGCGGCTGCATCGGCTCACTGCACGCACACCGCGCTTTGCTTGACGACCTCAAAAACAATGCCGTGGCCGCTGCCCTGCACGACCCGCGTTTCATGCCGCTGACGGTCGCGGAACTGGG
>Ga0210037_1000644_pt1 | contig 24330 bp, 22 predicted proteins | sample CryGey08umfilter_3_FD_185451 | JGI IMG/M metagenome (GOLD analysis project Ga0210037, IMG submission 185451) | Groundwater microbial communities from aquifer in Utah, USA - Crystal Geyser 4/9/14 0.8 um filter (SPAdes) (version 3) | ecosystem: Environmental > Aquatic > Deep subsurface >...
GTTTATCTCCGCTGGTGATATTGAACCCGATGAGGTCGCCAAAACCTTAACCGTGCGTATCCACAGAATGGTGACGCCTGCACATGACAAAGCGATTGCAGCACTGCTTGAAGACTTGAACAGTCAGGACTTTTGTCACCCTGAAACCGGTGCAAAAATCGTCTACGCGTTGGTGTAATGTGCCATCGAGAATTCCGCGCGGATCAGGATGTCTGAAGTTAACACCGAGACAGTGATGCATATGTGCAACACACTTGCATCGAAGATTTGAAACTAAACCAATCATGATCAGTTGAAAAAGTAGTTTTCACTTGCGCCACAGCGGTACTCAGTATTCACACTAAGTACCCTCAAAATCATGGCCAAGCCGTCAAAACTGATCTTTTCCATCCTTGCCACCATCTCAACTTTTGCTACAGCTGCAAACAACAGTTTGGATCCTGAGTGGAGGCTCCTTGGACCAGCGGCAGCTTTTCACAATGGTTTTGAGGGCTCATACATCACCAAGCCAGCGACAGGCGTGATGGTTTGTCATGATGAACGGGGGTACACCTGCACTGGGGTTGATATTGCTCAGCAACGAGGCTGGCAAGAGAAAAATCCAGCAATTGGGATTGAATTCAGCCAATTAAGTAGCCCGGGCGCGTCAAGCCGAGACCGATTCTTTGCGACCATTGTCAAAGACAGTTACAACCAAATGTCGTTGATGGCTGGCGTTGGGCGAGGGTGGGCGATTGGATCATTTGGCACGGTCAGGTTTGAGATGGGCGCATCTGGTGGTTTGTGGTACCGAACCGTTGCCGGCCAAGATATGGTTGCTGGCAAAAAAAATTACTGTTTTACCAATGATCCAAAGTATGGCAATGTGTGCCTGCCAAGTGGCAACGACTATTACATGACCGAAATCAAACGCGCATTTGTGCCATTCATACTGCCATTTCTGAGCGTCACTGAATCAGTCACTGGCGTTGGATTTAATCTGGCGATTGCACCCAAAATCAAAATTGGTTCAATGTACACCGTACCAACAACTACCTTCATGCTCCAGACAACTTACAAGTTTTGACTGGATCTGCCAACGGATGATTCAAATGCGACCATTCAGAATGAATCAGATCATTACAGAATTTCTAGGGGAGGGCACGAATCAATAAAATGTATCATTTACTCCAATAGACCAATTTTCTAATCGAACACATAGATATTTTGGTAAGATTGAAACTCTTTAATAAATCAAAGGTCGTTGCACATGTCAGAACTTATCGATATTCAAAAGCAAATTGCCGAACTTCAGGCGCAGGCAGCCGAGATCAAATCTCGCGAAACAAGTGAAAAGATAGCCATGATTCGGGCGACCATGGAAGCTTATGGCTTGACCATTGATGATATTTAAGGCAAACCTGCCAAAGCACCAAAAGCAGCTTCAAGCAAGTCAACAAATCCTGCACCTATCAAATACAAAAGTCCAAATGGTGAAACGTGGACCGGACGCGGGCTTGCTCCAAAGTGGCTTACGGCACTTATTGCACAAGGCAATTCCAAAGAAAGTTACTTGATCAACAACTGATCAAACACCTGCAAGAAATCCACTCAGGCTCTAAATGTCAGCCTGAGTGAATATTTGTTCAGCAGCGTCTGGACTCTTGTCAAAAATCAACCCATCTTTTCAGCGAGTTTCTCGGCCTGAAGATGGGTGTATTTTTTGAGCATTTGGATTGTCTTGTGACCTGAAATTGAAGCCAGTTCAAGAATTGAAAAATCAGCTTTTTCAGACAATCTGCTCAAAGCTTCATGCCTCAAATCATGCCAGGTGAAATCTGAAATATTGGCGCGTTGGCATGCATAGCGGAACACACTCAGCAGGCATGCGCGTTCAAGTGGAAAAGGCCGCTCAGTTGGATCTGTTTTGTCAATTCTGGGCAAGCTGGCCAAAACCTCAATGGCCTTGGAAGAAAGTGGCGCGGCCCGCTCCTCACCATTTTTGGTTTCTTTCAACAGCGCGAACTTGCGTTCAGCGTTCACATTTTGCCAAGTAAGGGACAAAATTTCGTTTTGACGAGCAGCAGTTTCAATGGCGAACTGGAAAGCGGGATACAGCAGCTTGTTTCTTGACTTCTTGATCTCAGTCTCAAGCCGGGCAAACTCAACTTTGCTGAGCCTTCTCTCCCGACCTTTGCCCTCAGAAGGTTTACGCACGTTGTCCACCGGGTTTCCACGTGGCAACAAGATGCCGCATTCGATCTGGGCAAACTTCATCAGCTTGGACAGCATGAAGATTTCTTTGCGAACAGTGGAGTCACCGACCGGATCCATCTTCATTTGCTTGTTGCCAGCCAATCTTGTGTCTCTATATATAGCAACGATTGCGTCTATGGCAAACAGTGAATATTTGCCCAGAAAAGCGTCCAGTCTGGCCAGCTGATAACGCCAGGCTTCCTTCTCGTCTTCGCGCTTGCGATAGTGGAATGGCGCGTACTCTTTCTTGAAGCGATCAATCAAATCGTTGAGGCTTGTTTTCTCAGCGTCTGACGAACTCTGAAAAATGCCACGGTCCAGATCCGATTCAATTTTTCGCGCCCAAATTTCAGCTTCTGGGCGTGTTGCAAATGTTTTTGATTGAACTGGATAGCCACGGCGGCGGACCTTGGCTTGCCACCAGCCGGACTCGCGTTTTTCAAAAGCAGCCATGGGAACCTCCTGTAAGTGTCCCCGAATTGTCTCCGAAATTCGTTTATTTTTCTTAAATTCTCTGTAAATTGTTGATTTATATGGTTTTTATTTGCTATATTGACACGCCTGGAAAGCGTGCGGGGAGTTAAATCCCCCGGGGGTTCGAATCCCCCCTGCTCCGCCAGATAGTTTAGAAAATTCCTTGTAAATCAATGACTTATAAGGGATTTTTTCGTTTGTGCGCTTCAGGAGGGTAAGTATTCGGTGATCCCGTACAACCAGAAATTGCGGCTGTAAAAAAAGCTGCACACAAACTCCCTTTTCCGTTACTGTCGCAGCCATGCCTGCCGCACAGTACACACAAGCACCCGCCGTCGGCTCCCGCGTCGACAAGCCTTTTGACCAGATATGGGTGACACTGACCAAACGCGAACACATCGAACTCGTGATGGATGCCCAGTACTGGAAGGTGGCCCATCAGCGCGCAGTGGCCCGAGAACAATGGCTTGAACTGCAAAAGCACCAATTGCTTGCAAGCTTGACCCAGTACAAAGCCCAACTGCGCAGCGAACTCGAACAAGCGCTAGCCCTGCAGCGCCAAAGCCACCAGCAACAACTCCAACAAGGCGCACAACAAAGAGCCGAGCTGCAAGCCCAACTCGACGTGGCCCGGGCCCAAATCCGAGACCTTCGTCAACGCGTATTTGGTCGTAAAAGCGAATGCAGCAAAGGAGCCAATCAAGCGCAAAGCAAAGGCTGTCACAAACCCAAGTCACGAGGCCAACCATACGGCCAAAGCGGACATGGCCGCACCACCCAAGCCGACCTGCCTTAGCGCCACGAACCCCGTAACCTGGCAACACCACAATGCCCCAAATTCAGCCACGGCCAACCCAGCCATCGCTTACTGCAAGACTTGGCCAGTCACGGCTTGATCATGTCAGCGGGCACCCTGGCCGGTGGCCTGCAAAAAATAGCTGCCTTATTCGAGCCCATCAACAAGGCATGGACAACAACACGGCAGAGCGCGATATGCGTGGCCCGGTGGTGGGGCGTAAGAATTTCTTTGGCTCTGGGTCTTTGTGGTCAGGCCAGTTGGCTTGCACCATGTACAGTTTGCTCGCCACTCTCAAACTCTACGGTATCAATGAGCGCATCTGGCTGGGTGACTTCTTGCAGGCTTGCGCTGATCGGAGTGGTCAAGCGCTGGGAGATGTCAGTGCATTCATGCCTTGGTCGATGAGTGCGCGCCAATTGGCACATATGCGGGGTGCAGGTTTGTCCAAATCCAAATCCAAATCCAAATCCAAATCCAAATCCAAATCCAAATCCAAATCCAAATCCAAATCCAGAGCCAAAGTCCATGGCCGTGCTGCGGTTGCTGCGTCCGTACCCGAGGAAGTCAATAGTTCATGACGGTTTACTGTGCACGCGATTTCAGTGCTGATGATATCCAGACGATTCGTCGTTTGATGCAAGAGAACCCCGCCTTGCAGCGTTCACCCTTGTCGCGCCAGTTGTGTGAGCTGTGGAATTGGCGTAAACCCAATGGGGAACTCAAAGACATGACGTGTCGGGTCGTGTTGCTGCGCTTGCAGGCCGCTGGGTTGATTGAGCTGGCACCTTCAAAGTTTGTCAATGGGCGCAAGCGCCCTGAGTTTTTACCTACAGCTGCGACTGACCCTCAGACTGAGATCACGGCACCCGTGCATGAGCTTGGGGGTTTGACGCTGCGTCTGGTCAGCGCTGGCGCAGATTCGCGTCTGTGGAACGAGTTCATTGCGCGGTATCACTACCTGGGCTACACGCCCATGTCGGGCAGTCAGTTGCGCTACTGGGTTTTTGCAGGTGCGCAGTTGGTGGCCTGTATCAGCTTTGGCGCGAGCGCCTACAAACTCAAGGCGCGCGACAAGTTTATTGGTTGGAGCGAGTCCCAGCGCCAACGCCATTTGCAGTTGGTGGTTAACAATGCGCGCTTTCTTGTTTTGCCGTGGATCCAGTCAAAGGGGCTGGCATCGAAAATCTTGGCCAAGGCCGCCCGGCAATTGCCTCACGACTGGTTGAAGCGTTACGGTTATCGCCCGGTGTTGTTGGAGACCTTTGTTGAGTTTGAACGACACCTAGGGACTTGCTACAAGGCGGCCAACTGGATCAATGTGGGGCGCACCAGCGGGCGGGGGAAAAAGTCTCTCAGCCACAAGCCTCTCATTCCGATCAAGGATGTCTGGCTTTACCCGTTGCACAAACAATCCCTCTCGGCCTTGCGTCGCTGACCTCCTGTACGGGATCACCGAATACTTACAGTTCAATGAACTGGTTTACCAGGTTGGGAAAAGTGATTTTTTGCGCGGAGCGTCCGACCGTGAAGCTCCGTGACACTGGCGAAGCTGGCGCATACACCGAATTTCCCGCTTGCGCTGCCGTGACCGTGCAAGTGCCAGCGTTGAGCAGCTTCAAAGCATTTGCATCGATGATGCAAACCGTTGGGGTTGATGATGTGAAACTCACCGGTAGTCCGGAGCTGGATCGGGCAATCAGCGCGTCAGGTTGGGTGGCATAAAACTGTGTCTTCACCTGATCAAAAGTCAGCGTATGAGTTGCAGCGCCGATTGCTTGAGTTGCAGCGTCTTTTGCTTGAGGCGTTGACTCGCTGCCACCACCGCAGGCGCACAGCACCACGGTCACACCGATACAAGTTGCGGTAGCTAACATTCGAATCGAGTCAGTCAGTTTGTGACGACAGAAGCCCAAGCCAGCGCCGCCTAATGTTTTTGCTTGCATGGCTGTTTCCCTCATCAATTAAACACCTTTTTTTCGATCGATTTATTTCAATGCTTAACTATGTTGGCAGCCGATGAAATCAGGCCAGCAAGCCTTTCAAAATGTTACACATGGGTGGTCTTTGTCATGCACGGGTTACCATGCGTGCCCATGTCCAAGCTCTTTCAGCCCCGTCGTGTCGTCAAGTCACCGCAAGAAACCCCGCCATTGGCGTCATCTGGCGAGCGACTGTCCAAAAAAGTGGCGTTCCTGATGCGCTGCTCGCGCCGCGAGGCCGAGCAGTACATTGAGGGCGGCTGGGTCAGCGTCAACGGTCAGGTGGTGGAAGAACCCATGGTGCGGGTTCAAGACCAAGCGATCGTGATTGACCCCCACGCCAGCCTGATGAGTCGTACCGAGGTGACCCTGCTGCTGTACAAACCGTCGGGCTTTGAGGCCATGGCCGCACCGGGCGAAGCGGGCAAGCGTGTCAAGCCGGCGCATCAGTTGCTGACCCAAGAAAACCACTGGGCGCAAGATGCAACCGGTATGCGCGTGCTCAAGCACCACTTTGTCAAGCTCACCGCTGGCGTGCCGCTGGAGCTTGCCGCGACCGGCCTGGTGGTATTTACCCAAGACTGGCGGGTGTTGCGCAAGCTGACCGAAGATGCCGCCTTGATGGAGCATGAACTGCTGGTAGAAGTGGCGGGCGAGGTGTCATCTGACGTGTTGCAGCGCCTCAACGCCGGCTTGAGCGAAGGCGGTCAAGCCTTGCCCGGCGTGAAGGTCAGCATCAACAGCACGGCTGGCACATCCACCCGCCTGCGTGTGGTGTTCAAAGGAGCCCACCCGGGCTTGATCGCTTACCTGTTTGACCGTGTCGGCTTGAACATTCTGAGCATGAAACGCCTGCGCATCGGCCGGGTTGCCTTGTCTGGTTTGCCCGAGGGGCAATGGCGTTATTTGCAGGACGGCGAGCGGTTTTAAAAGCTGTGCGTCTTCCGCTTCAAAGTGCATAGTGGCAGAATCTTTTGGTCAAACCCGCACAGTGGCAGTCTTTGGCGGCCTCCTCATGGTGGGATACCACAAATCGTCAGACGCCAAAGCCAGCCACTGCGCTAGACAACTTTGTCGATGCTGAATAATTGGCCACGCGCCGCGTCGGTGATGGCTAAAACGCAGGGGTGACTGATGCGCCGCTCCACCGACACGGCGTAAAACGACTCCACCAACTCGTCGGTGCGCCCCAGGGTTGTCACGTCAAATTGCTGGCAGGTTTCGGCTTCCAGCACGCTGGGAGCCATGAACACGCCCTGGCCTTCTCGGCCAAAGGCTTTCATCAGCGCCGCGTCGTCAAATTCGCCCACCACCACCGGGGTGATCTGGTGTTTGGCAAACCAGCCCTCCAATTGCTGACGCACTGCGGCAGTGGCTCCAGGAACCAGCATGGGCACGCCATTCAGACAGGCGGGAAATGATTCATTCAGCAGTGGCAGCAGGGCTTTGGCCGCAAAAAAACTCACCGCACTGCTGCCCAAAGGGTGGTTGAAGGCTTTGACGCTCAGACGCTTGGGCATGGGTTCGTCGGCAATCACCAAATCCAGCCGGTGCAATGCCAGCTGGGCCAGCAGGTCGTCAAACTTGCCTTCGCTGGCCAGCAGTTTGATCGGCTGACCCACCGAAAAAGCCGGCTCCAGCAGCCGGTAGGCCACCGACTTGGACACCGAGTCGGCTACCCCAACCCTGAACTCCAGCCGTCGTTGAACGCCACGCGCTTGCCGCAGTGCCGTTTCCAAATCCTGTCCTAGGCTAAAAATCTGGTCGGCATAGCCCAGTGCCAGGCGGCCGTGCTCGGTCAGCTCCAACTGTCGGCCGGTTTTGCGAAACAGCTTGCGCCCGAGCCAGTCTTCCAGCAGCTTGATTTGTCCCGACAGGGTTTGCGGCGTGGTGTGCAATTGTTCGCCCGCACGCATGATGCCGCCTGCCTTGGCGGTGACCCAAAAATAATAAAGGTGCTTGAAATTCATCGGAATATCCCCATGTCGTTGACTCGATACTTCGGTTTTGTCGAAGTTTAATTTGTGTAAATTCGAATTTACACGATGTGATTTGAACTTTATAGTTTGTCTTGTGTCTGAACCATTGACACTGACAGGAGTAATAAATATGCGTTTAAGTACCAAAGGCCGTTTTGCTGTGACCGCCATGATTGATGTCGCCCTGCGCGAAAAGTTGGGGCCCGTGCCGCTGTCTGACATTGCCGTGCGGCAACAAATTTCGCTGTCCTACCTGGAGCAAATGTTCAGCAAATTGCGCCAGCAAGGCTTGGTGTCGAGTACCCGTGGGCCTGGCGGTGGCTACACCCTGGGCTTGCGCACCGATGCCATCACCGTGGCGGACATCATTGCGGCGGTGGAAGATGCGCCACCCAAGCGCAGCGCCAAAGAGGTGGTCGCCACGCAAGACATGGCGCAAGACCTGTGGGATTCGATGAACGCCAAAGTGGCTGAATTCATGCAATCCGTCACCCTGCGCAGCCTGGTGCTGGAGCAGTTGGCCAAGGGCATCAAGATTGAGCAAAAGCCTGCACCTAACCGCGGTGTGTTCAAAAAACCCACGCCTGCACTGGTGCGCTCCAACGCGCCCAATTCGGTGTTTGCGTTGGGGCAGTCGCTTCTGGTGCGTGGCTAATCAGATTTTCAAAAGCCGCTTCATCAAAAGCGTCGGAAAATCCTGTCGGTGCCCGGCGACGACGTAAACATACGTCGCACCGTCGATGCGCCGATAGACCAATTTGTGGTGGGAGGTAAAAATGTTCTGGTACTCAAAGATGCCAACAGATGCAAGCTCCTGAACAGGTGCCCCAACTAAAAAACCGCTGTCAACCAGTGCCAACTTTCCGAAGATTTCGTCTTCAGCAGCAAGCCAGTCCGCTTCGCACCACTTGTCGAGCATGTATTCTTGAAGCGAGAGCAAGTCGTCTTGAGCATCGGGAAGAACAATAACGGCCATGGTCAGCGGCTTTTACGGGCAACCAACAATTGCGATCGCGCGGCTGCTGCGGAAATACCTTTCCCTTGCAGCCGGTCTTTTTCACCCAAGGCCATGATTTTCAGAGCCGCAATGAGCGCTTCCTTTTCTTGATAACGCTTGACGCTTTCAATGACCATGCTGGCATCCCCATTTTGGGTGATAAAGAACGGGTTGCCATTCATCTCCAGTTCTTCTGAAATCTGGGCGGCGTGGCTTTTCAGGTAGGAAATGGACTTGATGTTGGCGATAGGCGGCATGACAATTCCTGGGTATTTACGGGTCTGAATGTAGTACTGAATATAGCCTGGGTCAAGCCTCCCTGGCCGAAAGAAAAAGTGTGAAGCCCGCCGATAAGCCGGATTTTGTGCATCCAGGTTGCCCTGGATGTGACTGCCATTCATCTGGGCTGTTGGTCACCCAACAGCTCGGTGCTACCTACCCGCACACTCCGGGGGCCCCATCAACGTGTGCCTATTTGGTATTGCTGCGCGTAGAGATTGCCCGTTTCACCCAATGCAGGCATCGCCTGCATTGGATGGCTATGCGCACCCGGTGACCCGGGGGCTGGCTTGCACCAGCCTACACGCATAGAACACCCCAAACAGGGTACCTGCACTGACTCGTCTCTGTTGCTCTGATCCTCACCTTATGGCCTTTCGGCTTTTCAGTGGACAGCCGTTAGCTGCTACGCTGCCCTATGCAGTCCGGACGTTCCTCCAGTGCCTTGTTTCCAAGATTGCACCAGCGGCAGTCTGGCGGGCTTCACGACACCGATTATCGTGGCAAACGCCATAAGCTTATAACCAGATCAGTCGAACATCTGGTTCAAAATGTGCGCACCACCTTCAACCGGAGATTCCCATGAAAGCCGACAACGTCCTGCAAACCATTGGCCGCACGCCGCACATCCGCATCAACCGCCTGTTTGGTGCCAACCACAACGTGTGGATCAAGTCCGAGCGCACCAACCCAGGTGGTTCCATCAAGGACCGCATTGCACTGGCCATGATCGAGGCCGCCGAAAAGTCGGGCGAACTGCAACCTGGCGCCACCATCATCGAACCCACCTCGGGCAACACCGGTGTCGGGCTGGCGCTGGTTGCTGCCGTCAAGGGCTACAAATTGATTCTGGTGATGCCCGACAGCATGAGCGTGGAGCGCCGCCGCCTGATGCTGGCCTACGGGGCCACGTTCGACCTGACCCCCAAAGAAAAAGGCATGAAGGGCGCCATTGCCCGTGCCTTTGAGTTGTCTCTGGCCACACCAGGCTCATGGGTACCGCAGCAGTTTGACAACCCGGCCAACATCGACGCGCATGTACGCACCACCGCGCAAGAAATTTTGGCCGACTTTCCCGACGGTATTGACGCGCTGATCACCGGTGTCGGCACCGGCGGGCACTTGAGCGGCGTGGCACAAGTGCTCAAAGCCAAGTGGCCTCGGCTGAAAGTGTTTGCGGTGGAGCCATCCGCATCGCCGGTGATTTCAGGCGGCGCACCCGGTCCGCACCCCATTCAGGGCATTGGTGCCGGCTTCATCCCCAAGAACCTTAAAACCGAGCTGCTCGACGGTGTGATCCAGGTCGATGCCGAAGCCGCACGCGAATACGGTCGGCGCAGCGCCACCCTAGAAGGCTTGCTGGTGGGCATCTCCAGCGGGGCCACGCTGGCCGCCATTGCGCAAAAGTTGCCCGAACTGCCCGCAGGCGCCACCGTGCTCGGCTTCAACTACGACACCGGCGAGCGCTATCTGTCGGTAGAAGGCTATTTGCCAGCCTGATTCGACGCCAGGTGGGCATCACAGGCTTAACATGAAAGAACGACGACTGTCAGCAGAAATGGTATGTCGTAGGGCCGACTTCAGTCGGCCATGGCGGGTTGAAACCCTTCCCTACGCAGGGCACGGGTGTTTCATGCTTTGGGGTGTCCTTGTTGAACCTGGACGTTAGTCTCGCCTGGTAAAAGTGCGCCGACAGCAGCAGAAAAGACGGCCGTACTGAGCGTAAAGTTGCAAAAGTTATAGCAGGTCTCGCAGGCAGAAAAAGGGCTAAGGGCAGATTATCATTGCGACTTGCCCGATCACCACGAGCCCGCCATGATTCGCCTCTCAGAACTCAAACTGCCCCTGCTTGCCTTGCCCGCCGCGTCGCGTCGCGCCGCCGACGCCCCGGCCGAAACCGATGCTGACCGCGTGCCAGTCGCCCACCCTTTGACCGCGCTGCGGCAATTGGCCGCCCAGACCTTGGGGCTAGCTGAATCCGATGTCGCTGACCTACACGTCTTTAAGCGCAGTTTTGATGCGCGCCAGGCCGACATTCGTGCGGTCTACATCGTCGATGTCACGCTCCGCGACCCGGCGCAAGAAGCAGCGTTGCTGGAAAAATTCAAAGCCAACCCGCACATCCAGCCCACGCCCGACATGACGTACCACCCGGTAGCGCAAGCCCCGGCGAGCTTGCCGCTGCGCCCGGTGGTGGTGGGCTTTGGCCCATGCGGTATTTTTGCAGCCTTGCTGCTGGCACAGATGGGTTTCAAGCCGATCGTGCTGGAGCGTGGCCGCCCGGTGCGCCAGCGAACCCAGGACACCTGGGGCCTGTGGCGCAAGCACTTGCTCACGCCTGAGTCGAACGTGCAGTTTGGCGAAGGCGGCGCGGGCACGTTCTCGGACGGCAAGCTGTGGAGCCAGATTCGCGACCCGCGCCACCTCGGGCGCAAGGTTATGGAAGAGTTTGTTGCGGCTGGTGCGCCGCCCGACATCTTGTTTGAAGCGCACCCGCACATTGGCACCTTCAAGCTGGTGAAGGTGGTGGAGAGCTTGCGTGCGCAAATCATCGCGCTGGGTGGCGAGGTGCGCTTTGAGCAGCGTGTGATTGATTTGCAGATTGACAACACCCACGGCCAGCGCCAAGTGCGCGGTCTGACGGTGTTGAACCAGGCCACCGGCCAAACCGGGGAACTGCGCGCCGATCAGGTGATTCTGGCGCTGGGCCACAGCGCACGCGACACCTTTGCGATGCTGCACGAGCGCGGCGTGGCCATGCAAGCCAAGCCGTTCTCGGTGGGTTTTCGCATTGAGCACCCGCAAAGCGTGATCGACCGCGCGCTGTGGGGCCGCCATGCGGGCAGCTCAGTGCTGGGCGCAGCCGCTTACAAGCTGGTGCACCATGCCCGAAACGGCCGCGCGGTGTACAGCTTTTGCATGTGCCCGGGCGGGACGGTGGTGGCCGCCACCAGCGAGCCGGGGCGGGTGGTGACCAACGGCATGAGCCAGTATTCACGCAACGAGCGCAATGCCAATGCCGGGATTGTGGTCAACATTGAACCAGCGGACTTTCCCCAGGAGACGGCTGATTTTTACAAGGCTTTTGAGCCTCTAGCCGCCGCCAAGTATGCGCAAGAAGCTATTGAATCAAGAGCAAAAGATGCGCATGCCGCGCATCCGTTGGCGGGCATCAACCTGCAGCGCGCGCTGGAAGCCAATGCCTACCTGCTCGGTGGCAGCAACTACGACGCGCCCGGCCAACTGGTGGGTGACTTCATTGCCGGGCGGCAGTCCACTGCGTTTGGCAGCGTGTTGCCGTCTTACAAACCGGGGGTCAAGTTGGGTGATTTGCACACCGCTGTGCCGGAATACGTTGTTGCGGCGATGCGCGAGGCTTTGCCGGTGTTTGGCAAGAAGATCAGGGGCTTTGACATGGCTGATGCGGTGCTGACCGGGGTGGAAACGCGCACCTCCAGCCCCTTGCGCATGCCGCGCGGCGAGGATTTTCAAAGCACCAACACCGCAGGGCTGTACCCGGGTGGCGAAGGCGCAGGCTACGCCGGGGGCATTTTGTCGGCGGGCGTGGATGGCATCAAGCTGGCCGAAGCGGTGGCGCGAGCCAAATCAAAGGGCATCATCAACACACCGCTGGCAATATAAACGCCTTGCATCGAAGTCGTGCTGACTTCAAACTTGCCCAAGTAGTCCGCCAGGTAGCTCCAAGGTTTGTCAAGTCCTTCCAGTGAAGTCGTCGAGTACATGGCCGCTAGCATCACACACCAATTGGTTGCAAAAGCCCATGGATTGGCCCATTGCAAACCCGCAGCAACCACCCGTGCGCCAGGCTTGAGGCAATGCATCATGTGACTGATCGCAGCGGGGTTGCGCAGAATGTCGTGTGTGAAGTGGAACAAGGCCGCATCGGCCAGGGTTGGGGTGCTGGCAAGTTCGGCCGGCGTGTTCAGCAACGTCACGTTGACCCAGCCCAGCTCGTTGATTCGGTCTTGAGCCTTGCTGAGCATGTCCGCGCTTTGTTCGACACCGATGATGCCGCCACCCGCGCCAACGGCGCGCTGCAAGGGCTCAAAACTCAGACCTGTGCCGCAACCCGCATCCAGTACAGTGTCACCCAGATTCAGTCCCAGTTGGGCAATGGCGCTGTGGCGTATTGGCTCAAAGGCGGCGAGTTCAGAGTCATAGCCTTCAGCCCGCAGGCGGTATTGCGCCAACGAACGCTGTCGGTCGGGGAAGGTTAGGCGTTGCTCCATGCAGACAAGCATAGGCTTGGTTTCACTGAACCACAAGCAATGCCGCCCTGTTTCATGCGCTGCATCAATGATCAAGGAAGATTTATGTGGTGCACTATGCCAGTGATGAGCCAGTTTGCAAGTTGCAATACTTTGTTTGGAGGATGTCATGTCACACCACGCGATAGACGTAAAACATGCGCACGATGCCGGTTTGCCGGGTATGGATGCGCCTACAGAACTGGCAGAGGCCCTGCGTCAAACCCTAGATCCCTACGGCATGATGACCTCGGTGGCACATGCCCAAAAGGCCTGGCTGATGCATCCGCAGGAGTTGTCCAAAGCAAGCGGCGAATTTTTTGTTGATTCCATGGCGTTTCAGTCGCATTTGATGCGCCTTGCTCTGGGTTTGCCCAGCGACGATGTGATCAAGCCGCATGTGGACGATGTGCGTTTTGCCGATGCACAGTGGGAGTCCAACCCATTATGGGATGTCATTAAGGAGTTCTACCTGGCGGTTACGCACCGCACCGAAGATTTGTTGTTTGCAACCCCTGGACTTTCAGGAGTGCAGCGCAAGCGGGCAGCTTTTTGGGCACGGCAGTGGCTCAATGCTATGGCTCCCACCAACAACTTTTTTACCAATCCGGTGGCCATGCGTAGATACATCGAAACGCACGGTGACAGTCTGCAGCATGGTTTTGAGCATTTTTTGCGCGATGTCAAAGCAAAGAACATACGTCTGGTGGAGGCTGATGCCTTTAAGGTGGGAGCCGATCTGGCCACACATACAGGCCGGGTGGTGCTGCGCAACCGCCTAGTGGAGTTGATCCACTACACGCCGACCACCGCCCAAGTGCATCAAACGCCGATGCTGATCGTCACCCCTTGGATCAACAAATACTATGTGCTTGATCTGACCCCGCAAAAGAGCCTGGTCAAGTTCCTTACCGACCAGGGTTACAGTGTTTTCATCACCAGCTGGAAGAACCCTACTGCAGACATGGCCGATGTGACTTTTGATGATTATTTGCTTGACGGCGTGGATCAATCAGTGCAGACCGTGCAGCAGATTTGCCAGGTGGCACAGGTGCATCTGACCGGCTACTGCATTGGCGGCACACTGGTGGCCACCTACATGGCCTGGGCCAGCCGTCACTACACCGAGCACACGCATCCGGTGGCGCACTGGACCTTGCTGACCACGTTGATCAATTTTTCCAGACCGGGCGACATTGACGTGTTCATTGATGAAGGGGCGATCGCAGCGCTGGAGAAGAAAATGGCTCAGAGTGGCTTCCTTGATGGCAGCGACATGGCCACCAGCTTCAGGCTGCTGCGTTCCAACAGCTTGATCTGGCATTATGTGGAGCACAGCTACCTATTGGGCGAAGAATTGCCGGCTTTTGACGTGCTGTTCTGGAACATGGACACCACGCGCATGCCAGCGGCCATGCACGCTTTTTATTTGCGTCAAATGTACCTGTACAACAAGCTGGTCAAACCCGATGCGCTGACCATCGGTGGCGAGTTGATTGACTTGACCCGCATCACCCAAGACCTGTATGTTGTCAGCGCTGAAGATGACCACATTGTGCCGTGGCAGCAGTCCTACCGTGTTCGCCATCACGTCAATTTCAAGACACCGGTGCGCTTTGTTTTGAGTACCTCCGGGCATATTTTTGCTGTAATCAACCCGGTGGTGACGCCGCCCAAACGTCATTTTTGGGTCGGCGAGCCCAGCAGTAACCAGTCAAGCGAAGACTGGTTGAAACACGCGCAAAAGCAGGCCGGAAGTTGGTGGCCAGACTGGATGGCCTGGTTGTCACCCAGGTGTGGGCTAATGGTTGACGCACCCGATGTCAAAGCTAAAAACTACCCTAACCTTGGTGACGCACCGGGCACTTATGTGCTGGAAAAATAGACCGGACTGACCGGTGTGGGCGGTGTGGGCGGTTACTTTTTGATGCTGCTGTGGCGGCTGCGCCGCTGATCACTGAGCACGCTTGAACAACGCCAGCAGCGACCCCGCCACAATGAACAGGCTGCCAAAAGTGCGGTTCATGGCGCGGATGTGGCTTGGTTTTTTGAGCGCGCCCAGCACCTTGGATGCCAGCGCGGTGTAGCCTGACATCACCACCATGTCGGTAAAGGCCAGCGTGGCGCCGATGATCAGGTATTGCGTCGACAATGGCTGGCTCAGGTTAATGAACTGTGGCACCACCGCTAGCAAAAACACCGTGCCCTTGGGGTTGACCACGTTGATCATCCAGGCTTTCAGAATCAGGTTGCGCTGGGTCACCACTTCGCCGCTGTCGCTCGCCGCCACCATCGGCCGCGCCGGGGCGCGCCACTGCGCTAAGCCCAACCACACCAGGTAGCCCACGCCAAGCCACTTGACCACGGTAAACGCCGTGCCAGACGCGGCAATCAGCGCGCCCAGCCCCACGCCTACAATCAGAAGTTGCGACCAGATGCCCAGCACCAGGCCAAAGATGGTGACGTAGCCGTATCTGAAGCCGTGGTTAAGCCCCGCACTCATCGAGGCAATCGCGCCCGGCCCAGGCGAAATGCTGATGGCCCAGGAGGCGGCAAAAAAAGTCAGCCAGGTAGAAAGTTCCATGCGGCAAGTTTAGTGGATGGCGCTCTGAATGCGAGCCAACGCCAGTAGCCCAAGTGGTGACCATAGAATGAATCAACTGATTGATTGCCTGTTTGCACACCATGGACTCCATGAACCCTGATTTGTCTATTCGACTGGCCGCTGCGGTCGAGCACATGCCAGCGTTTCCCGAGAGTGTTCAAAGAATTCTGGTGCTCACCCGTGACGTGGCTTGCTCGCCCAAAGACCTGGTGCAGGTGATTAACCGCGACCCGGTGGTGACGGTCAAGGTCTTGCGCGTGGTGAACTCGGCTTATTACGGCCTGGCCAAACAAATCACCTCGGTAGACCATGCAGTGGTTTTTTTGGGCTTCAACACCATTAAAAACCTGGCGCTGGGCATTGCCGCCATTGGCATGTTGCCCAGCAATGCCTTGGCTGGTTTTGACGGTCAGCGTTATTTATTGCATTCGTTTACCACCGCCGCGCTGGCGCGGCAACTGGCGCAGCGCCTAGTGGGCGCGGATGTGCATGACTGCTTCATTGCCGGCTTGTTGCACGACTTTGGCAAGGTGGTGGTGGCGCAATGCATGCCAGCCGAATTCAGACGCGCGATGGAGATGAGCCTGTGGCAAGAAGTGCCTTTGCATCAAACCCTGGCGGAAGTGATGGGTGTAGATCACACTGCGGTGGGTGCCATGCTGTCAGAAAAATGGCGCTTTGCCCCTGAGCTGGTGAACACCATTCGCTTTCAGCATGAGCCCGAACAATGCGACACCAACATGCTGGCCTGCGTGGTGGCAGCCAACCAGATTAGCAAACAGCTCGGGTTTGACTTTGGCGGCTGCAGCGTGGCACAAGAGCTGTGTGCCAGCGTGGCTGCACGACTAGGGGGCTCGCTGGATGTGGTCAAGAACAGCTTGGGCAATCTGGACAACTTGCTGCAAGAAGCCCGGTTATTTTCCAGTATCTGAGGACTGCGTGATCGAATCCTCGCGCACGTTGACCACCATGTCGGCACCGCCCAGGCGAAGAAAGCTGGCGATTTTGCCAATCAGCCGTGCATCGAGCTGATGACCCGCAGACAGCATTAACATACCGCTGGGGGTGACCAGGTCGCGTGACAGCACCATGCCCGGTTTGAGGTCATCAATGCCCAGCGCTACTTCTCTGATGGTGTCTTTACGCACGGCCTCAAGCTTGGGCGCTTCAAACAGCGCCAGGAAGGCGGTAACAACCTGGGGGTCATAGCGCTTGCCGCTGCTGTGCACCACGATGATGCGGGCTTCTTCTGGTTTGAGTTTGGCTTGGGTCAAGGTGCCGATTTGCATGTTGTCGTAGTCGCTGGCCAGGCTCAAAATGCGCGCCCCGATGGCAATCTGCTCACCGCTGAGCTGTGCTGGAAAACCGGAGCCATCAAAACGTTCAAACTGCGCCGTGATGATTTCAGAAGCCTCACGCAGATCGGGCAACGGCAGCAGCAGCAACTCCGCCTGTACCGCGTGTTTGCGGTAGGCCTCAAGCTGCACGGGGGTCATCATCGCCACCGGGGTGTTGAGCAACTCATCTGAAAAACTGACCTTTCCAATTTCATGCAGCAGGCCAGCTACAAAAATCTGCTGCACCAGTTTGCCATCCAGGTTGAGCTTGACAGCCGTTCGCCGGGCCAGGTCGGCGACCCGGCGTGAATGACCAGACAGGTTGCCGCCGCGCATTTCCAGCAGTGTTGAAAACACCTTGATGGTGGTGACAAAGTTGGCCTTGAGCTGTTCATTGGCCAGGCGCAGTTCGCTGGTGCGCGCCTCTACCTTGGTTTCCAGACTGGCGTTGAGCTCTTTGAGCGCCTGATTTTGTTGTGCCGTCAGGGCCTCAAGCCATTGCTTTTCTTGCTCCAACGCTTGACGTTCCAGCGCCTGGCGCACGATCAGCACAATGTCGTTGTCGTCCCAGGGTTTGGTGATGTAGCGAAAAATTTCGCCCCGGTTGATAGCCTCGATGATGGCGTTGATGTCGGAGTGACCGGTCAGCAACAGGCGCAAGGTGCCTGGCCAACGCGCACGTACCTGAGCCAGAAACTGAGCCCCGTCCATCTCTGGCATGCGCATGTCGGAAATCACCAGGTCAACCGTTTGTGTCTCCAGCAGCGCCAAACCGGCTTGGCCACTCTCTGCGGTGACTGTTTGCCAGCCCTTGCCACGAAACAGGCGTTTGAGCGCCGACAAAATGTTGGGCTCGTCGTCTACGCACAAGACCGTGGGCGGCGGTGTCGCAGGTCTGGGTTGGGATAAAAATGCTTCGGTCATGCTGCAAGGCTCATGGGTTGGACATAGGCGAGGAGGCTGCGGGTTGTTTCAGTGGCAACCACACCTTAAAGCTTGTGCCTTGGCCCACGTTGGTGTTGACCTCAATCTTGCCGTGGTGTTTCTGGATGATGCCGTACGACAGTGACAGCCCCAGCCCGGTGCCTTTGCCGATCGGTTTGGTGGTGTAAAACGGGTCAAAAATACGCGGCAACACATCGGGTGGAATGCCGCTGCCAGTGTCAGCCACTTCCAGCCAAACCTGTTCGCCTTCCTGCCCAGTGCGCACGGTGATCTTGCCGCGCTCCGGACCCATGGCATGTGCCGCGTTGACCACCAGGTTCATCACCACCTGGTTGATCTGCGATGGCATGCACTGCAACTCGGGCAAGTCGGCGAATTCCTTGACCAAGTCGGCCTTGTATTTGATCTCGTTGTTGATCACATTCAGGGTCGAGTCAATGCCCTGGTTCAGGCTGGCAAACTGCCAGTCGGAGTTGGTGTCCACATGCGAGAAATCTTTCAGGTCTTGCACAATTTTGCGTACCCGCACAATGCCTTCTTTGGACTCGCGCATCAGCACCGGAATATCTTCTTTCAGAAACTCAAGGTCAAAGGCTTCGCGCTTGCCCTTGAGAGTCTGACCCGTGGTGCACGACTGCAGGTCAGTTTCAGCTTTTTCGTAGGCATCAAGCATGTTGAACAGCTGAGCCAGGTAATTCTCCAGCGTGCCAAAGTTGGAAAAAATATACCCAATCGGGTTATTGATTTCATGCGCAATGCCGGCCGCCAGTTGGCCAATCGAGGCGAGTTTTTCGGATTGAATCAAATGCTCTTTGACTTCAGAAAGCCTGGTATATAGGGTTTGCAGCTCGTCGTTGCGCTTGAGCAGTTCATGCTCTGCAGCCTCTCTTCGGTTCACATCCTCACGCAGGGTCTGGTTCACTGCGGCCAGTTCAGATGTGCGTTGCTCAACGATTTGCTCGACTTCCAGTTGAGCCTTCATAAGGGCTTCTTCGGCCACCTTGCGTTCGGTGATGTCCTGTACGGTTTCGATGGCACCCACCAGTTCACCATGCTTGTTGTAAATGGGGGCAGCAGTAAAAAATAACCAGCGGCCACCGTTGCCCAAGTTAAGAAAAAAATGTTCAGCCTCATACGCATGGGGAACTTTGAGCGAACTGCGGTAGCTGCTTTGGTACAGGTCATTGACGGCCTGTTCCATCAACCCGTCCACGATCAGATCCACCATCATGGGGCGGTCGTCGCCATAAAACACTTTACCAATGTCTTTGTGACCAAGCGCCCGAGCCGCCGTGATGTCCAGCGTCAGGGCGCAGGCCTGGTTGAAGTGCGTCACCACATGCGCCTTGTCAATAACAAAGGTGGCCACTGGGCTGGCCTCAAAAAAGAGAGACGGGTCAACGCTTGACCCAGATAGGTTCAAAGTTGAAGTGGTGGCAGATGAATCCGTCATGAGTTCACCTTCAGGCTGGGGTGGGGGAGTCTGCCGCATCTGGCTGTTTAAGCGGCAGCGTGACTCTGAACGTACTGCCTTGGCCAAGCTCGGATTGGACTGTAATTTTGCCGTGGTGTTTCTGAATGATGCCATACGCCAGTGACAGCCCCAGACCAGTGCCTTTGCCGACTGGTTTGGTGGTAAAAAAAGGCTCAAAAATGCGTTCTAGGTGCTCTGGTTTGATGCCTTTGCCGGTGTCCTGAATTTCCACCCAGGCATGGCTCTCTGACAGGCCGGTGCGGATGGTGATGGTGCCGTGCGCCTCAATGGCGTGTGAGGCGTTGATCAACAGGTTCATGAACACCTGATTGAGCTGAAACGGAAAACATTCAATTTGCGGCAATCCGGCAAACTCCTTGACCACTTCGGCTTTGTATTTGAGTTCGTTCCAGACCACCCGCAGGGTGCTTTCCAGGCCCATTTCGATGTCGGCCCATTGCCGCTCTGATTCGTCCACGTGTGAGAAGTTTTTCAAATCCTGCACGATGCGTGTTACGCGTTGCAGTCCGTCGATGGATTCTTTCAACAGGTCGGGGGCATCGACGCGCAAAAAAATAAGATCAATTTCGGCCTTGACCTGATTGATTTGTTGGTTCAATCCCTCTGGCAGTGCTGGCTCAGCCTGTTCGTAGGCGGCGATCAGTTTGAACAGGTCATGAACATAGTTTTGCAAGCTGCCCAAATTGGAATTGACAAACCCGACCGGGTTGTTGATCTCATGCGCCACACCGGCAGCCAGTTGGCCAATCGAAGCCATGCGCTCGGATTGCAGTAACTGGTTTTGTGCGGTTTCAAGTTTGTGAATCAATAATGACTGCAACTCTTTGTCGTGTTCCAGTTTTTCGTTGGCGGCGTGCAGATCGGCGGTGCGCTCCAGCACCCGGACTTCAAGAAAGTCGCGCGACTCACGCAAGGCTGTTTCAGCCAGCGTGCGTTTGGTCACATCCTGAAAATTAAACACCCGTCCGATGATTTGCTCATGCAGGTATTGCGGGCGTGAACCAAATTCAAAAAAACGCCCGTCATGGTGGTGCAGCAGGTCGTGATTTTCAGAACTGTCTAGCACCGCGTTCAGGCGCTGGCGCAGCAGTTCTGGCTCAAGCACCTGATCCACAATAAAACTCAACAAGAGCGCCCCGTCTGGGTCATTGAGCAGCGCCTGCGGGATTTTCCACATTTGGCCAAACAGCCGGTTCATGCTGTTGACCTGACCATGCCAATCCAGCACCAGAATGCCGTCGCCTGTGGACTCCAGTGTGGCGCGCAATTGCGACAAGGTGTGAGCCAGTGCGTCTTCGGCTATTTGTTCATCTTTGGACGGCAGGGCTCGCACCAGCAGCAACGCCGGCTCAACGGTGCTGATGAGTCGCACCGATTTGCGCACCGCCAACAAGTCACCATTGCTGCAACGGTATTGACCCTCTTGTTCGTTCACCGGCTGAATTTGGCCACTCTGTACATCCTGCCAGTAAAACAAATCTGTTAAATCGGTTTCGACATCGGTGATGGACAAGCCCTGCAATTGCCCGGGCGCGTAGCCAAGTGCTTGTTCGGCGCTGGCATTGGTCTGTTTGATCTGCAGACTTTGGGGCTCGACCAGCAGCAGCAGATCGGGACAATGGTCGAGCATCAAACGGGCAAAACCACTCATTTCTTGTCTCCCTGCGGGCGCTTGGAAGAGGCATCAAAATAATAGCTCACACGCTTGCGTGGACTGAGGTAGTTGTAGGCCTCGCGTGCAATTTGAATCGGCCGGATGGCTTTGGCAATGCTCACCTCCTGTTCACTTTCCATGTCCAGATAAATGGCTTCATCCTTGGGTACTTCCGGGTCATAGACCATCACCACCGGCTTCATCGGTTTGGCGGTGTTGACCGTCACCACCATGCCCAGCGCACCATTGGAGAGTTGCACGATGGTGCCAGGTGGATAGACCCCCAGGCAACGGATCAGCACTTGTAAAAATTTGCCGTCAAATTTGGGTCGCAGTTTGGCGAACATCAGTGACAGGGCTTCGTGGGGTGTCAAGGCATCGGCCAGGTTGGCTGGGTTACACAACTCGTCGTAGTGATTGGCAATGACCACCAGGCGCGCCAGCGGGTTGATGGCTACCCCTTGCAGCTGGTTGGGGTAGCCGCTGCCATCGTTGTACTCATGGTGCTCGCGGATGATGGCAATCACCGGCGTGGCCAGCTTCATGTGCTGGGCAATTTCGACCCCAAAGAGCGGGTGCATTTCAAACAGCTTGCGCTCGGCTGGGGTCAAGGGCTCGGTTTTGAGCAGCACTTTGCCCGGTACTTCCTTGCGACCGATGTCGTGCAGCAAGGCTCCCAACCCAAGCACCCCGGCTGCATCAGGGGGCATGTTCAGGTCGCGCGCCATCATCAAGGCCAGCATCGTGACGTTGAGAGAATGAAAATACAAATCTTCCCCACCGAGTTTGTCGTTCATTACCTGAATGGCCAGTTCGGGAGCGGACAAAATCGAGTCGGCAATCTGTTTGACTAGACGGGTGGCCTGCGTCACCGTCTCTTGCGGTCGGCTGTACAGTTCTTTTTCAATGTTGCGGATGATGCCCACAGTGTCGACAAAAGCGTTTTCTATGCGTTCGGCCTGCACACGTTGCTCGCGCATGCGCGACAGCATGGCGCGTTTGGCTTGCATGATCGGCGATGGTTCGCAGGCGGTGTCTGCTGCCGACGGTGTCACTGGCATCGCAACTGTTTCAGCAGAGGTGTCAGACAAAGGTCTGGTCGTGGCGACGTCTGACACTGGTGCAACAGGGTCGCTTAAATCCGGGTTGATTCGAATGCATTTGAGCCCCAGCGCCTTGATTTCCTTGATTTGCGCTTCTGACTTGATCTTGAAATGGCTGAACGGAAACGGATGTTCAAACCATTTCATGTCCAGGTGGATGTATTGCCCCACCCGCAGCTGATCGACGGCAATGGTCAGTGCTTCAGCTACTTGCACAACCTGGCCCTGATGCTTGACCTGCCTGCAACTGTTGCAGCAGATCCTTGAGTTTCCGGTTGGCTGCCATTAGCTCGCGATTGGTGTTGTACACCTGGTTTTCAAGTTGCCGGTTGTCTTCGATCACCTGGCGGTATTCGATCGCCTTGTTGATTTGTTCGCGCAGCGCATCATCGTCCCAGGGCTTGGTCAAAAAGCGATATACAGCCCCCTCGTTGATGGCATCGGTGACCGACTGCAGCTCGGTGTAGCCCGACAGCACGATGCGAATGGTGTCCGGGTACAGCGCCTTGGCCGCGCGCAAAAAGTCAACTCCAGTCATGCCCGGCATGCGCTGGTCAGACAGGATGATGTCAACTCTATGCTCGGCCAATATTTTCAGACCCTCGGCACCGTTGTTGGCGGTCAAAATCTGGTGCCCATCGCGGCGTAACAAGCGTTTCAGAGCCGACAAAATGTTGGCCTCGTCATCCACCAGCAGCAGTGTGCGCTGCGGTTTCTTCTGACGCAACAGATGCTCTGGCAATTGGCGTGCTTCAGAAAAAAGCTGCTCAATTTCAGGCATCTTGACCGGTTTGGAAAAGAAGTAGCCCTGGATTTCGTCGCACAGGCTGGTGCGCATGATGTCGCACTGAGCCTCGGTTTCAACCCCTTCGGCAATCGCCTTCATGCCCAGGCCGTGGGCCATCGAAATGATCACTTTCACCAACATCATGTCGCTCGGGTTGGTGGCAATGTCGCGAACAAAAGATTGGTCGATCTTGACCTGGTCAAACGGGAAACGCTTGAGGTAACTCAGGGATGAATAGCCGGTGCCAAAGTCGTCCAGCGAGAGTTGGATGCCCAGTTCTTTCAGCGCGTGCAGCATGGCCTCGTTGCGCGGCACATCGTCCATCAGGGCGCTCTCAGTGACTTCGATGTAAATTTGCGCGGGGTCGATGCCAGACGTGTTCAGAGCCGAACGGACTTGCGCCACAAAATCGTTGTCACGAAACTGCAGGGGTGACGCGTTGATGGCCACATGTGGCACCATAATGCCCAAATCGAGCCAGTGACGCACGTCCTGACACGCCTGGTTCAAGACCCATTCGCCAATGCTGATGATCAGCCCGGCTTTTTCAGCCAGCGGAATGAATTGAACCGGCGAAACTTGGCCATATTCTGGGTGCGTCCAACGCAGCAACGCTTCAAGCCCACATATCTGTCCGGTCTGCAAATCCACTTGCGGCTGATACACCAAGCTCAATTCCTGGTTTGCAATGGCTTGTCGCAGGGCTTGGGTCATGGCTTCGTGTGCAAGCACCTGGTCATAGAGTTCAGTACTGAAGAACGCGTAAGTATTGCGCCCTTTGGCCTGGGCATTGCGCATTGCAATTTCAACCGCTCTGAACAAATCTTCAAAACGGGTGCCGTTTTCGGGGTAACTCACAATGCCGATCGAGGCGGTGACGCTCACCTCACGATCACCCAACTTGCAGGGTTGCGAAATGTTGCCAAGCATCTCGGTTGCCAAGTGGGTCGCACCCAGTTGATCGGTTCCTGGCAGCACCAGCACAAACTCTTTGCCACCCAGGTGAGCCACGGTGTCTTGCTCACGCACCGAAACGCTCAGTCTGCGTGCTGTCTCCACCAGCAATTGGTCACCCAGGTGGTGTCCCATGGTGTCATTGATGGTGCTGAAATGATCCAAGGCTACCAGCATCATGGTCAGCGGTTCGTTCGCACGCTGCACCATGCTCAGCGTCAATGCCGTGCGGTCTTGTAGCAGAGTGCGGTTGGGCAGCCCGGTGAGTGGGTCAAAGTATGACAACCATTGAATGCGGCTCTCCGCGGCCTTGCTTTGGCTCAGGTCACTGAAGTTGGCCACAAAGTGGGTGGTTTGACCGCGCAAATCGCGCAGCGCAGAAATCGCTAGCCACTCCGGGTAAATCGTCCCGTCTTTTCTTTTGTTCCAAATTTCACTTG